>Ga0126325_10000279_pt1 | contig 13772 bp, 7 predicted proteins | sample InaspJWI14metaG_FD_94487 | JGI IMG/M metagenome (GOLD analysis project Ga0126325, IMG submission 94487) | Marine gutless worms symbiont microbial communities from Oahu, Hawaii - Inanidrilus sp. 1 OAHU.JWI-14 metaG | ecosystem: Host-associated > Annelida > Digestive system > Unclassified | place...
ACGGTGTATAAGGAATAGCTCCACGGCCTAAGGCTTAGGCATATAGGCAAAACAGACCCACAGTGTGGCACAGTCCAATTCTGCTTTCGCTCGGGCCGCCAAACTTGCTCAGCTCGTACTGGCCGTCACCACGCCCCTGTCGGCATGCACTCTTACGGTGTATGCTACTTCGGCTATTAACACTTTAATAGAACAGTATAACAGTATAACCTATAATATAAACTCGTCGTGATAGCACAATTGGTAAAGCTTCTAATTGAAGACGTTACGAGTTCATAGTCCCGGTCGGACCACGCAAATTGTTTGCGGCGGCTGCGATGCGGCTTGTTGCTACGATTACTGTAGCAATTTGGTAAACGTGCATATTTACGTGTTAAGTCAACAGTGATTTTAGCACACAAATTGTGCCATTTGTTGGCGAAATATCGTATTAAACCTGAGTCATTGCAGGTACATTTTTGCACGTTATTCGTGTCAGCCATTGCGTCGCCGAGCACCACGTAGGCGGATAAGAATCGAAGACCCTCAATTTACCAGGAGGCGAGGCGAGCGTGGCGCGGCAAGGCCATCGGAGTCCTTATCGGATTAGCACAAATCGGCTTATATTGTATACTCGCATGAATAATAATTGTTTAATCCGCCATGCGGTAAGATAGTCATATTGACATTTAATATTGCTGACTTGAAGAACAGTTTTATGGGGTTTCGTTCACTAAGGTAAACTATCTATATTTAAAATGAAATTTAAGGATGGTGACATTTTCTGAGATTTCAGCTTCCCCTGACCCCCTGACCATGAGCTCTGCGGTGCCCCTGGACTCCGCTGGTGGCTCCGCCCCCAGATCCCCGTTATAGACTCGCACTTCGCGCTCGCCATGTGGCTTTGAAACCAGTTGTTTACACATTTCGAAGCAAAGAATAAAGTAAAATTGGCCAAAGTGTTCCAACAGAAGTATAACATAATCTTCGAAGGTGAGTTACAAAACACGACGCAACAAGTTTTTACTTGCGCGGCGCTATGCTATAGCTGACGTTACTTGTTACTATATTGCCTTCCGACAGATCACTCAATCTTTCTCCGTTACAAAGTAATTAAAATCAAATTATGGTACATATACGATGACAGTGACGTCATTTAGTTCCATATCTATGCCAGCTGGTTTTCGGCGCAATCTTGTTGGTAAAGCTCTGAAAAATGTTTGGTACAGTAATATCGATTTAATAGGCTTTGTTGGTAGGTTAATAATCACACGGATACCTAGGTGAATTTCATTTGAATAACACGATAGATCTTTGCCCCTTATCTCCATTTCATACGCACAAAATGGCTATCGTATCGTGACCATAGATCCTGTGACGTCACTTCACCCTATGTATAAGTGACCGAAAAATTTCGTCTTTAAGCAGTCGTTTGCTGTTATTTTTTCAGTTTCTGCGCGAACTCTGACGCACTAGTTTCATGAGATAACGGCTCCAGTGATTTGCAACATTGTCATACCACAGTAATGCCACAATGGCGATAGCACAGACAAATAAGCTTATGAAGATTAGAGGCAGCTTAGGGCGTGGAACAAGAAAGACTGCATGGCTGTGAAAGGATTGAAGGCAGACAGAGGTGAGGTGGGTGGTAGGCCTAGTGGACGGGAGGTCATGAAGCAATCGCGTGATTGCAGCTATGCATGGCGGCGTAATTAATCTGAGGCTGATTAGCTATCGACTGATCACGTAGTGAATGGAAGCCGCCGCCTGTGGGCGTCGACGTGCGCTTATTTGATGCATGGATGAATAGGCCTAGAGCGGCAGCAGCAGCAGCAGCAGCGCAGGTGTGCACCGGATGAATGTATTCAGACCTCCCGTGCCCGTCTATAGTCCTTTTACCAGCCGATACGTTGGCTTGGTTGCGTCATGCACTGACATGTACCGCCGTGCTGCTTAGTTCTGTACATTGCGTTCTTATTCGCTAGCCTACCGAATTCTGAACATCCTGATACAAAAAAAATCGATGGAAAAACAACAAGTTATGTAATGTAATGTCAAGATATAAATAATCAAAGAACAGGTGTACATTGACATAATTAATCAGTATTTCTTTTTTTTTTCATTTTTCAGTCAGCGGACTTTTTTGTCAGTATTTGCTTGAATTGATACTTGTTTTCATGATTGTCAGTTTAAGTTTAACTTTTACAGTTAAACCGATGCGGCCTATTGCTACATATGTAGCCTGTAAATGCTAACATGTGTGTAACACACGTGGTTGAACGATATCGTCCACGTCAGGTTCTGGTCACAACTTTTGACTTATCAGCATAATGTTACGTATGTATTAAAAAATATATTGAAAATAGAAATTAGGAAATAGCAATAACTAAGCTGTGTTTTGGGGCAATTTTTGTCACAGTTATTTCTATTTTCTTATTTCTATTTTGCGACGAAATATAGGCTATTTCGTTGCAAAATGTGACATCAAAAGGAAAACATTACAATCAAATATAAAACAAATAAGCGAAACTTAACTAAACTAAATAGCAATACACCCGTAAAATTGGGCCTATGCTTTAAGATAGTGGTAACATTAGCTGTGTCAACGAAAAAAATACAAAGTCTAGACGCATCGCGTGCACTAGATGCTGCCAGAGACCGAAACTTAGCTGGCATTATGAAGACCACTCACTGACGAAGGCAACGTTTACTTGAATGCGAAATTCACAGAGCGACTATGAACGTGAGATGGTCGGTGTAGAGGGCGCTGGTGGTGTTGAGAAGGGACGATGTAGTGCACTTGACGCTGATGACAGCTGTCGTGTCGCAGCAGCAGCAGCAGCAGCAGCAGCAGCAACGCTGAGGGCTGTGCCTGCAGCACGGAACGAGCAACCAAGTCAGTCAGAAGTGGTCTTGTCAGAAAGTTGACGACGACGACGACCGACTCGGACTCAAGTCGACTCGAGTCACTTTGTCGTTTCGCGGTCGTGGCCGGTGGGCGGGCGTGCGTGAGTGAGCGACGTGCAGTCAGCGACTGAGTGCCGTCCGTCAGCTGGCGACGGCATTAGCACGCTCATCCCATCACAGACGCGATTCGGTGATGGCTGCGCGCACGCTCAAACGCATCCAGCTCTTCTTTCACGACTTGTTCAGAAGGTAAGCCAATCGACGTCATTAACGTTTGCCTTTGAAAAAAAGTTTGAATGCCTGTTTCATTGTCAGTGCCAATAGATACGTAAAGTTTCTGAGTTGCAGGCCAATAAAGCATGACACTAATGAAGCCGTTTCACTTTTAAAGTACAATGTCCGAACTAGATTATCTTTGACGTCAATGAAATGAAATTGTGTTGTTGATGCCACACATAATCTGTGGCGTCGAGCCAGGGCGGGCCCCGGGGCAGCACGACTCACAAGCCCTTTACGAAAAAAACTGCTAAATTACTCTGACACGTGCAACATTAAATCAAACTAGACGCAAAAGCAAAGCCCAACGTTAGCCAAAAAAACTGGTAGCCATGACAACGTCCCCTGAGGAATCGAAAAACTAATTTGAGATTTATCATCTACAGCCATAGTTCGACCAACCCTGGAAATTTGGCGAAGATCGGTCGCAAGAAAACCAATTGTAACGCACTTACCCACCACACCTGAAAATGTAACCGCACTCACCTTGCGAAATACAAAACTATTTATCCGGTTGAAGGTATGTTGCGTTCCTCAAAATGTTGGTGGTCTGAAAAGAACCGGTTGTGATGGGTAGTAACTGGGATGTCAGGTAAGCACCGTCACAGCAAGTGTTCAAAGTGGCCATCTTCTGCATGGATACATGCTTCCTTGACCGCTCTCTGCTGAAATTCAGCCCATGTCGCAACAAGCCGCTGCTGCAACTCGACCGTATCGCGGAATGGTACTCGATACATGCGCTACAGACGCGGTAATCTAACGGCCTGCGGTCAGGACTGCTGGCAGGCCACATGTCAGGACTGGTGAACTCAGTGTCTCTCGTCGCAGAAGCTCTACTGTGTAACGAGCACGATATGCTGGCAGCTGGCGCATTGTCTTGCTGGAACACAAAACATGTCTACAACAAAATGACTGAGCAGAGAGATCACAAAAAAGAATAGGGCTACGCACTAAATAGCAGTACGTAAACAGCTAAGCTGCAATATAACAGTTGCAATTTGCCTTCTTCTGAGATAACGTAAATAATCACGGGCTGCTCGGTAGCGCCAGCCCTGTGTAAATGGCGACTGGCTTTGTCAATGAGAGAGGCAACTTTCGACCTCCCACAGAGTCCGCACCCCTTGACCGATCACCAAAAAATTTGTTGCTAGTGATTACCGGGTAAGTCGGCGACCCATACAGCTTTGCCAAATTTGGTGCAAATCCGTCCATGGGGGGCTTCTGAGCAAATGGATGAAATATATTTATTTATACTTTTTTCGGGAACTTGCCTGCAGGTCAGACCCGTCGACGGATTTTCACGCTTGATGGCTCAAACGACGCGGTCTCGCGCACGGATGTGCATTTTGGGGGTTTCGTTCATATTGCTCCACATTTTGTGGGTAAAATCTCCCCAAAACCCTAATTTTAGGGGCGTGAATAAGTGTTTTCAAGCCAAAGGGGCAAAATATTGAAAGTGTCATATTATCGAAACTACTGCATCGATTTTAACCAAATTTGGCACAACGATACCACCAAGTTCATAAATAGCCGTTTCTGCGCATGCGCAATACAAATGTTGCTGGAAAGCCGTAAATGCGACTATATGCTCAACTTTTGAAGTCCAGTACTGTAAATCGACGTCGACGAGAACGACTGCAATAAGACATTTAGGGTACCTTTAACAGATCATGTGATTTCGCGCATGCGCAGAAACTCATACGTCTTTTAACACAGGGCCGTGAATTATTTTCGCAGATAACTTTAATTACTTTCATCGTAGAGCCACCGAAGTTGCATAGTGAATAGGCAAATCGGGGTCGGGGATTCCAAAAATTTAATAAGTTTTTGACCCCCTACTCACGGGTCACGTGATTTGGCGCATGCGCAGTGGCCGCGTATGCATTCTCAATGGTAACCAAGGGGAAACGTTATGACTCATAAGTCAAGAACTAATAGGCGTAGGGTCTTCAAAGTTCAAACTTGGTAGCAAGGTTGGTCACGTGACCCGCCATGTACTTCAACTGTTCAGTGTCAAAAGGGCAAAGGGCAAGGTCACAAGGTCACGTGACGTATCAGCATACAAAAACGCTATAACTCGGCAGTGGATGGTCATATCAACTTCAAACTTGTTGGGAATTATCGACGTAGGGGTCGACGCGTGTGGTATACTTTCTAGGTCAGTAGGTCAAACAAACCGAAAATAGAAATACGGCTGACATTCAGCATATAAAATGCAAAAATCTACGGAAAACGTCGCCCAATCGCTGAAAGTTTGCAGTCTAATAGAAAAATTGGATCGGCGAATGGAACCGCGGTGTCTAAATTTGCACCGGAAGTTCATACATGTAAATAACCGTTTCTGCGCATGCGCAGTACAAATGTTGCTGAAAATGGCCGTAAATGTGACTACATGCTCAACTTTTAAAGTTCAATACGGTAAATCGACTTCGTCAAGAACGACTACAATAAGACATTTTAGGGCAACTTTAACAGAACCCGGGTCCTTCTGCGCCTGAGTCCAGCACGCTAAAACCACTCTGCTACCGAGCCACACCATTTTAGTAGTATGTTTAGTTATTTAGTATTTGTGTGCAAAAAACAACACCGATTCTTAAGGTCATTTTGTCAATGTTAGTAGATCGTATGAGTCATTCGGCATAATACCTCGCCGACTTTAGCCAGAACTGGTCTATATTGCACACAAGGCTGATGGGCAGAAGTTCCTCTGGCTGTGGCCACTGAACTGCGAGGCAGTCCACGAGCAGCACGCACTGCGAAGAAATTCAAATTCATTGATTTTTGCAATTATTAATGGACGCTGATGATTCAGTGTAATTATAAGTAATAAGTTACGGCTATTCATATCGTAGGATCATACCGGCGGAGGTGACAGTCGTTTGGCTTAATGGATATTTTGGGTGCGTTATTCATCTCAGTAGTGACTTAGCGCACAGTGATCCATGAAATACATACGGTGACAGTGACGTAATTTCGATGCCAGCTAGCTTTTGCCGCCATCTTGTGGGTAAAACTCTCAGAAATATTTGCTACTGTAATATCGCTGAAATACGCTCTGTTGGCAAGCTAGTGATCATAGATATTTTTATGAACCAACGGATTGAATTTTATTTAAATAACGCGATAAATCTTCGCCCCTTTACTCCACAAATTATGCCATGTTATACCCACAAAATGGCGATGATATCGTGGCCATAGATTTTGTGACGTCACTTCACCCCATGTGTACTGTGTATGGATGAAGAAAACGATACGTCGTTATTTCTATTGCGTCTGCTTGTATGTGCTATTTTTGTGAACATTTGTGACTTACAGACCTCAGTGACGATAATTAAATAAACATGTGGACGTATAGCCGACAGCCAACTCACAATTAGGTTCTGCGATCCGACGCGTTCGAACGCATTTAGTACTAATTCACCGAGAGCAATGCCGGCAGGAATAACGCGGGCAATCACCAGATAACTGATCTGTCGCTAGAGATGCAATCATAACGGTCGCTGCGCAGATGCACCCCACGTGCTGGCTCTCTATGTCGAGGGAAATCAGCGCCGCTTTGCGCTGCGGGTGGAAAGGTTACCGCAGTCTCACTAACGTCACCGACGTCGCCTGCACGTCTGTTTACGGAAATTGTATCAAGTTTATCGGTAAATGCAGCAAGTGATGCACTCGGATTCCCAATATCCAGTTTCCAAATAAAGAAATTATATCCACAGAAATGTTCACAAAATGTTTCATCTTTAGGACTGACACCATGGATTCTCCAGGCTTCTCAGCATACCGTTTTTACTTAGTTTTTCCCACTTTTTAGTTGTTGGTTCCGTGCGGCAGATTAAGCCACTCATGTCAGCTTTTGAGTTCACGTTAAAATAGCATCTCGTATCCTGTCGATATCGTATCTGAAGTCTGGTGGCACCATTCCATAAAGGCCCTAGAAAACAGAATAGACTGACCCAGAGAGTAGAATATGAAAAACCATCTAGATGTTTTATACAAATAGGCTACTGAAGTTTATGAAACAGGTGTTTTCCATTCTGGCAATTCACTTTGGTCAGAGATATAGGCCTAGGCCATAAAAGAAAACAGTATGAAAATCGTCATTTGTCGTTTTTTGGGGAAATATTTCCGTGTTGTTTTTGCAGCAACTGTTCAACTAGCCATATTTGATACTAATTTATATAGCACATGTAACTGCTTTCCTGTAAATATTATTTTCATATCTTATGGAGGCATCGTTGTCTATTTTACCGTCTATATCCGTTTAACTGCAATTTACTAAGGAATCTTCCGGTGAAAAAATTTGTAAATCGGTTAAGATTTGACAGAATTATGGACATGAGTCTGTGGCTCCGTTTTTTCGGCCCACCCTGTATGTTTGCCCAAGGCAACATCATTTTTACCTGGTACGCTGCATAGATAAATAATCGGCAATAAAATAAACTTGAACTGATAAATCTAGGTTCACCCTCTTGGCAGTACAAAGTACATATTATCGAAAATTGCAAAAATGACGCTATCGACATTGCATCCCTGTAATCGTTATGTATCTGGTAAAAGTGGGTTGCTGAAGTGGAAAACACCTGTTTCATATAGCTTAGGATTCGTATGAAGTACATGGTTTTCCATGATCAGTCTATGTTATTTTTTTACTGGTGAAGTTGACTCAACCCTTCTGCAGATCATAGACGATTGTCACTTTACTTTGTGTCACGAGAGCTTACCTCCCCGATCGATCTGGGCTTTCCGTGTCTGCGTCATCCAGTACTATTCGTATGAAGTACATGATCGATTGTCGCCAGCTGAACAGCGTCGGCAAACAACGCCACAAGTCTGTCATCGCACGATCGATTGCGTCACGTTGTGGGCGGTAGCGGGAAGCGGCGGGTGGGGCTAAGCGTATCTTCAGACGCCTTGGTAATCGTCAGTTCATTGGCGTGAACTAGATGCAAAGACAGTTCGCATTAAAGACTGTAACTGATAGCTAGTGCGATACCATACCTGCGGTTGCCTTCCCATCTGTACAGCGTCATCGTCCACTTACCAGATACTGCTTGGCGACAGCGGCACGAGTGTGTGAGCAACTTGCCTACAGATACTATGCAGCCGCTTGTTGACCGGGAGTTAAACTCGCAAACTCCCGACTTCTTGATAAGTCCGACGCCTTTTTTGCGCCACCATGGAAAAAGAAAAAGGAAAATTTACATTGAATTAAATTAAATTTCAGCAGTCGCATAGTACACTATGCGACTGATCAGTGTCGAAAAAGACTGGAAGCATGTATTAACACAGAAGGTGGTCACTCTGAACACTTGCTGTGACATTGCTTGCCTGACATTCCAGTTGCTACACATCGCAACCGTTTCTTTTCAGAGCCACCGACGACAACCCACAACTGGATCTTTTCAGAGCCTCCAACGTTTGAAAGAACGCAACAAACCTTCAGTCAGATGAAAAAGTTGTGCAATTCACAAGTTAGTGTGGTGACATTTTCGGGTGGGGTGCGCAAGTGGATTGCAGTTTCTTTTTCTTTTGAGATAACATAAATACTCAAAAGTATGTATGAATAGTACTGTTGAAAATGACTTTTTTGGGATTTTCCAAGTAGGTACATCTGACAGGTGAGGTGGACAAACCTGTAAGATTTTCATGTCAAATTTTCTCACGATTTAACTTGCCAAAAATCATTAATATCGGTTAATTTTTGACAGAGTTGTTCAAAAATAAAAGGTGGACGTTTTAAAGACACAGGGTAGATTCTGTATTCAGTTGGGTTCAACACATGGCTGTTGGGTCGAAAATCAATTTGGTACTTCGGCAGTTAAATTTTTCTGCGTGTACAAAAAAATGCAAAACAGTGATACATCGTTGAAAGACAAAATACTAAAATATTTAAAATAAAATATCTTCATATTTAAAAATGCTTTAGTTATTAGCACTGTACTTGTTTTTTGCTATGCATACAAATAACCTACGTCAATAATGCTATGAAATTACTGACTCGTTTATTTCCATTTCGTCTTGCATTTGCATTTGCACATCCTTCATTTTCACGCCCGGTAATTTCGAGTATCCAGCATTTTCAGTCCACCCGACGTTTCTGCATGGCGTATAAATCGAGCGAAGTGCGTCGCTGGCTGTGGATTAGGTCTAACTACGTGGCGCGACTGTCATCTGATGTCGTTATAGCTAGACAGGCGACTACGGCGCCGTGCGATGTGTTGTATAAATATCAATTACGTTAGTGCCACAGGAGCACTTGCTGCCTGCACGACTCGTCGCTCACAAAGTCCGGTATACGCAGTCGGGTACACAGAATTTATTTTATGTTACTGAAGTAATACTGCGCCATACATGGGCCCACGCAATTTCCTCTTTGAGTCATGCTGTTGTGCAATGGAGGATCTTATCCTACAGAAGTTTTTAATAAATAGCATTGCTTGATTAACAAAATTTGTCAGGCATGTCATGTCAGGAATGTCAGGCAAGCAATGTCACAAAATTTCAATTGGACTTATGTGTTCTTGGTTGCACAATCTTTCCGTCCTCTAAAAGTTGGCATGATGGTGCAGCGGCTTTGGCGTCGTATAAAAATGGCATTCGGGGCCAAGCTCTGTTCCGTTCTCTTCTTTAGCTGTCCTCGATCCGACAGTTGTCCACGCCATGGACGTACTTTCTCCATTTATCTCTGTCCTTTGTCATTCTGACTGACTCTTCTACGGGGAGTCCTGTCCACGTCTTGAGTTGTCCATCCAGGCCGTGCGTGGTCTTCCTCGCCTGCGTGCACCTGGCATTGTTCCTTGCATTATCTCTTTCTCTAGGCAACTCCCTTGTTTCCTCATGGTGTGTGCTAGCTTCCTTGCTTTGACAGTTCCCTGTTTACTCTATAGCTTTGTTAAGAATTCATTCATTTGTTTTCTTTCCTGTCCATGAAACCCGCAGAATCTTTCTTAGTCATGTCATCTCAGATTGTTGAGATCAAGGTCCTGTCCTCAAGAAGCTGAAATGCGGTTAAGCATTTTCTGCTGCTGCTTCTCGTATTGGTAAAATCCACATAGCCCTACTCTGGCCATATTGCAAACGTCAGACAACAACACTGCGGTACCTGTTCTGTTCTTTCGCCGTCCTCGATCCGAGGGTTGGCCACACCATGGACATACTTTCATTTTGATTGACTCTTCCACGGGCAGTCCTGTCCACGTCTTGATGTTGAAATCGGTATGCTGTGACTTGTCTATATTTTCGGCAGTGATGCCTCGATCGCCTGCCCTCTGTTTTACCTGGTACGGACTTCCGTCGTACACTCACCATCTTCTGTAATCAGGGACCCAAGGTACGGGAACGTATCCACCTGCTCCAGTTGTTCATTCTGAATGAGTATGCGGCTCGCCATTAGGGGCATACCTTGGTCTTGTCGACGTTGATGAGTAGGCTGTATTCGCGGCACCAACTCAATTAGTTTTGCTTCCGAAATGATCAAGCTATGTAAGGTCTTTTGGCAAGTTGTTTACATTTTCGTCCCGTCACCAAGTACCACACCGATCGTGAGTTACTACTCTCCATTGCGGTCAAATAGGGGACAACTGACCCGGAACGGACGAAAAGTGAAAACTTAGTGCAACCGGTGCAATATGTTTTATTGTGGGCTTCGTGCTACAGCGATCCTTGCAGTCAAAGCTCAATGCTGAATTGATGCCATGGCCGCACGGAGACGTGCGAATGCAATGAGTGACGCAATATTTATAGACTGACCCATAGAGTAGAATATCAAAAACCATCTAGATACTTTATGCAAATACTGAAGTTTGTGAAACAAGTGTTTTCCGCTTTGGCATTCACTTTGGCCTAAGCTTTACCATAGTCATTAAGGTTATTAAACTTGTATGAAAGTTATTTTATGCAAGTTTAATAACTTTAATGGCTGTAAAACATTGTAATTAGTTTAGACCTATATATCTACTAACGCTGAGATTTGTCCGTGTCACAACTGGCAACACCACCTAGGTGACGACCCTCGCGTTAAGTCTAGTATTGCACGTGTCATGCGCTAAAGACTTTAATGGTCTAATCAGAGGTCCCACCATACTATTAGATATGCTGCGGTAAGACTATGGCATTGGACTGGCATCGTTTTTTCATCAAGTCCAACTTTATTATTAACCTGCTGAAGGTTGGATAGATGCTAACTGTTTCGGTACTGGATGTCTAGTACTGGATGTCTGGAGGCCTAGATGTCGCTTCAGTGCAGTTTGATTCAGAGATGCCGATGGTATTGTTGTTAGGTAAGATAGATCTCCAGTGAATGGGCAGGCCTGCCGGTATTATAGAACGTGTTGTGGCAATGCAGGTAGGACGACCGGCATTCACTGTCCATGCAGATCGCGCGCTAATTAGTGCTTACAGAACTGATGTGGTCACTGCTGAATGACATGAATGCGTCACCTGCGCCATCCTTCCGGTGCTCTTTGATTTCTCATTCATCTCAACACTACTGCCGGCCCGTTGCCTAGCAACGCCCTTTATCGTCGATATATTAAACATCGGCAACTTCGTGCAGGTCGATGAAATGAGTTTCACCTACCTGCACGAATAAGATGTGCGTGGCACACCAGTGTAGGCTACGTTTATACGTATATTTTCGGTTTTTGGCAAGTATATAAATTTTGAAAATGTATTGCACTTTGCATTTCGCGAGCGAGTAAATTAGTAATTTTTCACACACATGAGTCGGACAGTCGAACGGATATTTATTCGGATTAGAATGGACCACGAAGCTTAAAGTCCAGTCGATCCTATGTGACGAGTGACCGGCAAAAATAGTCGGCAATCACTGCGCCGTCAAAGACGCTCAGCAGAATGTCAACAACTTGACAGCCACGTGCACTGCCATGACAAGACTCCTGCAGACTGGCCTTGAATGTGCTTGCAGTATCACCTTCACTGGTCACCTTCGTCACCTCACTTCGCTGTGAATTTCAGTGTCGTTATTGTAGCTGCTGACTGATTGCTCTTTGCTGGCCACATTTGCAGTAATTATTATCATTACTGGTTTTAGACGATGCGGTAGCATCGTAGCCAAGAATTGAAAGAGATGCTACCAGCATGGGCGGCGCAACCGGGTGGTGTGAGGGGACATTGTCCCCTTCACTTTTGGGACTCGGATTGTACAAGGGGTACAATCTTTTGAGGTCTTCTTACCTTGTTCAGTACAAGTGACGGAATTTCAACTCCCCTGATTCTTGTCGAAACGTACCAAGTTAGTGATAGGCCTACCTGATATCTTCACATACTGTCATTGGTGTGTTCTTAAGTTTTGATTGTTTGTGACATGTTAAATATTGATATAAAACACGCTGGTCTAAATTGTTATTGTATTATTGTTTGTATTTAATTGCATGCAAACAAACAATCGAACATCTAAACAGCCAACAATCCTAGCAATATACAAACAAAAATAGCCACTAAACAGAGACGTTGAAGTCCTGAATTCAAAAATATACCGACTTAATACCAATTATTATGCTTGTATTACTACGACTGTAGACAAAATCTTTTCACTTTTTGATAGACAACGTATTTTGAATATAAGAAACTTTTTGGCCCGCAGAACGCTAGTGTAGCGGGTCTTTGCTAAAGGCATGTCTGTCTGTCCGTCTGTGACACTCGTGGACTGTGCTCAAACCAGAAGAGGTACCAGCGTCGGGTCTCTTCCATATGATAGCCCCATCCTTCTCCTACCCAACGCAGGTTGACGGCTATTAATCCTTTCTCTCCTAAATTTTCTCCTAAAGTGACCCACCGCTGCGTTTTTGCCCCGAATTGGACAGAAACGTGAATTCCGGCAAAACGGCTGAACGGATCGAGATGAAACTTGGCAGGCAGGTTGTCGTCTGCCATTGTCACATCGTGTTAGCTTGGAATCCCAGTGCCCCATGCCCCAGCCCCACTGCCCTACAACCCTGTACTGCAAGCCATCCCTGCATTCGCTGGGCTTTTTGTTGATTTCTGCAATTCATCGAACCACTTAAGCAGAATATTCTGGATAATAATATTATCCCGAACAGTGGCCGACGATTGTCTTTTCTTAAAACAAATTCCTGCATCAGTTTCTTGATATCAAGCTTGTCCAAAACGTTTTTGTGCACATGGCACAACGCAACATTATTCAGCCGCATCTGGCCACAAGTGAACCGTGTGTACGATTTCTATCTTCGTAGATTTTGTTCACTGCTGATTGCTGAAACATGAAACTTCCTCCTTCGCTGATTCATAATACTATAGTACTACATGATACTATAAATTTCAGTAAATTCAATACTGATTTATTTGATTGTACCATCCCTACATTTGGAAAAGTGGGGAGTACAATTTTTTTTCGCTCGCTCCGCTCGCGAATCACTCTTTGTCCCCACTTTTAAAACCGTGGCGCCGCCACTGGCTACCAGAACGAGTCTTAAATATAGCGATTAGGGCCGATTTTTGGCAACCCCAGACAAGAAGCTCAGCTATCGCCGAGGGACCGCGCGATGCGTCGTGTCAGTTGAAATCTTGCCAATTGCCACGCAACAGTGCAGAAACTACTTGTACGACAAGTCCTGAACAAATCGAAGTTA
>Ga0126325_10000280_pt1 | contig 13750 bp, 4 predicted proteins | sample InaspJWI14metaG_FD_94487 | JGI IMG/M metagenome (GOLD analysis project Ga0126325, IMG submission 94487) | Marine gutless worms symbiont microbial communities from Oahu, Hawaii - Inanidrilus sp. 1 OAHU.JWI-14 metaG | ecosystem: Host-associated > Annelida > Digestive system > Unclassified | place...
CCTATAGCGGATGGCTTACCCACATTAGTGGTCACCCATCAGCTGCAGGTCGAGCGCAGGACAGGGAAAGATCGCCGGCCAGAGACCGACGTTCTACCACTGTGCCATGCCACCAACTTGTTTATTATTATTATTGGATGTGGATAGATGTGTATAGATAGATCACATCAAAAAATAAAGACGACTGTAGAAAAAAAACTCGGCTGTATGACTCATAGCTTTGGTTGTTATTTTAGTGAGTTATGTAGTATATTGATAAGATCATAAAAATTATATAAAATCTAATAATCACAATGTTATTTATTAACAAATTTTTTTGCACATCACCGTCTTTTTTGTGTTATACACGAGGGCTTTAAAATAAGCCCCTTTTCTTATCTGCAATACAAAAAGTTGTAACTTAAATGCTTAACCAGTACAGGTAATAGCTTCTTATTTTGTTAATGTCCAACAGTGGGAGTTAAGTCGTTTTTTTCCACTGCATGATGTCGACTGCTAATGAAAATGTGTGACTGTAGGTCTGTGGGTTTGGCTAACATATGATGCTATTCAGCTCTTAATTTCTATTTCTGCAGTAATCTTTAGTTTCAAGGTGAGCTAAAATTATTATTAAAGTTGTTACTTGACAGAACACAACAATTATTGACAAGTGCTAAGTTACAATAATTGTGTAGAATGTAGACGAAAATACTTGTGTATATGTTTGATATTGAAATTAGGCCTAATGAAACTAAGAAATGATTTAGGTGAAATAGATGAATGTGTAATTATGTATGTCTCGTGCTTAGAAACTGCGAGTGCTGCCGCTGTGTTTGGTGGTCATATTGACGTCAGTGGTTGAAGAATCATTTATTTTGATTATTGAATCCCCTCAATTTGACGTCACAACTGTTAGTACAACTGTTTCTCTGTTTACAGTATTTCTTCAACAGGTCGATAATCATTCTAAGTTTTTTCATGGTAGAGCAGCAGTGAGTAAATAGGCAGTAATGTGAATGAATGGAGGGTAACAAGACAGCCGTTATATAGTGGCGGAGTCACTGATAGGCAGTACCAGTATTGTGCAGCATAATGCTGAGGAAAACTCTTAGTCAGAGGCACTACTACTATCATGCATGCTATAGGCCTGAATTTGATTATTATCCCCGCGAAAGCTTTCGCGAGGGATTATGGAATCACCGGCGTTGGTTTGTCTGTTCGTTACCACGATAACTAAATAAAACGTGGACGGATCTGGACGAAATTTTTTGGGAAGGTCCTAGGGGGAAAAGCAAGCCCAAGTTCGTTTTCGGTTACGATCGCTAGCCGGGTGTGGAGGTTACTGTCCAAAACGCCATAAACCGGGGACTTTTCCCAATGTAAACAAACCAACAATCACTTGACGCATAATAAATAAGTAATACATTCTCAACTCACTCAACAGAGAATTACGGACGCAGGTGGGCGAGAATTTTCCCTTTCGCGGGGATCTGTACTTTCAAGAGAGTACTTTCCCTCTAGTTAATACTGGCATGTGAAGAAATGGTCCAGTTACCCCCCCCCCCAAAGGTTGTCTAGCTTTTGACAGTGAAGCTTCTTCTGATTTTTTTGGACTGCTTTAGTTATATTGATATGTAGCTTGTGCTGGTTGTAATAATTGTTGATGATAGGTGAACGATACTGATGATGAAGCATATACTGCATTCGTTACTGCTATGGCATCTCTCAGCATTATTTGCATTCATGTGGTATCTTACTATCCAGTTTGTTTATTCTGCTTAGTGATGCTGCCTGCATAGTATGTAACGGTTCTTCTGTCTGTCAGTCCCTTCCATTGAGAGCAGCAATGGCAGCAGGCGGGTTTGCTGCTGAGCGCCGGCGTCTGCAGCAGATATCGATTGATGGCTGTGGGCACTATATGACACATCAGTAAACTGACCCATGATCCGCGTTATCCATGATTAGGTCCTCTTTCCATAGGCACAGCCACTTCTGAAAAGTCGGAGGGGACCCCGATAACCAATGCACTTAAAATTTTACACCCTGTCTCTTCGCAGTGTCCCGTTATTGCCCAACCCCTGTTTCACCCATTTACTTCACTAGTTTTCTTCTCGCCTTTAAATTTAGCTTCCCACGGTGCCCAGCCAAAAATAACAAAAATAGTTGCAACTAAAGTTGGAGGGGACCAAATACACTTGGTCCCCATAATCTCCAAAGGTGGAGGGGGACCTGGTTGCGCCTGTTCCTCTTGCATTGTCTGCTCACCTGTTGCAGTGCCACAGCTGACGTGTAGCTACACATATTATATTGGAACAATTCTATATTAATAAGACATGGGTGAACGCGGAAAAGCACTAACTGAAATAAGGTGCTTGTCTCAGTTGTTGCTATTGACTGTATACTGTTGTTACCGCGTTGCTACTAATCTGTCCTCAGTAATTCGCTGTCCAGCAGTAGTATAGTCTGTGAGTTCATTGCTTGATTACCCTGTTTATTACCCTTTCAGCAGTATACAACAGCTTCTGTCATAAGTAGTAAGCAGTGACCCACATGGCCCATCCAAATCACCCATGACCCACTGATCAATTATCAGCCTTGTGACGAGTAAATTGCTAACGTGGTGATTCAGGTGGATTGGGGGTTTGACTTAGTTGTTGTTGTGTGTCTGTAGAGTTATGCAGTGTTGTTCCTGTGTAATCACTCGGCGACTATCGTTCTCCAGCACTGCTGTGTAACTTCTTTTTTGACTCCCATTTGTCTGACCACGTTCATAGTGGAAACTGGAAAGACCCCATAGTTGGCTTTCTGCCCCCTCGCAAAGAACCCAATTCCTGCTCTCGGCCCTTGGGCCCAGGCTTTGGCCCTAAAAGGGGCGACGTCAGGGTTAGGTGGCCGTTTTAGAATTTTACACCCTGTGAAATATCTCCGCAACGGCTGACACTAGACACTTCAAATTTTGTACACGGGTCGGCCATGTGAAGTCGTAGTCTTGTGATGAGTGAGTATTCCCTAAGTGGGCGTGGTCAGGGTCACGTGAGCAATTTCTACATTGTGGACTTAGAAAATTTCGCCACAGCGAAGTCGTCGGTATACAGGTGATATCCACAACTCATCCGTAGTCGGTTTGTTTATGACACCTACAGGACAGTGGAAGCAACTCGATTGCGTCGGGGTTGAGTGCACATGTTTATTACACATTGCCCCGCCGTAACCTTCCAACTTCATAACTTTGCTTTGTTCAGGACTTGTTTACAAGTAGTTTCTGCACTGTTGCGTGACAGTTGGCAAGATTTCAGCTGACATGACGCATCTCGTGGTCCCTCGGTGATAGCTGAGCTTCTTGTACCATTACACAGAATACATTAATGCTCCAGCTTCTGGGGGGGGGCTTTGCCCCCGGACCCCCAGCGGGAGCTCTGCCTCCTGCACCCCAATTGGGGGCACAGCCCACAGGCCCCATTCGTCTTCCCCTTAGCATCATCGTCTTCTAGGTCCGTCACTGATACCAGTCGATTTTTTTCAAGTTTAGCAGCTTAACTACTTAAGCCAAATTGAGTGTCATTGTAATAAGTTGTTATTTGTATGAACAATATTTGGAGCCATGGAGATGGCGTGGCTGTATAATGTTGCAACAAACATATAAACAAAGTCAAGTAGATTTTAGTAGAAAAAACAACACACATTGACCAAGTTACATTACAATTATAGTTACATTATTCACATTCAAATATCACCTTGGTAGCTGCCGATATTGCATACTGGCCCGCCACGCCAAGGATGAAATGAATGCAGCCCGCCATAGCCGAAAGGTTGGGCAACCCTGGATTAGCCTATTTCCACTCATGCATTTTATTCTGTCTCATAGGCCTCATAATGAAACCGGCTTTCTCTGACAGTGTCTGTATAAATGCCGCACGACGTTCTTTTTGTAAGTTCGTTCTTCTTGGAGACTAAGGTTCTGTTTACTTAACGGTTTCAACGTCAACGGTTTCACCTAGACCTAAGATCACTATAGAACAGTAATAATAAGTCATATCTTGCCATTCAAACGCAACCACCAGCAATCTGCTACGATAACTGGAAGTGCCCGAGATTTCCTTTAGCCTTTACCTATACTGACCTTGGCAGTCCCTATGGCGATGCGGCTATTGCCGGCATTTGGGTTCTGTTTGCAGCCTGGCATTCAGTCTGAAAGCGACTGGTCGGCGACGGATGACGTGACGTCACACGACCAGCAACAGCAGCAGTCGGCTGTCACTAATGATTCTGATGATGATACTGTTGGTGCTCCGCCGGGCTATGTCGACTACACAGATGTAAAAAAACGTTTTTACGTTTTCTGGCCACATCGCAGGCAATCCCAGCCATGCAGTGCAAAGACGCGACCATGTATATTGCTGCAGATGTAGTGTGGTCTGTGTGTGTTTCTATTTGTCACAACCGTGAGCTGTGCTAAAACGGCTGAACCGATCGAGACGCCATTTGGGTGTGGATTTAGGTGCGCCCAAGGAAGTGTATTAAGTGGGGCTCGGATGCTCCAAGGGAAAGGGGCATTTTTGTCCCGGCTTATTGTGATGTCTAGGGAATATCTGATATTATCTGGCATGAGCGAGAGTTATTTACGTTTGCTATTCTTGTCACTTTTTAACGTTTTTTTTTATTTTGAAGGTTTTTATTGTAGAAACATTAATATGCGCTTCTGTCATTGACGCGTATAGTTTTTAAACATTTTTCATCAACTTTCCAACGTTTTTACATCAGTGGTGGACTATGTTCAGGCAGCTGGAAATGCCAGGAGGAGCCTGTCACTGATGGTCGGCAGCGTGCTTGCACCGCCGCCCTATCACTCCACATACAACTGCACGGCTACACAGCTCTCAGGTACCTGCCTATGCACACACATGCACCATGGCCGTTTTGGGCTGCATTGCAGCACTAGCTTGATGCAGCCTGTATGCCAATTGCATACATTTTGGCGTTCCGTTGTCTGTGCTTTTTTTGTACTGGTCGGTGTAGATGTCATCAAGATTATTAAGTTTATAATCTTCGAGAATATGCGGCATATGCCTCCAGTGCTTTGACAGTCACACTACACTGTTGGATGTGCGTCAGGAAGAGCATCCGGCCTGTAAAAATTTAGTGATGAGCTGTTGGTGTGGTTATCTGTCTGGAGCGAGGTGCAGATTGTTTGCATGTGGTCCAGCTGATGCCACTGCATCCCAAACCCATCATCTCTTGCCTCATTTAAATCCAGACTGGTTTTACCTTTCTGGTACCCAGGTTGCCCTGGAAACGAGGCCGTTAAACGGGTGTAGCAGTAGCAGCTAGCAGTACTAGTAATAATCTTTGAGGATTTCGGGTGCATGATGAGTTATTTTACTGATTGAGCCGTACTTCTAATTTCACTTCATGTCACTGATGGTGTGTTTAAGATTTTTTATGGTACAGTAGGCCTACATTTGTTTTTGTTTATTTTTTATTTTTATAGGCATATTATATGTGTAATATTGCATTGGAGTAAAATAGCCTAATATCCTTTGCAATGTTGTTGAATTGCCTGTATTTTTAAAGAATTTTTTTTCCAAAATGCAGTCTTGTAGGCCTAGGTGGCATAACAATGACCGTGATTAGACTATGCTGTGCGTGATGTCAGACAGGGGAGAGTGGATAGAGATGCAGTGCTTTGATTCACCGCCTCCACCTTATGTGCCGTGACCGTCTTCTGACAGCTAGACACGTGACAGTTGCATGAATCTGAACTGTTGCTTACTTATTTACTGCTGGTATACTAATTACAGTGTTTATTATTGGATCTTAGTTTTTATGCCACAGCATTATGTTTTGACTTGTCCGTCCGCCTGTGCGTGCGTACGCGTCCTTTGACCAGAATGCCGTCGACTTCTAGATGGATCTGAGTTGTAGATAGAAAAAATTGTTTCTTTTAATTTTGTTAGTTGCGATTGATCTGCAAATGCAACTGTTGCTGGTTATGTCGTTATTTTTTTGTCTCATCCGACTGTTAATTGTTTCTTCTCGCGTGATCTTCACTGGATGCTATTTTGCATATTGCACGAATATTTTGTTTGCATATATATTCTAGGGCACCAGTTGCAGTTTGATGCACCTGGCCAGTGCACTGTTAAAAGACGAAGAATGTGCACGAGAATCATGTTCTAGCTTGTAACTTTGCCAAATATTCACCAGTTTAAAAAAATTCACTGGCAGACTGCAACAGGGAACGAAAGTGCATCGATACAATTGGCAATTGGCACAATGCCGGTTCCCTGAACTAGCCATTTCCAATGCGAGAATATTAATATATTTTTCAAGTAAAATATATGGAAGCAATTTTATCAAACAACACTCGGAAACTTATGGTTTAAAATTACCAAAGTGCTGATTGCAATTTCGGAAGAACAAGAAGCTCAGCTATCGCCGAGGGACCGCGCGATGCGTCGTGTCAATTGAAATCTTGTCAATTGCCACACAACACTGCAGAAACTACTTAGGCCTATACGACAAGTCCTGACCAAATCGATGGTATGAAGTTGGAGATTTAGTCGGAGGCAATGCGTGATAGACAATGTGCACTCAACCAGGACGCGACCGAGTCGTAAACAAACCGACGACTGTCGAGTTGTGTATATCACCTGTATACCGACGACTTGCTGTGGCGAAATTTTCTAAGTCCGCAATGTAGAAATTGCTCACGTGACCCTGACCACGCCCACTTACGGAGCACTCACTCATCACGACTAAGACTTCACATGGTCGACCCGTGTACAAAATCTGAAGTCTCTAGCATTAGCCGTTGCGGAGATATTACGTGGGGTGTAAAAGTCTAAAACGGGTTATTTGACCCTGACCACGCCCCTTTCAGGGAAGATTTTTCTTCGGCAGGGTGGGACGTGCTATGGTAAGCCAGTGTACCAAATTTGAAGTCTCCCTGCAGGTTTACCCGTTACGAAGCTGTGAATGGCGGTGCAAAATGCAGAAAATGGGGTGGTTTGGATGTGTTTAGGGGGCACCCAAGGTCATGGGCAATGCCACCATTCGATAGAGCGCATATATACGACTTCCTATTCGACTTTAATAGAAACCATGCGTCTATCTTTTACCGTTCTCGAGATATAACCGGCTATTTGTCGAAAGTCACCGATTTTAACCCACCCCACCTGCATTTGGCGCCCCCGTAGGGGGTGACCCCGGTCGAATTTCGCGGAGATCTTTGGCAGCAGAAAACTAGATTCCCTGGGGTATCGTGTGGTGTCGTTTGTGTGATCCTATGTTTTGCCGTTTTAGTAGAACACCGGCTTGTGACGGACGGACGGACAGACACAGGGCCATGGCTAGTACCGCGGATGCGTAGCATCGCGCGGTTAAAATTTTGTGTGTCATTTATTGTAATTTTCGGCACACTCGTTCCTATAAACCTTTCTTAATTTGGTCATTAACAACCCCACCGCACCTTAAATATGTAGCTACACTACCTTGTAATTTATCATTAATCATTTGTGTTACTGCAAATTTACCAAGAAATCTTTCAGTGAAAAAAATGTGAAAATCGGTTAAGATTTCACAGAATTATTGCCATAAGCCTCACGATTTTGGCCCATCCTGTATATACCCTGTGTCCCCAAATAAACGTCTAGCTTTTTATTTTTTGAATAACTGTCGAAAATTAGCCAATTTTAATAATTTTTAGTATGTTAAATCCTGAGAAAATTTGACATGGACACATTACAGATTTGTCTGCCTGTCAGATGTAGCCACTTTACTTTACTTAAAGTAAAATCCAAAAAGTCATTTTTCAACATTATTAAATTATTTACATTACCTCACAAGAAAACAAATAGCAACTGTTGAATTGCAGCTTTAGCTGTTTACTTACTGTTGTTTAGTGCTTCCTAGCCCTAGTACTGCGTCTGGGGCACGCTACTAGGAGGAGCGCATGTATCGAATATCGATGTGGACAACTGGACATGTTGAGGCTTGCGGCAGCGGCTTGTTGCGACATATGGGCTGAATTTCAGCACAGCGTGGTGTACCATGATTGGAAGGATGTCTTAACGCAGAAGGTGGTGACTCTGAACACTTGCTGTGACACTGCTTGCCTGAAATTCTAGTTGCCACACATCACAACCGGTTCTCTTCAGAGGCACCGACGACAACCCAGAGCCTCCAACGTTTGAAAGAACACAACAAACCTTCACTCAGATGAAAAAGTTTGCAATTCACACGTTAGTGTGGTGACATTTTTAGGTGGGCAATTGGATTACTATTAACTTCGCCAAATGTTCACCAATTTTAAAAATTCTTTCACCAGTTTAGTGTGTAGTTTAGTAATTCATCATTCCTTAAGTGCTTGGGTATGCTATACTACCTTGTGATTATCATTAATTACAATACATATTTCAGATTGGCGCCATTTTTCTGACGTTCATGTTTTACAAGGTAGTGTAGCGACATGTTTAAGGCATGTTGGAATATTTAAACATAAGTTTGTTGCAGATTTACTACCGAGTCCCGTCAGTGAAAAAAAGTTGGAAAATTGGTTAATATTTGGTGAAGTTATAGATAGATAGATAGATATTTTATTAACCACAATAACAAACAATAATTGCAAAATAAAGCAGTATAGTGGAAGGCTACCAAGTTATGGACAAGAGTTTGGTGTCTTGTTTTTGACTCACGGTGTATGTATGAATAATACTGTTGAAAATGACTTTGATATCCCAAGGTAAAGAGGCTACATCTGACAGTCGAGAGTGGACAAATGTGTAAGATTTTCATGTCAAATTTTCTCAGGATTTAACGTGCCAAAAATGATTAAAATCGCTTAATTTTTGACCGAGTTACACACACACCCGTTTAACGGCCCTTTGTCCGGGACTACCCAGGTGAGCCAGTACCAGAAGGTAAAACCAATCTGGATTTTACTGAAGCAAGAGACAGTGAGTGGCAGTGGCATCAGCTGGGCCGTATGCATGTCTGCACCTCGCTCCAGAGAGATAACCACGCCAGCACCCCATCACTCAGTTTTTTTATAGGTCGGATGCCCTTCCTGCCACCCAACCAACAGCGTCAAAGCGGCTGCTCCAGTCCACAATGGCACAATGTGCTTAGGCCTTGACCGTCGCCTGCTATGATCTGATGAGGCCAGGCGGAGGAACTATTGGGGCACCTGGCCTGCGTGGGCGTGGTTTGACGTCTCGCCTAAAAACGTTCGTTGTGCGCATGCGCATGTTGTGATTATAAAAGCAACTGCTCGGCGGCTGTGGTCGTCTCGCTGCGGCGTCGAGTCGCGTGTGTGCTGATGGTAAAGTGCTTTCGGTTGAAAGTACAGTTAGGCGTGGAACTTTCCGAATTACCGTAGCAGAACTGCCGAAATGGCGCAAATCTTGGAAAATGGCATCGAACAGAATTCAGCTGAATCAGGTCAGAACCCTCGTACGAGGTGACAGTGTCACGTTTGTTGCTTCGCCGGCACCGATCAGCTGATCGCATGTTTCGGTAAATAACGAATCTGCCAACTGGCGAATGGATAAACACGAAGAAGGCAAATTTTTTGTATGAAGTTGCCACGTTTTAAGTGGAAATTCACATGAACACTGGTATATGGCTAGACTTGAAGTTGACGTCGCCTGCTGAATGCATCACGTCTGCTAGCACGACTCACATGCAGATCTGTTCAAAAGTCATGTGGTATAGATATGTTATTTCTCCAGCTTGCGTCACGGGTTTTGCTCTTTCACTGGACTTTCAGTAGGTCACGATTCAGTCACGTACAACCAGCTTTCAGCGGCATCTGTGTGAGGCTTTGTAATCTCCATCGAGGTAGAGTTGCAGCGTCCTATTGGATGGCTGATACTACAAATGAACGTGGCAACATTTGTTAGCCATTCAGTAAGTCGACTAAAACATTCGTATAGTTCTATGTATTGCTAGCAAGTTGCCTTCAGTGCTTTGATGCTGTTGGTTGGGCGGCAGGAAGGGCATTCGGCCTGTTAAAAAACTGAGTGGTGGGGTGCTGGTGTGGTCATCTGTCTGGAGCGCAGTGCAAACTTACATATAGCCCAGCTGATGCCACTGCCACTCACTGTCTCTTGCTTCAGTAAAATCCAGATTGGTTTTACCTTTCTGGTACCGGTTCACCCGGGTAGTCCCGGACAAAGGGCCGTTAAACAGGTGTGTGTGTATGTATTGCTAGCAAATCAACAGCAGATTGTAGTTATTTTGATCTTTTGGTTAACAGTGTCATTTGACTCATGTGGAAGCTCATCTGCACCATAGGTAATAATTGCATGAAACAATGGATGTGACTATGTATGCATGATTCCTAAATATGCAGTTATTTTGGCAGAAAAATACAGTAATCACTAATACGACATTAGAGTGTTGGTGTTTTTGCTGATATAATTTTAGTGGCAGACATGATTGCCTCTACATTACAAGAACGGATCATGATATTTGACGGTGCTATGGGCACAATGATCCAGAAACTACGTCTGGAAGAGGCAGATTTTCGTGGTGAGGAGTTCAAAAATCACCCAAAACCTTTGAAAGGCAATAATGATCTGCTGAGTCTTACACAACCCGACAAGATCTACGACATTCACATGGTTTGTCTTTTCTTTTCCTTGTATCATTAAATGGCATTATTTCATATACACTTGAGAAAGAGAAGGATCTCATTTTGAATTTTATGTTCACTGTAAAATTGTAGTTGATGAGATTAGGCTTTGGGTTTAATTATTAGTACACTCTTACATCTGCATGAGTTGCAGCCCTCTCTTTAAGACTGTATAATTTTAATTAAAAAGTTACCTGGTCATTCCATCAACTTGCAGCTCGAAACTTGGTAACAACACCTTTCTCATGTCTGCGGCCAGAGCATGGAACAATCTACCGCTGATGACAGGGCCTCACTGTAGCTGCTGACATTCTGCCAACAACTCAAAACTTTCCTGTTTCAACTGAAACTGTTTCAGTGAACTGAACTGACTGTGTAGAGTGCCCTTGCAACGTTATTAAATGTTAAGCATCACTGTAATCGGTGCATAGTTAATTATAATAACAATGATAATAATATAGCTTTGTGAGAGAGGTTATGGAAAGGGACTGTCTGGCTCGACAACTCAGCAAGGTCAATGCTATGAACCATTGTAGATGGAGGAAATTAGCTGATTAATTGAATGTTTTTCCTAGTACCGGTTTACCTGGGGTGTGGTGGGTTGTGCATTAAACAGTTGTTGTAGTAAAGTTTTATACAATTGCCCTTCGTGCTTTGCTGGTGTTGATGGACCAACATAAAGGTCCTCCTGTCTCACAGTTTTCTGATGCAACCATTTCCACAGGTTTTTGCAAGAGAGAACATGATCTAACTTGGAGTATGGAGACTGTGTCTTCTCCCTAATCCAGTTGTGCTGGTTGCTGTCAGCAATAGCATGTGGGCAGTAAAACTTTGCAACAACAAAATCCTCCGGTTATTAACTGGAGCTGCCAGCTAATGCAAGTTGACATGCGTAAATAGGGTGGGTGGTTGGTTGGTTACAAGTTAGAACATGGTCTAACTTGGAGTAAATCTGGAATAGTACACTGGTTAATAAAAAGTCAAAAGTAGTAATAGTGGTAGTGTTAGTGGTATTGTCACGAGTGTAATAGTACAGCAGCATCTTAATCCATTAAAATGTTACTCCATTTAGTGGAATGATCTTCTCGCAAAACCACTTATGATTTGTTTTCAGCTCAAAGAGTTGAACATTTGTATCCTGTGTAAAATTATTGCAATGGATTGTCCAGGCATACTTGGAGGCAGGAGCTGATTTTATTGAAACAAATACCTTTAGTGGAACAAGCATTGCACAGATGGATTATGCTGCTGAACATCTGGTAGTTCTTGCATTAATGTATTACTGACAAATTTCATAGCTTACATAAGTGCAGTTTTTTTACCTCTACCAATTATTTTGATAGTTTTGATTGTGGTTAAATGATTGTGCTATTATTTAGTACTTTTGTTATGATTAATGTTTTTCTCCCTGTGTTTTAACTTTTTTGGATTTTATGTTGCTTTATGCTGAGTCATCATTAATGTAGAGCTGTAATGCAGAATTGTAATGCAGTGGTGTCAAAATTTGTCATTTGTTCACTTTCTGTTTGCTGCTGAGCAGGCTTACCGGTTGAATTATGAGTCGGCAAGAATTGCCAGGAGAGCTGCAGATGACATGACTGCTAAGTCTGGTATGCCAGTTAGATATGAATCTGTTATATTTTGACTGTAATAACATAGAGACTATTCATTGTGAATTGTTAGATTATTGTTATTATGTCTTATTACTGTTGCATTGTTGAATACTGGCATTGCAGGAACAGTATAAAAAGTGTGTGATTTATTCCATTAGGAGTCATTGAGACCAATGGATGATTTTCCATAGTTGGTAGTCAGTGCTGTGAATTCTTAAATTTAGTGCTTTGCTTTGCCTCTATTGGTTGGTCATCTGGCTGGTACAAAATCACTGTCAATTATGCCTGAAAGTTTTTTTTCATGAAGCCAGCCGAATTTGGAGTTACTCCAGAAAACGAGGCTAGTTAAGCTAAATTTTAATATGTGTACATTGTTAGTAGTTTTATTATACGAATGTGCCAGGTATAAAGAGGTATGTGGCTGGAGGTCTGGGCCCAACTAATCGCACTTTGTCCATTTCTCCTTCTGTTGAGAACCCTGAAATACGCAACGTCAGTAAGTGCTGCAGTTTTGATAATTGCTCTGCATTATTGTGAGGAGTTTATGTACTATGTACTCATATTGACCCCTATGTAGTTATTATGGTAATATTCAGTAGTTTGAGAAAGACCAGTTTGTAGTTTTATTTTATTGCGAGGCAAAACATATTGAAGAGGGTTTAGTTGTAAATTTAGACTCTGTTGTGATGACAGAGTTCAGTTTAAATTGTCGTCGTTGAACAGTTCACATTTTACCATATGTGTATGCCAGATCTATGCCAGGTGCGTAATCCACCCATTTGACTGTCACATGTGGCTAGAAAATCCATGATTTTCACAGAATTAATCCCTCCGTTCTAGTTTTGTTACACCAGATATGGAACCGATGTCTTAAAGTTTATATGTTTATTTGAACCATTTGTTAATTTGTTTATTAATAACATGCTATTAAATACAGCATTCAGACTTGTGAAATATTGGCTACACGTAATGAACTGAAACCATGATTGGCAGTAGAAGTGCACAATTTGGCTACAGTTTGACAAGTTTTGTTGACAGTCGTGTTATATTGTGTGTGTGTATAGCATTTGAACAACTGGCCATTGCTTACTGCGAGCAGGCTAAAGGTCTGCTAGACGGTGGAGCTGACATCCTTCTCGTTGAAACGATATTTGACACCGCCAACGCTAAGGTACATCACTGCTATCCTGTCATACTTTTCAGCTTATAATTGACTTGACTTATGACTTCGACGTCTGCACGGATATCAGTACTCGGTACTCATATTGGTTCAGTAGCAGTTCGTCTATTTGCCTGTCTGTTTGTATGTTCGTCTGTTGTTTGTATGTGTCAGTGCAACCAATTTGTTTGCTTGTATTTGAAACAACATATCTCCTAGATATGTGTTTTGATCATAGGTCAGATGAGCATCAGGGAAAGTGATTGTAGATGATAAAGGGATCAAAGATTGTTGGAAGGAGTACATGGAGAAACTGATGAATGAAGAAAATGAATGGGACCATAAGATATCAGCTGAGGTTAAGGA
>Ga0126325_10000281_pt1 | contig 13749 bp, 12 predicted proteins | sample InaspJWI14metaG_FD_94487 | JGI IMG/M metagenome (GOLD analysis project Ga0126325, IMG submission 94487) | Marine gutless worms symbiont microbial communities from Oahu, Hawaii - Inanidrilus sp. 1 OAHU.JWI-14 metaG | ecosystem: Host-associated > Annelida > Digestive system > Unclassified...
ATAGACATCACTGCTGATACAAGCCACTCTTCAACTCCCAGCTTACGCATTGCCCAGCTTATCACTTCTCTTGGCACCCTATCAAAAGCTTTCTCCAAATCCACAAAACCAGAATAGAGCTTTATACCTTTAACTCTAAAATTCTCCTGCATCTGTCTTGCCATAAAAATGGCATCAGTGGTTCCCTTACCTTTCATGAATCCAAACTGCATGTTAAAAAACGAGAGGTTAATCAACTGGCATATTATTAGCCACTCCAGGTGCATCGGGCCTTTGATGTGTGTTTGATTGTGCAGACGTGGATGTGTGGTGGATCTCTGGAGTTTCTTCCGTGCTCTCGAGTCGGACACATTTTCCGTGGTGCTCATCCATACACATTCCCTGGTAGGATGTTTATTCATTTGCTGAATGATTATACAGCAAGAGTAGCTGCTTACTCGCATTTAGTTCAGCGAGAAAATGCTAGAGTTCTCATTTTTGTTGCATACACTGTCTCCATACCCTTATTGCTACAACAGAATCTTATACTACACACGTTTAACGGCCCTTTTTCCGGGACTACCCAGGTGAGCCGGTACCAGAAAGGTAAAACCAATATGGATTTTACTGAAGCAAGAGACAGTGAGTGGCATTGGCGTCAGCTGGGCCATATGCAAATCTGCACCTCGCTCCAGACAGATAACCATGCCAGCGCCCCACCACTCTGTTTTTTACAGGCCAGATGCCCTTCCTGCCGCCCATCCAACAGCATCAAAGCACTGAAGGCATTTTATTCGCTTCAAGAAATGCATATTTCGTTTGCGTAATGTGTTTGGGTCGTAACTTCAGTAGAGGGGTTATCTGAAATTTTAATTAGTTGATTCTAACATAATGCCTTCAGTGCTTTGACGCTGTTGGTTGGGCGGCAGGAAGGGCATCTGGCCTGTAAAAAAACTGAGTAGTGGGGTGCTGGCGTGGTTATCTGTCTGGAGCAAGGTGCAGACTTGCATATGGCCCAGCTGATGCCACTGCCACTCACTGTCTCGCTTCAGTAAAATCCAGATTGGTTTTACCTTTCTGGTACCGGCCCACCTGGGTAGTCCCGGAAAAAGGGCCGCTAAACGGGTGTGTGTGTGTGTGTGTGTGATTCTACACATAACCTTAACATATGGTGGCAACGATCACCAAGTGAACGTTTTTGGTGTTTAATTTGATGGAACAAACTTTGAATGATTTACTGTATTGGAGTTTGTGGCGTGTACTGTACTCAGTTTTTCAGTTTAATTTTCTTTAGGATGCATCTTTAATGTGATGTTGCAGCCAAAGATTCGCACGGCATTAACTCAAAGCGATTGGCTGAAGTGTGGATGGATGAATACAAACGGCTGTATTATATTCATCGTCGGGATTTATTGGTATGCAGGCACATATCCATTATAACGTGTGTGCTGTGATGCTGTGGACAGCTTGGCATTTAGTCAAATCAAATTGTTTATTTTGTGTGGTGGCAATAAATGCTGGATTAAAACACAATTACAATAAAATACCATTAAAACTTAAGACGGAATTCAGGAGTTAAGAAACCGTTCATTTCTAGTTAAAAAGTTTCGTATTTGTTTGTGTGGCACAGTTTGTTTACAAAGTCACGTTGCTGTGGTAGTAAATAATGAAGACACCCTGGCTAATCCAGGTTCGGCTTAAAACAACTGTTAAAATGGGAGGTGGTAGTAATGATGGTGATAATTATGCATGTATCTCTCTTGATCTGCATTTGTTGCTACATCTGAGCAAGTATGCTTGTGTGTTGCTTATCATATTATTTTCTCAATAAACTGTAAGTTGTTGTGTTTATTATTGTGCAGGATAAAGATGCTGGCAATATTACCGACCGTGTTGAACTCCGAAAACGTCTGAACTGTAAGAGCTTCAAATGGTACCTCGACAACGTTTTTCCAGAGAAGTTTGTTATCGATGAAAACGTCCAGGCATTTGGAATGGTCAGTTTTGCTGTCTTTGGATGATTTTTTACTGTTTGTTAACTGTGATATCTGTTTTTTCTTGAATAATTTTTTTCCATGTAGTGATTATTGTTTGGTGCATTGTTAGTGTGAGTTTTTGCATATGCTATATGCCTTAGTTGTCATCCTGTCCTTGGCCTCACTTGTTGGTTTCAAGGATACTTTAGGACAAACTAAAACTTGACCTTGGTGTTGGAACATTTTGAACGTTTTGGCTTTGTTATTTAGGCTAAGGGCCTTGTCCTTTGTCGTAGCATTGCTGAAAACCAGAATTGTTCGCTATATGTACGTTGTGTATATGTGTTAAAGTTTGTAATGTTTTCTTACTGCCTTTAATACTATGACACTGTTGTTTGGGCATCAGGAAGAGCATCTGGCCTGTAACCGCTGAGTGGTGGGGTGTTGGTGTGGTTATCTGTCTGGAGCGAGGTGCATATTGTTTGCATATGGTCTGGCTGATGCCACTGCTGTCCCAAAAACGCTGTCATCTCTTGCCTCAATTTTACCTTTCTGGTATCGGCTTACCCAGGTTGTCCTGGAAAAGATGCTGTTAAACAGTTTTATTAGATTGTAGTGTTTTTTAAAGTGCTTTGAAACTGATAATTCGGAAAGAGCAAGAGCCATAAGGTCTGTAAAACGTGTATCAATAATTCACAAAGAATCCCAGTTGAATAACACAGGTAATGTGTGTGCATTTTTGTATGTTAAAGGTCCGTAATCCATCGAGCAACATTTGTCTGGACACGCTGGGCAAAGACGAGAAGGTGGAATTTGAACTTGGTCTGTTTGCCTGTCAGGGAGGCAAAAGTGCTTCTGAGGTATGCTTGAGTTCTCCTCAGTGATGTTACATGTATTGTCTCAACACCTCCGTAGTCAGCATATGTATTCACTTGAACTAAAAGTAATACCTGAAGCAAGTGCCATCTTCGTTTATGCTGTGATTGCGGTGATGCAGGTTATAATACTAATAATGACAATATATATGGTGATGTCATTCGGACTCAAAACTACTGTGAGAGTTGGTGGATGCAGACTGAGCACCAGATGGCTGCCAACACTAAGACCAACTCGAGCAACTTTGGCTGCGAGTCTGCCAATAGGTTGCTACCATCCACGTCCACCATCACCAAACTGTTAGTATTAGTATTAGTCCAAAAACTGATACTTTTTTGCTATCCCACAGGGGGTGGAAGGCTGAGTTAACCTAGGCACTGCAGTAAGGATGTGCAGCCCATGCCCAAGGCTGTATATCGCAGCAGCTGTTGTGATAAGCACAACCGCCCGCAGTGAGGCTTGAACCTGGGTCCTCTTACACTGCAGTCAGACACTAGTAGACCATTGCAACGTGTGTGTGCAGGTGTTTTCACTGAGCAAGGAAGACGAACTGCGACGCGAGGAGGTCTGCGCCGATGCTAGAGGACACGATGGTGACACAGTCTCGATGCTACACTGCCATGGCCACCATGGCAACCAGCAGTGGAAGCACGATCGGGTAATGACTTCTCACCCTTCCAGTCCTCGCTCAAAACCTACGTCTTGCCATAATCCTTCTAACCATAGACTCCTTTTGTCACTCAGGAGCTCCATTACACTACCCGACCACACGGTGGTTAGGACTCGCGACTCGAAGGTTTGACTCCGAGCCATTCTGTCTTCTGATAATAGCTTTAAGCAGTTTGTTCACATGCGTGCTTCTGTTGCCATGACATACAATACAATACAATACCAAATTTGTAAAGTGCCATGTTGCCGTGGCTTCAGAGGCGCTGGACATGAAGGACAATTTGGTACTGGTGTGAGGACACATGATGCTTTGTGGCTGGGAAGGTAACTGTAGGTGTGGCGTCACACTGGCCATGCATCACAGACTTGGCTTATACACCTACAGGCTCACTGCCTAGGGAAGGGAGATCAGCACCTCCTCAACACTCCTCTGGGGATACGACACACTTTGCCTTTACTGTGTACTGCCTCTGTGGACCGTATCTTCAGCACTGATAGATTTTTTGTTTTCAGATTTTATTTTTGCTTATTTTTCTGTTGTTGGTTCCATACAGTAGATTAAGCTGGCTGTCAGCTTTACAGCACTCGTGAAGTATTCACTATCATATCATATTCTAGTGTCGCATAAATTTATACACACACACACATCCGTTTGAGCCAATACCAGAAAGGTAAAACCAGTCTGGATTTTGCTGAAGCAAGCTTGAGTGGCAGTGGCATCAGCTGGGCTATATGCAAGTCTGCACTTTGCTTCAGACAGATAACCACGCCAGCACCCCATCCCCCAGTTTTTTACAGGCCGGATGCCCTTCCTGCCACCCAAACAACAGTGTCAAAGCATTGAAGGTCATTCCTAAAGATACAATCAACAGCATCAAAGCACTGAAGGCAGTTGTTGCATAAATTTATATGAGCTTATTCAAATACCGGTAGCATATTTGTTGTGTTTGATGTTCAGGGAACTGGAACGATCGTACATGCAAGTGGATACTGCTTGGACCGTGCGGACATCAAGAGCGGAGGCAAAGTCGTTATCAAGCGTTGTTCTGGTGCCGACTCACAGAAGTGGGAGTTTGAAAACTACCTTACAGCCAGCTAATCTGCCCGTCACAGCAGGAGCTGGCTTAGAACAACAACCTTATCCATATCACATGAGAACTGTTGCCTCAAGATTGACCGTTCTCTCAAGCGTAAATGGGTTTTTGTGTTTTTCGTTTTTATGCCTCCAACAGCCCATAGGATGGACGGTGGTGGCATTGGGTTTTCGACCTGTTTGTCTGTCTGTGTGTGCGTGCATGCATACGGGAATGTCTGCAGAGGCATTTTTACCGTCTTGCATGGAATTTTCTAGGTTTTTCATTTTCGACCAAACCACATGTATAGAGCTGTTATTTTCTAGAATAGTTACATCACAGGTGGCTCGGTAGCCGAGTGGTTAGTGTGCTGGACTCAGGCGCAGTAGGGTCTGGGTTCAGATCGCAGCTGCGATGCTGTCAGGTAACAGTCTTAGGCAAACTGTTCACGCCCATTGTGCCTCTGTTCACCAAGCAGCAAAATTGGTAGCAGCCCTCTTAAGGATTGCGAGGGTAACTGCAGACCTGGCGGTAAGTAATGGCAGCCTACCGCCGCGTTTATGAGCCACATCACCTGCGGGCTGACTGCCAAGAACTGCGATCAGCTCCGGAACCCTATGCTCAGTTGTTGAGTATGGGCTGCCTTTATCTCTTTAGTTAATCATGCCATTATATTTCATCACTCATAGAGCAACAGTGATGGGTTGTCATCGTCATCTTCTACAGGCAGCAACCACCATTGGGCATATCACCACTGTAATTGACTAGCCTCATATCTTGTACATCAAGCTACTAGGAATTACAGGGTTCATCAGTTACAGCAGTGATGTGCTGTCTTTTCCTTTTTTGTGTTGAGGAGTATATATCACCAACATCAACCGACTACGTTGCTTGTCTTTTACGCCACTTAAACGCTGTGCTTATAGGCGCCCCTTGCACTGGGGGCAGTGGGGAAAACGGTTTTTCAAGAAAAAAATTGAGCCCAAAACGGAGCCCGACCTTATTTGGACCACGCCTAGAGGGAACGATTCTTGAATTTTTTTTTGAAATTTTTGCACTTGGAAATTTCCCATAACCCCCCAAAATTAAAATTTTTGAGAGAAAAAAATTTCTCAAAAATGGGTAAAGATTTTTTCACGAAATTTTCAGGATTTGTAGGGATTGGGGATCCCCGTAAAACAAAATCTTAAAATTGGGGGTCAGCCCCCAAATTTGGGCTTGGGTGAGGGGCGAATTTTTCGATATGCCCCCGCTTCGGGCCGTCTGGCGGCGAAACTGTACTATGTAGGCCAGCCCGGTTTTGTTCAGTTATTAGGTAATGGGCTCCCCTGCAACATATACCAGCCCGGAGCCAAAACCCCGGAAACTTTTTCCCCCAGAGCCGGCCAAACTCGGCTTAGTTTGTGAAAATTTCGATTTTTGAGGGGCGCCCTTCCCACAGGGAGGTCGTTGAGGGCGATGTCTCGGGTGCGATCTGTTGTAGTCCGGACTGACGATAAACGCTCCAAATTTCAGCGGCCTGAGATTTTAATTCCGGAGATATAGGCCATCAAACATGGAACTGCGTAATTTGGCCGGAAAATTCGCGAAAAAAATAAGTCCCAAAACACACCACATGCCGTTACACCCTGAAAAATTAAACGGATTCTAACCAAATTCGGCTCACCGATTGAGGGGCATAGGACCCACAAAATGTGAAAAATTCGCGAGTAAAAAGTTTTTGTAACTCATTTTAATAATTTTTTAACTTTTGACCCAAAATTTTTGAAAAAGTGTCCCTTAAATTTTTTTTCCAGATTTTGGGCTAGGTCGAGGGTGGAGAACACGAATCTGAACAGAAAACTGGAACCGGAAGTAGTTTTGGCCGCCATTTTGGCGAAAAATGGAAAATCTAGGTTTTTCTAGGTCCAAAAATTTCTGTTGCTATGGGCCGAGGAAGATCGATATTTTGGGCCGTAGTTTACTTTATGGACCTAAGCAAAAAAAAATTGTGAAAAATTTCAAGGTCGTGGCTCGGCATTTTACCTTGTTCATGGGAGCCTAATGAAGATGCCGATCGTGTCAAATATGCACCTGAAGCCATATTGGGTCACGTATATCTCGACGAGTAAGCCACATATTTCAGAGCTTTCATTTTACGATACTATCCAACTAACACTACAGTCCTGCAAAGTTTCGCTGGCATATGTGTTTTCGTTGTAAAATGACGGGACCGCGAACTTGAGAGATTGTCCAATTTCGCGAGCAAGGGTGGCTATGCGAAATCCACTAAGTCCGAACGCTGAAACAATAAATCGCTATAACTCTCTTATTCTTGCAGATGGACGTCTAGAAATGCGTTTCATGTAAGGAAAACCGGGTGCGCAAAGTCGAAATTTGTGGTCAAAACCAGAACCAGAAGTAGTTTTAGCCAACATTTTGGACGCGGAAGGATGGAAGTCGCTCGAAAATGCTTCTAAACGGCCTCGGGAGGCGATAATAGCTGAGACAGCAGAGTTGGCGTTTCATTTATAGTCTCGGGTGACAGACCGGAAATAGAATTCCAAAACCGGAAGTGGCTACAAAAGTGCTGGGGAGGGCCTAACATGTCTAGAAATACGCTGTAATCGAAAAATCGCGGACGAGTAGTCGTCGATTTCAAACCGGACGTAGATTTGCAGAACACGAAGTTATTACAGAACTGTGGAAACGGGCCCGAGATGCCGCCGCATGTGTTGCGGAAGACACGGCCGTTTTGACATTTCGTTCTCGACCGCGACGCCGACCGATCGTCCAGCAGCAGTTGGTGCCGGCGGTTACTGATCGGCGTCGGGTGTCAATCACCAGTCGAGCGCCTCTTCCCGGCCCCAACGTCACGAAACTAAATCAGCTGACCGGAAACTTTGGGCGATGTACATGTAGCGTCGTGGAAAATGGTGCCAATCGACGTCATCTATCGACCGCGATGTCGACCGATTGACCGCAGAGAAAAGAGACTACGCGACGCCACTTCGTGTAGAGGGACCGCGCGACGCCACGCCGTCGTACAACGTGCAGAGAAATCGCGCGGCGCAACGCGGTGCCGAAGGACAACGGGACGACACGTCTTCCTGCTGCTAGAGCGCACCACGTTGTGCAGAGGGATCGCGCGACGCCACGTTGTCGTGCATTGCAAGTAAGTAAATAAGTAAGTGTCCGTCTATGGCGCCGCATATCAGAAGTCACAGAGCGCCGTGTTCATGCTTCCCGAAAGAGGTGTCCCTTCTGCTGTCGTATGTACAGTCCGTAGGTGATGCCAGGATTACGCAACTGGACTGGCTGCAAAAGTTCTGTCTTCATAACTGCTGAGTGTTCGCGGCACCACGCAGAGAGACCGCACGACGTCATATTGTTCGGAGGGACCGCGCGACGCCACGTGATGCAGAGAGCCTGCTTGACGCCACGTCGTGCAGAGGGACCGCGACGTCACGTTGTTCGGAGGGACCGCGCAACGCTACGGCGTGCAGACGGACCACGCGACGTCACGTGGTGCAGAGGGACCGCGCGACGCCACGTGGTGCAGACGGACCACGTGACGCCATGTGGCGCAGAGGGACCGCGCGACGCTATTAGATGTTCCAGTACCAATGATCTTGAATGACCTTAGAGGTCATTCAATTGTTGCAAGGTTTACAGATGGAACTCGTCCAACATTTGTGCAACATTTTGAACGGTTTTAACTAAGAGTGCATTGCGCTGTCCATCGGCAGCAGCTGAGTTTCTCGTCTACTTATTGCGCTGCCTTTCATATTTTCGTAAGGGACGTAGATAGACTTCAAGGGTTGTATACAGGGTGATCATAGCACATCCCAGCCTACTGATGATAATTCATCTGACAGGCACAGTCAGAATCACGTGGCTGATTTTTACTATATGACGCTATGTCAGCGCGGTGTATGCTGTCGAGGTTGGAGAATGGAGAACATGAATGTGAACAGAAAACCTGAACCAGGGGTACTTACCGCCGCCATTGTGGCCAAAAAACGAAAATCCAGGCAATTCGGAAGTGTTCCACTCCCCATGCTCTCCCCACCACTGGAAGTAGTTTTTGCCACCATTTTTACCATGCAACGCTACATTAGCGCGGTACATGCTATGGCCCTGTTTCCGCCCGTCCGTCTGTCACAAGTCCGTGTTATTCTAAAAGGGCTAAACATTGGATTACGCAGATAACGCCGCACGATAGGCCAGGATTCTAATTATGTGATGCCAAAGACCTCCACAAAATTCGACCAAGGTTACCCCTTATGGGGTCGCCAAATGCAGGTGCAGTGTGTTAAAATCAACGACTTTCAACAAATAACTTGCTATATCTAGACAACGGTACAGGATAGTCACACAGTTTCTGTTAAGGTCGTATGCGAATAGTGATATTGCAGATGAGTTTTACTTGCCCCTAACTGCCCCAAATCATGCCATTTTTACATTATCAAAACTACTGCATCAATTCCAACCAAAGTTTGCACAACACTAAAGTCTGCCAAGTGCTCGTCGCAGGTGGTCCAAATACGCCCCCAGCAAATCCAACATGTTAATTTTGGAAAAAAAGTTAAATTGCCATATCTTCACAATCGTTTGACTGCTTTTGATAACATTCAGCACGGTGATGCATATTGGCCCCATACAGCGGACAGACTGTTAAAATTTCGAATTTTTGAAAATCCAAGACGTCGGCTGCTGGAAGTGCGCCGTTCACCATGTCCTCGCCACACTTTGCGATGGAAGTAGTTTTTGCCACCATTTTGCACCAGGCGTATAAATGGCCATAAATGATATAGGAAGGAGATAATGACTAGTCACTTTAGGCTACTGGAGTGTAGACAAGCATTTGCTTTCCATCGTCGGGCTTCAGACCGGATGTAGATTTGGCAAACCGGAAGTATTCATGAAAACGAGTGAATTGGCGGGAAATGTGACGAGTGGTGGAAGATCGTTCAAATTGACGTCGTTCTGCGACCGCGACGTTGACTGATCGACCACAGGGCGGCGTCGGGCGAATCGGACGTGTGCTGCCCACACCGCCGCACACGGCGCCGGCGAACCGACTCCGAATACGCTGAGTGTAGTGCTGCATGTATATGTATTGGCTACCAGTATAGTATTGAAAATTGGAAATATTGTAAGTACCACTGTTATGTGAGAACTGTTGCCTCATTTTTGTAATCCAAATATGCCAGTTGCTGTCACCAAGTGCATGCGGGCAAGTAAAACTTTTGTCCTACAAAATCCTCCAATTCTTCACTGGGAGTACTGGTTAACAGTGATTTACCTATACAATAGCTGTGAAATGTTTGCATATGCATGTGTATGGTGTTAATAATATGATATTAAACTGTATGAGCAGTGTTTAATATCTGATAACATATCATTCTGAAGATGAGACTCAGCCATCCAATAAACAGTATTTATTCATTTTAGCGAAGTAAAAAATAAATGATACCGCATGTAGCCAGAGTTGATGCTGGCAGTACTTGCATGTAGCATTTTGTAATGCACCTTTTTGTGGATGTAAACGAAAGATGTGCAACAAAAATGAAGAAATGTCCGTGAATATGCAAAATACACTGTGTTGCATGTCACAGATCACAACTTGTATGTTACGACAATGTCATCGTGTGGTTATGATGGCAGATTTGTCACACTGTTAGTTATTGTTGATATTAACATTAATTATACCAGTTTGCACATATCTTGTGATAAGCTGCTTATTGGTAATGGAACTTGAACTGTGTTTTAGCGTTAACAGCATGACGACAGCATTTGAAAAGGAAATAGATGGCTAGGCAGTGATGCAGTTTAACTCAACAGATAAGGAGAAAAACTGCACTATGCATTGTCTGAAACAGTTTCGTTTTTGTGGCGTTAGTGGCAAGGCCAGTAAATGATATGATGATATAACATTCTGTTTTACAAACAGATTGCTAGTCTAACAAATAAATGTCTGTTGATGTTTATCACTAATTAAGCCACAAGACACAGTATATTGACGAAAACACAGTTGTGAATGTCCAGATACCTATATACAAACTCTTGCTTGCTGCCAGCTTTCTACCATTTTACTGTTTTAAGTGCATTTTGCAGATACCATTTGATCTCATTATACCATGAACCGACATCGAATTGTCCATTTTGTCATCTATAGCGATTATAAAAATCACAAATTTATGTCTTAATGTACACGGGCTTATTTATGACTGATTATGCTTACATGTTATATTATCACAGTTATGTGGAATATTTTTTTAATTTGTGCCTATGCATAACATACATGTTCATATCAGCTGCACAGTAGTTAATAACAATAATATTATTATTATATTATTATATAATGTACAACGTTATTATTAATTTTAATGTTAATTATAATAATACTTGCATTTCTATCCATTGCAACGGATAGCAGTACTGGTTGATCTAATTACTGTCTAACATTGTGAGTCAGGTAAAAACGGTTGGTCATGAGAATAGATTAAATACTGGTAGAGGTCGGCTTTGATTACTGTTAACATTCTAGTGCCATTTGTGCTGTTTTATTTCGCTAATTGGAAAGTGCCGCTACTTTTCAGCTTTTGTTGTTGAGTCGTCCTGAATTATGCAGTTTTGTCTACGTGTATGAATGTGATTTTGACTCCATTCTGTGTTAATGTGCTACTCAGTGTGCCATTAGTTTTCATTGTTTTGTTGTATCATAAGTATTGCGTTGGTATATGAGTAAATGGACCTGTTGTATATAGTTGCTGCCCAGTTGTAATCTCATCAGCCATCTTTCATTGTAAGACAGAAGTGTGGCTGATGCAATATGTGATGCTGTGATTTGCTGTGCAGTTATTCTGGGCTGTGTTATATAGACATTATATTATCGTGATGCAGTTTTTGGCCTGATAGAGCAAGCAAGCTGAATGATTTTAGTTCTGTTTCACTTGTTGTTGTGTATTTATAACAAGAACCAGAGTCCTTTGAAATAACTTACCAACCCATGTACAACTTAGTTATACTGTTTATTGGTATTTTCTATATTAAGTCTTTTACTAATTTTTTTGCAACCAAAGATTGATGTGGCAAGAAACGTACGAAGTTGATAAAGTATGACTGATGATCAGGATAGATGTGAGTGGGTGAATGATTCCTGGCCCACCCGGGTAGTCCTGGACAAAGGGCCGTTAAACGGTCGTGTGTGTGTGTACTAATTTTTTGAAACTCTGTTCAAAATATGCACTGGTCAAAATATAATTTTTATGTTAAATTATTACTTTAAAGGCACGTCAAAATAGCATCTCGTATCGTATCAACGGTTGCATACAACCAGCATAACCCACTAGCCAGTATGTCTGTTATGCAGACCTCACCAGAATCCCCAGATGTGGCGTAATCCTTACACCCAATTCACACCGCCACACCAGAAACGACAAAACTGTCGTGTTGGCGTCGCGTCGGTGGTGTGAATTGGGATTGTCGACGACTCAAGACTGTCGCCGACGGAAATTTGAAGTCTGAACTCGTTCAGTCCAATTCACACCGCCCGACGCGACACGTGACAGTTTTGTTGGGTCTGGTGGGCGGTGTGAATTGAGCATTATTCTTCATGCCCGCCATGGTGGGTTGCCCAGGCTCAGTCAGCCCACATACATTGCAAGAAATTTGCCTGTATAAAGGTAATTAACTGTCATTTGGTGACTGTGTTGAATAGCCCTGAGATTGACAGTAGCTTCGGCTGATAATAGAGCTTATAAGCTGAGTAAAACTTGGCCGTATATTATTTTCAGACTTGCTTCATGTTAACAAGCCTTTGCACAGTGCCCACATCCACGGCGAAATGATACTGTGTTGTCGTGTACATGTTTGTGTGTTTCACCACAAACTGTGCTTCATCAGTTGCGAAGTAGTTGCATTCATGTTGCTTGTCTGCAAGCATCTTGAGTTTTTTTATTATTAATTTCGTGAAATACGGATGCACCTGATAATGCACTGTGAAAAGCGGTTCGTCGTTATGTAAAAAAGCGTTAATTCATCATTGCCGATGGCAAGACAGTTGTCACAGTTGTTTACTATAAATATAATTTCTCCGGACCAGACTTCTGTGGTTAAGTGGAATAAGGCAGAAAGCATTCACGTGCATTCCTTGAAATGTGTTTTAATGAAATTGATCTTCCTGATAAGTAGTTGTGCAAGTGCTTGTAATGCAATAAAACACAAGTTTGTATGCTAGCCTAACTAGTATACGTATTTGAACGTTGCTAGCATCATTTCATCATGGGTTAAAATTGTTTAGTTGTAGTTTATTTCAAGACTGATAATGGTTTTGTTACTGTAGCCTATGTGAAGTTGTTAATTTCAACTTGTGATAGATTCATTCCGTGTATTTTGTACATCAGTACTGGGGCTAATGTTAGAACTTTTTATTTACTAGTACTTGTGAATTATTGTGTAATAAGCCGTTGTATTTTGAGGTTCCAGCTGTAATGATGAAAGTGAATTTTTGTACAAGTTTTCCACTCGTTTCCACAGCTTCAAGGAAATCAACACAACATATTTTTTATCGGAGCAAAAGCTCTTTCGGACTGTTTTTATGTGATAGCGAGGCGTTATTTCACGTACTGAGCCAATTTTTTTTAAATTACTGTCTCGACACATAATCCCATACGGCATGTGAGTTCCCGTAGCTAGTTGCAAACTGCTATATTTTTACTTATGTACTTACAAAGGACCGTTTGCTCTACCCGGACCACTGAATTAGTTGGGAAGCATGCAGAATCAGCAGAAATATTATGGTGAAACTCTTACTATTGCGAGCAGACGTCCATGTACTAATATTACATGTGAATGTGAATGCATACGCCATATATCAGGTACCGTAACGTTAGGTTGGTCACAGAAGCAGATGATATACTCTGTAACTTATCTCTCTAGTCAGTTATGTTACAGTGAAGTCACTGAAAATTTAAGTGCTGCAAATTCACTGCAAAAGAGAAATATCGTGGGGTACGTACTGTCAGTATTGGTGTAAAATGAAATAGCAATCAAGCAGCTTTGTTACTGTAAAGGTAAAGTAAAGTTTTCCCATACTCGTTACCGAGCGTTGGGCCCGGAGCTGATCCCGGTGTACAGGCAGTCAGCCCGCAGGTGACGTGAAGTGAATCACGCCATTTACTCAGCAGTAG
>Ga0126325_10000284_pt1 | contig 13685 bp, 7 predicted proteins | sample InaspJWI14metaG_FD_94487 | JGI IMG/M metagenome (GOLD analysis project Ga0126325, IMG submission 94487) | Marine gutless worms symbiont microbial communities from Oahu, Hawaii - Inanidrilus sp. 1 OAHU.JWI-14 metaG | ecosystem: Host-associated > Annelida > Digestive system > Unclassified | place...
ATACAGCAATTGACGGCCGTAAACCATTTTTCGATCTATCGATAGTTTTCGAAGAAAAGAAATCGAAGTATCCATGATAATGCCCTCATTTTATAAAGTTACAGACGCTTTCTAAACTTTTTCACCGGTTCATTCTTCAGCCCCAAGTGTCCATCCGCTCTATCAGGATGGTATAAAAATGTTGAGCTTTGGAACTGTTTCGATATTTTGATAAAGAGACCAGAAGAACAAAAATCGGTTAAAAATGATAGACTGCATTAGGAACGGATTACCGCCATACTGTTCCCATCCCCAACTTACCGGATTATCCTCCCAAAGAGAGAGGTCGGCACAGAGACTGAAAACATGTGCCGATATCGTACCTCTCACAATTTTTTCATCCTCATCCTTTTCTCCATTTTTAAAGGTACCCGCAAGATGTAGGCGCTTATCGAAATATAACGTTGCACCACTCGGCATTCCAGGATCCGGTAGAATGGTAAAATTCTTTTCCTCCTTCCAACTTTCGCCATCTTCCGTTGACCACAAATCCTTCTTTGGCACAATCTCGTCGGCATCCTCCGTGCCACCATAGACCCAAATTCTGGGCTGAAAGCCTTCGGTCTTTGGCGTTGCTGCAGCAGCAAACATGCATCGTCCTTCCCAGGGGGCATTAGGTTTTTCACTCCATTTCCTCGATTCAGCATCATAACACCATACATCATTGTGTGGCTCGATTTCCTCTGAGCGACCACCGAGTACCCATATTTTTTTGTCGAACACAACACAGGAATGTCCCATGCGCGGCGTGAATCCGCCGTCGCTTTGCTGGACCCATTTCATTGTGTTGAGATGCTTATCCCTTTCATAACACCAAACTTTTTTTGATCGTTCTGTCGGATGCACGGAGCTACCTCCAATGAGCCACAGTTTGTTGTCATAGGCCACTCCCGGGCTATGGCTCATGCTTTTCGGGAAACTACCTGCTTCCTTCCGCCAAGGGGCAAAGCCCGTCTCCGATGAATAAAGTCCAGCAGCCTCGGGCGTTGTATCAGTTTCCGGTTTTACAAAAATCCCATACAACCGCTCACTTTCTCCGGACTTAAAGGAGTTTGCCGCCAGTAGCAGCGTGGGATAACCCTGATGCAGCGGTTGCCGGTTCCATCCGGCCTGGGCGACCTGAACCGTTAATTCCCTCGATACGAGAAGGCCTTCTTCCAGAAGGTGGATGCGGTCTTCCGTTTCTCTGTTTCCAGCCTCCAGGCGGTAAACGGAAGTGATAGCCGGCGTGTCCTTGAAGAATAAATCGTTGCTGCCACCCGGCGGTGGCCACACTTTTGTATTGTTTTTATACAGCGTAACCGAGTTTGCACCGGTGGTGTAAAATGAGAGCGTTACCTCCTCCTCGCCGGCGTGCAAAACGTAGTCAGGATGAGCATCAAAGTAAATGACCTCCGGCTTTCCGGTCTCCCCTGGTGGCGGCTTGACATCTACTACCAGTTCTTTTTTATCGAATTGTTCGTCGTTCAGTGTTCGGATACCTATGCTCACCGGTGCGTTGCCCTTAGGTACATTTGAACCAAATTCAGTTACATCGATTCTCATCATTTGTTTGAGAGGTATGGATATGCCGGTCGATGGTGTTTCCCATGCAAGGGAAGGAAGATCTATGTCTGAGTCGTCCTCCTCAGGGGCAGTGTCAATGGGAATTGGATTTTCCGAGTCGCGAGGAAGGTAATAATTTACCTCAGCATAGTCACCATCGTCTTTAAATAGGAACGTGTTCTTTTCGTCTCTCTGCGGTACACCACAAGGAATGGAAAGGCGGACGATCACGTTCTCCAGCGATTTTGATGATGGCTTTATTTCGATTGAAAAATGATTTCCTTCATCCCGGCCGACGATCACATCGGCATTTGTTATTTCTGCGGTGTAATCAGACACGATGAAGCTCCTGGGTTAAGTTTTGGGTGAAAAATCCGAGTTGATGGTAATCTCTTTCTCGTCTTGATATCCGGTGCTATCGGCAGCGGTTAGTATAAAAGTTGTGTTTGTCGGGACCGGTTGCCGAAATCTAAATTCGCGAGGAAGAGGGGCTTTGGTCCATTCAGCAACAACCTTTTTTTCGGTTTTATTGAAGAGTTTAAGCGATTCTGCACCACGAACCGACCAAACCAGCGCATTCGGCTGTTGCGCGTCACCTCTTATTCTGATGCCGAGGATCTGTACGGGATCGATCTTCAGCTTCAGCCAGCCTTCGGAGATCGTCGGATAAAGATCTGAAAATCCGCCGTGATCCGATGCCGAGACAAAATTTGTATCTTCTGCCCACTGGGTGACATCCGGCCTGTGTGCCCATGACCACTCACCGTAGTCATCCGACGGCTTGGGTATCTGCGGTGTTGCGGGAGTCCCCAGCACCGGTGCTGTTTGAAAGAAAGCCTCCCTGGCCCCCTTGGCACCGGCCATTTCGGAAGGTGAGAGCTCGAAGTAGACTCTGGGCAAAACTCCGGTGGTGGCATGAACGCGCGCTTGGGGATCCATTAATAACGTAACCCGAAGCGGATTGATACAATCCAGCAGTAGATTCTGGGAGTATTCCAATACATTCGGAAACCGCGTACCGTTAAATCCCCAGCTTGCGTATAATGGACGAGATAGCGCGGATGGCACTTTTATCTCTGGTAATGGATCACCCTTAAAAAAGCCGATAAGACCATCGTTGGCGCTGCGTTTGTGGCCGAGACGCACAGGCCAGCGAACCTTCTCAATGCCCCCGGTTGTGAGGACATCTTTCAGTTTGCCCCCCGGGATCTTCTCTAAACCATGCGTTTTTAGTAATTCTTCTACGGAAACCGTGTCGTTTACTTGCCAGCTCGAGCCTTGATCGAATGCAGGTAGACCGTGGATTTCCAATTGGATTTTAGCGCGCACCAGAACAAGCGGCCGACCGATCAACACAGACACTCCGGGATCTTCTTCGGGCACTCGTTGTTCGACTGCCGCCAATGCTTTATCCAACAATCGAGAGAACGCACCGGCGGCATCGCCACTGAGACCCAGTACAAAGCGGGCGAATTCACGGAGATGTTCGTTTTCAATCTTCTTTTCAAGGTGCTGATTAAAGAGCGTCTTGGCGTCGCCGACCACGTCTCCATGAGATGCCGGCTTTTCTTTTCCCACAAGCCCACCATTATCCCCCGGTACATCCACCCAATAGAAAAATGGCTGCCGGCTCCCGGCTTTCAATTCAAACTTCTTTTGGAGCGCTCCGAGCGGTTTGCCATTCGCAGCGTACAACGTCAGGTTTTGCTCGAGATGATTCGGGATCACCCAGCCGCAGACAGGGCTTGTAGCCGGTGCCAAGGTCTCGGGATTTCCCGCTTTGGCTGGCAAGAAGGTCAATCGCATGGGTTGCACAAACCTGGACCGAATCTGAAAAGAAGTGTGTTGGCGAGTAAAGTCAGTTCGCAGCCTCCGAGCAGAGAGCAATTGTGTTGATTGCGGCTTTATTTTAATCACCTGTCCGAACGTGTCGATGATCCAGAGTTTTCGAATCCCCAAACGCCCGGCCCGGATGGGATAAAATGGATGTAAGGTGGAAGGCGAGCAATCGAACTGATCCTCCGGTCTGAAAGCCTTGGCAATCGGATCCACAAAGAACTGGCGACTGCCGGATTCTTGTGCAGCAAATCGGTTGTAGTCGAGAGGTGGTAATTGATCGCCCACACGGCGCATGATCAAGCCTTCATGAAATCCTCCCAAAGACTGCGCCAGCATCGGGCGATTTTCCAAAAGCGCCTGCAACTTATCAGCAATATCCCTTATCCTTGGAGAAACTTTATTGGGTTCTCTTCGCAGTCTCTCGACCAGATCCGTAAACGATGGTTGCGCGAGCAGCGAATAACCTTGATATTTGCGGAGGGAATTATTTGGATGAGATATTTCACTTCGAGGCACAAGATCCATGCTTTTGCAATACTTCCACCGGTCGCCTGTCGCACCATCCCCGTCACCTTCCAGCGTCCAATCGTCTTGTATAAGGGTCTCCGGCAGTTTACCGGAACCGTAATCAGATTGCCATGCGACCTCCCACGTGAGGTAAATGGGAATCCAGGGGTTGTGCTCCCAATCAAAGACGCTGATGGGAGCCGGCCTGCGCCCGATCACATGGGTCGTATCTTCACGCTGCGAGATTTCTTCCAACAAAACGGCCTCAGAAAACAGTTTCCGTGAAAACAAGGGAACCGCTTCAAGGTAATCGGCATCGATGTCGAGCCCTGCCAGACACTCTTGTGCCGTCACTTTATTATTGTGTCGACCGTTTGGTATATCGTAAGTGAATCCTGTAACTTCCTGACCGGTGATCCTGCACCGAAGCGGGCCATCCTGCGTATAAGTTCCCTTTCGCTGCAGCGCTGGACCCGAGAGCAGGATTACCGGATCGTTCGGCACGTAGAAAGGGGCACTTACGGTAGTGCTGAGTCGGTATTTGGGGCGAGCCGATGGCGAACTGCCGTTTTGTCCATCCGAAGTCTCCGCTTTTAGCGCCTTCCTCAACAGATCCTCCGCCGCCTGCCGACGTTTTCTCGCCGCTACCACTTCAGGAAGGTTATCATAGCTATGCAAAAACGACTTCAATCCTTCCAAATTTGATTTGAGGATTGCGGCTTCAGCATTTTTCTGCGATCTTCTTTTTTGGACCCACCGATGCCACAGTGCATAAAGATGCCAATAATAGTCCTTTTGCATATTCGCGAACCCATCGCACGCTTGCTGGTATTTATTGAGATTTTGCAGCATTTTTAGCAAGGGCTGCGGCAAAGGCTCCTGGGGTTGGGCAACATCTGCTGGATCAAGCGAGCTTGCTTCGGGCTGGATGACAAATCTTGTGCCGGAAACCACCGGGACAAATCCTTGCCGATGAAGTTCAGCATCCATTTCCGAAACGCTCACACCATGGGATAAGAGTCCGGTTTGAAATGCTGTGAGGACATCCTCGAATAGATCGGGCTCGCGAGCAGTCTCCTGCTTGGCTACGGTCGCGAACCGCGCGGCAAGTGCTTCGGCCGTACTGTTGCCGATATCGACCGAATACTTTTTCTGGTTATCAAAGTCTTGAAATACCTCGGTATCCGAATAATCAATCTTCTTGCCCCGCCAATGAATCCCTCTAACCAATCCATGGCAGAGAATACGGGACGGGAGATCCGTCGAAACCGGTTCGTCAACCATCCACTGGCGATCTTTCATCCATTCTATCATTCGGGCCAGATTTTCTTTTTCACCGAGGTTTTCGTCCTGCTGTTCAATGAAGCTATGCAAAGGATCATCCGACACTGCAGAATACCAACCTGTCACAACATAGGTGAGCTTGGTGTTTTCCCGAATGCCTTTTAAATCATCATAAAAACCAAGGATGCTCCTGCATGCCGGGTAGTGACCGCTGAAACCTGCGTCTCCATTGCCGACTGCTGTAAGTTCCAACTCGGCCGGTGTGTCACCTGCCTCGAATGGGTAGCTATTCTTTCCGTCAAAAATAACGTCAGAAGTGCCTGTCGGGCGAATTTCGAGCAATATTTCGGATTTTTCGGACCTCGGATGGGCATTGCTGAATACGGGAAATGAGACAGCATCGGCACCGGTTTTTTTGCACGCTACATCGCTTCGGATAATCCACGCTTTGACGCGCAGTTTCGTTTTTTTACCATTCCGGAGGCGATAATAACGCTGTACCAGCCACCGGTTCGGTATCTTGGGAAAACTAAGCTCATTGCTCCCGGGATCATGGCTGCCGTGCGTCAGGGCATCCGGGAGCCGGAAATGAAGATGGAGCCCCTTTCCCCAGGCGTGGTTTACCGGCCCCGAAAAGGCTCCTTAAGTCGGCGCCTATGAAATAGTCCCTTTTCAGCTTTGTGTAATCCGGTGCCAGGTTGGCCCATGAAAAATGTTTGGGCTTCTTACCCACGAGCAGGGCGTCGATATGGATCGGAACTAGAAGGCGGCTACTACTATTCGGAGCCGTTTCGCTCATGCGGATCGTGTCCTTCCGCTGATGGGTATTTCGATAATCACCCTGCCTGGACTCTCGGTCATCTGCACGCCGAGTTCCGCCGAGGTGAACTTGGCCTCCGGATCCATGGCGGGGACTCTTTCGCTCTCGGGTATTTCGTGGGGCTTTCCTTTATGGTCCATATCAAGAAGGTCACGGCCTTTAAGTATCTTCTCGAGCTTTTCTGCAAGCGCCGTCACCTCGACCACGCGCATCATCGGATCGCCGTCGTTCCGCTGGGGGATCTGAATCCCTTTGCCTTCAGCCAAACAAACCTGGTCCCCGGCTTTATTCTTCGGCATCAGCCGCCTGAGGCTATACTTGAAATACGCGTTCCCGCCGGGAGCGGCACCAAAATGCATGCCTTCGGGGGGTTGGCGAACTTCGATGCGCACAACCCGGCCGTTGAAGATGCATAGCATAATGTCATGGGCCAGCCGGTCGATTCGAAGCGGTTGCAGCAACTTCCCCTCCTGTCTGGTTTCGCTCCAGCTTTGCCAGGCCCGCATCTCGAGACCTTGCCACCCCTCAACCAGAGGAGAACGCATTAGAAACCCTGTCAGCGGCCAGTTTATCTTTTGGGCAGTCGCTTGACCTGCGGCCGTCTCTGGGGCATCTCTCAGCGCAACCGGCCATTGGCGCACCTGGGACGATCCTTCAACGGCGAAATCCAGAAATCTGTTTCGTAGGAATTCATCCACCCGTTGTTCTTCGGTGCTGCTCCTGCCCACGGTGCAGGCTCCTTCGAGGAGACATTTGATCCAACCGGGGTCGAGATAAAAGAAACGTAAGCTGTCGGGCGGCAGCATACGTTCGTCCGGGACAAGATAGGAAAAGGGTACACGATACAACAGAATGAGCCGGGAGAGCCATCGACAAACCGCCTGAGGCGGTTTTCGATGGATGTCGGCCCCAACCTTTTCTAAACCAGCGATAAACAGGTCGCTTTCAGACTTTCGACCAGATGAAGGGCGAGGTTTTCTCTGATTATTCAACGCTTCGCTGAGCCCGAATTCCAAGAGCTGGCTTTCCGTTGGCTGTTTCGGCACCTCTCCGGCGTTGAGAGACCGTTGAAGCTCTTCTCGCCGGTAGGATTCCTTGACCTGCGATTGGACTTTTTTACGATAAGCGCATAGGGCTTTGGCAAAGGATCGATCCTGCAGGGCCAGCAGCCTCCCGAGTTGAGAAGCCGCCGCGTAGGTGACATCCATCATTCCCTTTTTGAAATCGTATCGTAGCAAACTATCGGGAACTGGTTTATATTTGTAGTCCTTCCGCTGGATATTAACCGGTACCAACGGCCCGCGGTACCAAGACACCGTTTTCTCCCCCAGTCGCGTATGATGATTCAACGCAACGTAACCCCTGTTGAACCCGTCGCGCACGTATTTAAGTGCATCAGACGGCTTTTCCTCGCTCGTGAGTTCCTCAGGTAATTTAAGACCATCGGCCTTGAGTTTATTCATGGATGTCTTAAAGGTGTATGCCTCGTGGCAGTAGAAATTCCAACTCGCGAGTACGGCCAAACGCACGGCATTTCCTCCCACCGGCTTTTTACCATCTGGAAGATAATCTTCCATCCCTTCGAGTGAAACCAGAAAGACCCTGTTCTCAACAGCCAGCGGCGGATCAGTGTTTGCAGTCTGGGGCTGTGGAAACCGATTTCCCAATACAACGGAAAACCATCCGTCTGCCAGGAAAGAAAATGTTTCTTTATGACCCGTATCCACCTCCCGGACATGGGCGAGATAGCCGATGTCACCTATTTTAGGCGCCACTCTTTGAAACAGTTCGCCAGGAATATCAACTGTATTGCACGGGTCATTGATCGACTCATAGGCTGCGAAAAGTCTTTTTTCTATGACCGGGCCCACCGCGTTATCTTCCGTTGAAGGCGAGAGTAGTTCGCTCACCTTACGCTGCTTTATCTTCGGGAATGCTTTACTAGCGAAATCAGCAGCGCTAAAGACCAAGAGGGCCATCCATGTTTTATCTGAAGCCGGTGGTGCACTGGGGTGCAAGTTTCTTTCCCAAGGCAGTGTCCGGCGGGTGAATACGACGTGGGGTAGGGAATTCGCAAAATCGCCAATTTGTCCCTTTGGGGGATATACGCAGTAGATTTCCGACGGATCTAACGAAAATCGGGGACCGGCCACAGAGAATTTGAAATGGCTAGTGAATGGGGTATCTCGCAATTCTGCAACCGTTTGGGCGATATCAATCCTGTAGTCTCCCGGGATCAATGGGGGCTCGCACCATTGATGAAATTGGATCTGACCGGATTTAAGACTCATAGCCACTCACTTCAGTGATTCCCCCAACGCGCAGAATTCGGGGTCAGATTGAAAATAATCGCGCTCAGACCGGCGAAATTGTTCAAGTTCAGGTTCATTCATCACAAAAGGCGACTGACGGTTTAGTATGCCGAGAATGGCATTTCGCTTGGCATCGACCCCTTCATTGTCCCAAATTGTATTCCATATGGTGGCACCTTCTGGCGCGCCTATTGTCGGCACCTCTCCCAAGTCTTCCCACTTGACGACTTTGGTTCTAAGCTGCTCGTATTTCAGTTTTTCCAGCGGGATGGGGGACAAGGCATGTTCGGGTTTGAGAGGCGTAAAAGAGATGCGAACTCCTACCTCCGCTCTCATTGTCTTGGCCTCAGGACTGCTGGGCAGCGAAACCCTCCCCGGCGCATCACTTTTACCCCAGATCGCTTCGGGAACACCGGTCTCAACGACATATGCGCTCAGATTTTTCGGCGTCTTTTCAACGTCAGATTTCATCATCGTAACCCTAAGCGTCGAATCCAGCGTTGTTTTGCCCATAGGGCGGATGCCGAAAGCTTTTTTCTCCTTCCCGGCATCGGTGCTCTTTGCACCTTTCGCAAGGCCATCAAAACAAGTCGATGGAATCAGCGACCGGGCTGTCAAGGTCAATTCGTGCGCGTTTACCACACGAAGGATCTCATTGTTTTTACCTTCTTTTTGGCGGATAAGGCCGTTGTTGATCAGGACCGTGATGACGTCAGGTTCTGCTGAATTTTCCTGCCCCGGTGGCAGGAAAGATTGAATAAATTCGTTTGCCGTGAGCGGATTTGGCGGCTCTCGAGCCGGGCCAAACGGTATTGTAAAGGAGATCACGTAGAGATGGACATGAGCTTTGCCGGCGAAAGGCGGCCCCCAGAGATGCAATTCGACACCCAGCTCGACTCTAATCGACAGGGTGAACCTCACAAACCCTAAATTTATGCTTATCCGACAGGCAACACCCAGGGTGATCCCCATGTCGATCATGTAGTAAAATGGCTTCCAGTTCAGCAGGAAATCAGCATATGCGACAAACCATGCCCGAATACATCCCGACTCATACACGGCGCTCAGTTTCCCACCAGCCATCAGGCAGCTCGGGGTCAGGGCGAAATAGAGTTCACCAATTACTCTCAAATGGGAAGAAACCTGCCAGTGAATGCCCAGTCTCGGTACAGCGGGGTAATGCGCCGGCGGCTTGAAACGGGGGTGGTATCCCCCAAGGGTGACCACGAAATCGCCTCCGTGGGGCCCCGAGAACCAGGTATAAAAAGCAAATCCACCCGTGAGCCGGCAATCCTTCGAGAATATGTAGGAATTGTCCGTGAGCCTGCCTTCCACCTCGATGGTGCCTTCTTCGGGTTTGATTACCGCCCGGATCGCCAGTTCTGCATAGGCAACCGCACTGTCTGTGGATGCGCCTTTAGGCACGGTCATTTTTGAAATTCCCAGAAGGCCGATGACGACCTCCCGGACAAAAGACACCGAAAGCAGCGCGAACGACTGGATCATTTCAAAGGTGCTGAACCGGACGCCAACCGCAAACCAATACGCTCCATCAGCGGGCATAATATGGTCTTGCATCTTTGCCAGTGCCCAGCCTGCGCCCTCTTCTTTTACTTTTGGCGTGCCGTTACCCATGGCCATCTGGACCAATGGAAATGTGTGGACTTCTTCTATGGGAGGCAGTTTTAGCGACCGATTGACGCCGAAACCTGCTGCCAGTCCGGTGACATGAAAGAAGGAGGGACCACCCAGATCTTTGTCGAGAAATGCAAACGCAAAGAAGGAAGGTGTGCCGTTTACATCGGCATAGGAGCCCAATGCGGACATCGTAAACATTTCCGTCCGGATGAGTAGTGAGCCGTCAAGCTGAAGGGGATCGTCGCTGACCTTCAGAAGTCCCCCGCTGATGGCGAGCGGACCCTCTTCGAAGGAAACCGCGGCGCCGTCGAGATGGAATTTGAGATTCTCCCAGATCTTTTGGGGATCCTTGGTAAACTGATTGATCGGATAGCTCAGTCCTAAGCCTTCAAAACTGAGGGTTAGGGCGCTTAACCGGAGCGCGGCGTCTAACTTGATGCCGACTCGCGGTGCGTCGTAGTGTAAGCCGACCCTTTTAAAGGACAACGGACCCAACGACTTGTCCGTTTTGATCCAAAGGGTGGAGCCTTTCGTAAGCTGCTTTGCCTCAGGTTCCTCACCCGTTTCAACGCGCTGCGGTGCTTCTTGCTTGTCTGAGCCGGCATCTGTCTCGTCCATAAGTCGGGGGACATCGATCAGTTTTACGTCCCCGACGAGAATCTTAGCGAAATAATTCAGACCTTTGGTGAAGTCACGGCCCTTTATTTCACGGATATCCGGTTTAAGAATTTTGGCATCTTGAAAGGCATCGCCGGGTAAATATTTGACACTCTTAAAGGCTTCTTTGGCGTAAAAAATACCTAAATCCCCGATGGATATGTCACCAATCAGGCCGGAAAGCGGATTGCTCTTGAAAAGCGCTTTGTCCAACTGCAAATTCAACCCAACAATAAATCCGCCGTTTCCCAACATCTTCAGAAGGTGAAATTGGCAGCTGCTTTTACCAGCCGTGATAGTCGCCACAACCTGCGCGAACTTCGGCTTGATGTTGCGGTATCCAAATGCCAGACTTTCGAGCTTGATGTCCGGAACTTTTTCGCCGAGAAGATCCTTGAATTGTTTATTTTCTTCCCCGAAGTCGGCACCCAAATCATTGAGCAACGATATCAAGGATTTATCGATCTTTGCCAATCCGGACAATTCTCCGAATTTTCCGCCCTCTAATGTGCCGCGGAGCGTAATTGGAACCTGGGCAATCGAAGCCCTCAGAGTCAGATCGGTCGTTGTCGTCATATCTGATTTTGACATAGATGATTCATCCTAATGGAATAAATATGATGAAAGCTCCCTCTCATGCAGCCTATTGGTGGTTGGACTATATTGCCCAAACCGAAGGATTACGCTAAAAGGCGCGCGCAGTATTGTCGAAGTGCAGTGAAGGATTCTTGGGGGCATCGAAACACGCGAACGAAGGCGCCTTGAACATCAAACAGTTCACTTAGCGCTTTCACTCCAGTGAGTGTTTTAATCAATCCCGTTTTCCCTTCTCTATCTCTAAAAGTCAGCTCGAACATTATTAGAATAGGACCGCTGGTGGTATAGTAGAATGCCTTGCAGGGTATTTTACCATCTGCTATGCGAGCTGACTCCATCAACACCTCAGGCAGCGTTATGTTTGCGTTACTGAGTAACTTTATTAAATCCTTAGCTTCAATGCCATCAATCAAGTCTTTACTATCAATCATTATGGGATCTGATATGTTTCCATCTATCAATTCCCTCGAAATAGGTTCTGTCGTTGTGGTTATATGTTGTTTGGTCATCTGCAATTCATCCTAGAAAGCGAGATCTAATTAAGGCCCCTTCTGGTGGAGAAATCGAGAGATCAGATCACTAGCTCAAATGTCTGGATCGCCTACCTATCCTGAAAGCGCGGTGCAGTAATCTTTTATTCGTTTAAAATGCTTGTCGCCACACCGCAGTACCCGCAAAGAGACACCAGCAACGTCAAACAGTTGTCCCAGCTCTTGTGAGCCCGAAAGCCTTGCTATCAATCCCCCCTTCACTTCTTCTTGGTTATTTTTAGTTTTGTCCTCCTCCTCTTTTTTAGCATCAAAATCTAATGCGAACATCATGAGAAGCGGGCCGTCTTTCCCAGTATAGTAGAATGCATCGCACGAAATAGAGGTCCCTTTTAGCACATTTTTCACGGGATCAGGCATTGGTATATCGTGGTCTGTCAAGAACTTTTCCAGATTGCTCAGGTCCAATTTTACAGGGTTCGTTATGAAGACAGGGGTCTTGTCGGAAATATTATTAACCTTAGAAATCACCAGGCTCGACATCGTGCCTCCAGCGCTCGTAACATGAACAGAGACACCTACGTGAGTTTGATTGTCCAATAAGCCTTCCGTTCCGCCAAGATATTTTAATGACCCTCTGTCCACGGTAGGCTGTAAGTCATTGTCGCTGGAACTTTTCCCTTTTTCGTTATCTGCCATTTTATTCCCTCCTTACTTAAAAAAATGATCCTCTTGTCGACCTATAACCGATTGTCTATATAGTTTTGATGACATACATACTTGAACTTTTGCCCTTTTATATGCTTAGTGCAGGGGTGCGTTTGATGCACGCTTGCCTACCAAATTTGAATGGTGGTTTGATCCCTTTATAAAATGTCGTGAATGTAGAAAAGGCGGTGGATGGTGCCGATATTGAGGCCGATTGTTTCAATGCTATTTGTGCCGATCGACGGTTTCCGTTAAGTATTAAAGGACCTAATCAAAAAACTATTAACGATGGCGAAGCCGTCACCGTGGAACGGACGCTTTCTAGAAAATTGGTACATGTGAAAACATCGTCTCAGCCCTGGTAAGCTCTGCAAAGGCGAATGGCGGTTCTGTTGTGATAGGGGTTAATTAAGTGCTCTGGTCAGTAATTTTGAGATCAGCTTTAGTTGATCTGAAAAGACAGTTGAGATTGAGAATCGAATTTCATCTGATGGGATATAACTTAAGCTTGCGATAATTGTCAAAAGGTTTTTGTCTAACTTGTAATTCGGGAGGATCATGAAAAGTGGGCCAGGCCTACACGTTTTATAAAAAAAGTTGTTTTCTATTCTTTTTATCAGTTTGCCGAGCTTTTTCTCCTTTTTCGCCTCCAGGTCTATCCGGCCACTGGCCTGAGTGACACCCGACAGCCCAATGCCGAACCGTTTTTCAATCTCGCTTAATTTCCGTCCGCTGTATCGGTGACAAAAATACAATTTGATCTGCCTTGCCAGTTCCAGTTTGTTTCCTATTTCATATTTTTGATGCCTGCGATTCGTAGCTACTAATGGAACACCATTTTGTCAAATGTGCAGGCTTGACCAGGTTTTTAGGAAAGCACGGTGAAAAGGAGATGCGGTATAGGCTTTGTAATTGACAATCTGCCTTGAATGTGTAAAATATGATTATCATATTTTACACGGAGGGGCAAAAAAATGGAAAAGCGCATATCCGCTACTCGGGCTGTGCGGGATTTCTCTGAAGTATTAAATACAATAAAATTCAAAGGGATTCATTATATTATTGAAAGGGGTGGAAAACCGATCGCTTCAATGAAGCCGATTGAAGAAAAAATTGATTCTATGACATTGGGTGAACTGAAAAGCTTGTTTAAAAAACTACCAAGATTGGAGAATGAACTGGATGCCTTTGCATCTGATCTTGATGAGATTACCAGAAATCAACCGCTTTTGACAACGGAGGATTTATGGG
>Ga0126325_10000288_pt1 | contig 13528 bp, 9 predicted proteins | sample InaspJWI14metaG_FD_94487 | JGI IMG/M metagenome (GOLD analysis project Ga0126325, IMG submission 94487) | Marine gutless worms symbiont microbial communities from Oahu, Hawaii - Inanidrilus sp. 1 OAHU.JWI-14 metaG | ecosystem: Host-associated > Annelida > Digestive system > Unclassified | place...
CTTTTCTTTGTTGCGGCAGTTGTGTACAGTGGGTCATGAGATTTTTTATATGGCCGATGTAAACAACTTTTTGTTAGTGAATTAAATAATGCTTATTTCTCCAGACATTTATTTTAAAACAGTATTTGAGTGGCTATGTCTTGCATAACAGTTTGCTTCACTTACTCCTTAAGAATGGCGATTTTTTAAACACAGATATTTCACAAGGTAGTGTAGCGACACGTTTAGGGTGTGGTGGGGTATTTATATATCGCCTTGTTACAAATTTCCTACTGAGTATAACAGTGAAAAAAATTGAAAATCGGTTAATATTTGGTGAAATTATGGGCAACAGTTGGGTGTCTTGTTTTTTTGACTCACGGTGTATAGTGGCGAGTTCGTGATGACGCCAATAAAAACCAAGATTAGAAAACCACGCTTTATTCACTAACGTTTGAGCAGAATGGCACAAGGCATTTTAGCTCTTCGAGTTCACGTGTAAGTGCGATCTACCTGAAGTTTCGTAGAAAACGCCACAATGCGTACATTGTGTAAGTCGCGAAGTTAATTTTTTTAGGGAACTTCGCCCTGTGACTATGACCGAACAACGGCTTTGCTTCTGCAGCCCGGTAGGGACGAACCCCCAACTTTAGACTCCCGCGCTTGCCGTAACTTAACCTTTCGACTCTATTCTTACACGACGGAAACTCTGCAGAAAAGAAAGAGACTAGATTGCAAATCGATGAATTAGCTGGCCTAAATCATTATTGGGGTATACACTTTTCATTTCCTTTTAACATATTTAATGACAAAATACAGTGATGAGAATTCTGCATAAAGCCACAAAGGGAAAGGTGTGCGGTTTAATTTAACGACAGTACATGGTCACGAAGACTGTTGCCGGCCTGCCCCCAAGCCGTTACACATGCAGCAGCGTCCCGACCGTCGAACCCGCGACCTCTTGATCGCGAGTTCGACGTAACGCCACGCTGAAAATTTAGCGTTCTCGTATCTTTTGAAGTTTCACCGAGGTCGGCGATTAGGCTACTGCTACACGCGGCAGCAGTGTTCGAGAATATACGTATTTTACGTTATTTCAGATTTCAAAAAACGCGTTTTTTACGTTTTTTTCAACTGACATTTCGAAATAGCATAAAAATCGTCCGCAAAAGTTTATTCCTGAAATGGGTTTACAAATTCGCTTCGGTTAACACTTAATTTTTTTATCATTTGTTAGTTATTAACTGTTTTTATTGCTGTGGTTATCCAACTTTTCGTGGCATTGAGTAGCCTGTCTGATGTGCAGTAAAAAAGCTGATCACTATCACTGACGCCGAACTGACTGAGTTGTATCAAAAACTACGTATGTTTTTAACGTTTTTTTGATGTTTTTTAAAAATGTGAATTTTTACGTTTTTGAATTGTTGTTGACAAACGTTGTCTCGAGCACTGCACGGCACTGTACCTGGCTGCAAGGCTTGTTCGAGGGTGATGTCTGCGGCGTCCTGCGGCAGCGCCGAGCGCCAGTTGAGCTGCAGCTTGAACTGGTCGCGGTCCTCGGAGTGAATCAGCTCCATCACGCTCTGATGAACGATGTCCGACTACACACGCACGCACACACAGACGGACACGCACGTAGCTTTACAGCACGATGTCCGACTACGTATACATGCACATAGTCCATCTTCGTCGCAACTTAAATAGGCCTACACGTCGAAAAACTTTCCGCCGGCGAGCGCTAAGCTTGGAGAACGGAAGAACTAACGTTCTTTGTTCGTGGCCTAACTGCTTGGAACTCGCTACCGTTTGACATTCAGCATGCATATCTCAGAAATTAATATATTTAAGCGCTATTTACTTGCTTTTTAACTAACGTTGTAATATATAGTCACTGTCACTGTTTATATCGCGCGAGCTCTGATCGCGTTGTAAAAATATATGCTATAGTCCTGTGTCCGTCTGTCTGTCCGTCACAAGTCGGTGTTCGACTAAACTGGCTAAACGTAGGATTATGCAAACAGTGCATTTGAAACGATTTGATTTTTCCTGTTGACCTTGAATTGTGACCAATGACCTCGACCTTTGAACTTGATCTAGACAGTGTCCAAAAAACCCAGCATGCCAAATCTCTTCGTCACATAGGTCACTAAGTTCAAAAGTTATTGTCCGCTCCGCATGACTGACTGCTCGACTTGGACCATAAAAGTGGTTGGTAACAAAGGTGAAAGAGAGACACAAAGCTATCGTTCTGACTTGCTGCAGTAACAGCAGACGACCGTAAATAACTAGAACGGAATAAACGCTGTGAACGAGAACATTAATGTCATCGCGGTCGTCTCGCGATCAATGAACCGGTATTATGATTTATGCATTGGCAACCTGTGATTGATAACGACGACGACCATGTGCTGGGTGGAACCGACAGCGTGGAAAAAGGTAGTCGGGCGGAAAGAACAGAAGCTTGTTGGCAGTGCGGCAAATCAAGTCTGGCGGGTAGTTAGCATTGGGCCGAGTCGGTCCTGGGGCCCGGGCAGGCCGGGCGGCCCGGTGGCCCTGCTGTCGCCGCGGCCAGCGTCGGCAGCGCCAGGCGTCATCAAACATTCATGCGCGCCTGATTGCGTTCCTACATCAATTTCGGAAATTAATCCTGCGACGCAGACGACGACGTCGACGACAACGACTACCGAGACTCGACCGTTGCGTCGTCGAGACGAAAACTCGCTGCGAATGGCGAACGCGCGGTGTGCGAGCGCACCTGGCGATTGAACTGAACGAATCCACTGGCGACCGGCGACTCTGCCACCGCCGCCGCCGCAAATTAATAAGTGTCGCCGGCGCGGCGGCGGCGGCGTCTGGCGGAGCTCCAACCGTGTCCTTCGCTCTGGCGTCCGCCCGCTGCCCAGAAATCGCATTAATTATGGATTCATCGTCAATATCGGTGCCAGACGACAGCGCGCGGATTGATCGACTGCGACGCACGCGTAATTCCATTCGCCGCATATCGAATTGTGTGCACAGACGGCGTATGCGCATCAAATCGACCGCTTGCGGCTGCCACAACCGTTAACTCTTTGCAGAGAGCGTGCACTCGATGGACTGCAATAAGGCAGCGTGACAGCTGGTAGACAGGACGTCGACAGCTCCGTGTCTGGACGTCCCCCGAGTATCTGCCCCTTCCCCGAAACATTACCACCCCTGACATCTACCCCAGCAGGTTTGTGGCTTGTGGTTTAGCCACCGATGAGTGCAAGGCATAACGATGGATGATGAGCACCCTGCCTCACTCCAATAAGCAGTGTGGCTTTCCCATGAAGCTGGAAAACTGTTAATGGGGCAGCTGTTTCATTATTGCTGTTCCTATTGCTGTAAGGGCAATTAGGGGGCTGGTCTGTCCCTTAGCCCTTGCAGCGTTGGGGATCGACTGGACTGAAGACGACACAATGAAGACGACGGTGAATGGCATTTCCAACATAACATTTATTGAACTGTAACACGCGTGTCGAACTGAACTGTTGAAGAACGGCGACGGACGGACAGACGCGTCTTCTCTTCGCCTCGGGGACCGACCGGACGAGGCGGCTCCTGTGCCATTACATGACGGCGACTGACTTGAAACTCACTAAACTGAGAACTGACCAAGTAAACAACTAGCTCAAGACTGACTGAATGACTATAAGTTCACTGCGTAACTGAATATCGTAACTGAATATCCTTGTTCTTTGTCCGCTAACCATTTTATACTGTGGCTAGGCCAATGGCAGATCAGTTAGTCTGGTGACGGGCTGAGAAGGCGGCGCTTTGCGACGTGCGTGCGCGCTATAGCTGCAGCGGCAGACTAGCGGACGATAGACCGATGAGTAGGCTTAGTGACTCGTCTCCTATTATTCCACGTCGCAGTTTCGGGTGTGGTCCAGATATGCTCATGCTGCTATCAATTCAAATGTCAAAATATGTCTGGCCTATCCTTGTGCCACTATGTTTGTTAAATACCGTAATGCAGGACAAACACCGGTATAAGATCGCACATGGGTGCGTGAAGTCATCCATCGATTGATTCCTCAACGCCAACCCTCATTTTGTTAATTTGTGAAAGTTTGAGTGTGAAATCCAGAAAATCGTACAGTTCGAAAAATTTAAAAAGGGGAAAGGGGAATGAGACTGTACGATTCCTGCGATTTTTTTCGGGTTAGGAGGCATGCAATTCGTTGAAAATTTTGTGGTTTTAAGTTGGTCGGTTTCGCTGCGAGTGAAGAAATTATGGGAGTTTTACCTCATGATGCGTTCCCTCCAAAATTTTCTGCGTTTCTACGGCATTTTTAGTGAGGTTTTGAAGATGAATGTGGCAAGGAGTGGGGATACAAAAATATGGTTTGTACCCTTCATTGAGAAGCGAGGGGGTACATCTCCCCGTGTTCCCCTGGTTCTGACGCCAGTGCCTGCGTTAGTACTACAGTCGGTCTCGTTTCATCAACCGAAAACGTACGGACGGAGATGACCAAGTCTGTCCACGACAAGATTTATTATTATGAGACACTAAAGTAAACTGGTAAACTATGACTCTCACTGTGCTTGAAAGGTTAAAACGACTCCGCGAGTCAGTGAAACGAGTGTGATGTGTGCACGTGTGTGTGGTCAGTGGGTGGTTGAACTGGCTCGGTCGAAATTCGATCTAGTCGGCTCATTTGGCGACATTTGACTGCTGACAAGACGCACACGCGGCCATGCACTGGCAGACGGAGCGGCGGTCGACGTCGTCGTGCCGACGTGAAACCGAGAGTAATAGAATCATCCCGGAGAGCGCTCCGAAACCGCGGGAGACCAGCCTGGAACGGACATTCCCCCTGGACATTTCCGCCTCGTACTTTTACACGAGATTTTTACTTTCACACTCTTTAGAAGCCGTAAAGTTTCTCCTTGTGTTATGCGTACTTAACAGACCTGTTCTGTTTCGAGTTTCGAGTTTGTTTACGCCTATTTCTAGTTATGTTATGCTTATACTTCAGTGCAAAGTGTCATTTACTGCACAGTTATTCTGGTTACTGTTAATTTGTTTCTTTTGCTGCTTTCGTTTTGTTTGTAGTTATGCTTGTATAGCTTTGTTCTTGTGTTGCTATCGTTTACCGGCGAATAAAAATTTATATAAATCCTGTATGGGTGTTTGTATTACAGTCGTCAGAATGGAAGCGTTGCAGCACACAGTCGTGGGAGAATGTCCTCCAACACTGGAGGGGAAAATGTCCGAGAGGAAAAGTATCCAGGGGGAACACTTTCCCGGGGGAATGTCCGACACTCAGGCAGAAAAAGATCGCTCGCCGAGTCTGTTCGCTCTCCCTCCCGTCACAGATCGCCTCTCGTCTCGCATCGCACCGATACCGTCGCCGACTTAATCCTGGTTGATGCAGCGCAAATACAACGACTTTCCATCCGAGGAAACAAGACCCGAATGCGGGTAATAGCCGCGTCGTCGTGTGCTGAAGTCAGAAGGTATCAAAACGAATCCGAGCGCTTTCGGTCTTCGGAGACTCGCAGCAGAATGCTAGTGATAATGTGGTAACAATCGACGAGCAAACTATGATTTCCTATTATTGCTCTACAGTGACCACAGTCTCCACATGGAACCGTCGTCGACTTGTGAGCCGTTAAAGTCATCAGAACGGTAATCCCCAACAACAACAACAAGAAGAACAACACCAAGAAGTATCAATTGAGCCGCTGACGCTACGCGACGCGGCTAAAAGTATGAACAAGGGCGTAGCTGGCCCGGAGATCAATGGGTGCGAACTCCCAGCTGCATGTTGCAATAAGAATAACACTGAGATTTCTACAAATTCGACAAGAAAGTTCCTAGATAGTGATAACCCCTCCTCGTATGCTGCCGCTTGATGCTTGAATCATCACGAAATCGATTGTTGTAAAGGTAAAGGCAAAGGTTAACGGAGTATAGCAGTCAGTAACCCACCGCTACGGGAACTCACATACCATATGGGATCACACAGTGTTACCTGCCACCCGGCAGAGGTGACATAAAATCGCCTGTTGTGCCTGTTGTGTTCTTTTTGAGACGCACACCGCGCAGTACGATTAAGAAGCAAGTTTTGCAGTGCTTCAGTGCTTTGACGCTGTGGGTTGGGTGACAGGAAGGTCATCCGGCCTGTAAAAAACTGAGTGGTTGGGTGCTGGCGTCGCTATCTGTCTAGAGCGAGTTGCAGACTTGCATATGGCCCAGCTGATGCCACTGCCACTCACTCTCTCTTGCTTCAGTAAAATCCAGATTGGTTTACCTTTCTGGTACTGGCTCACCCGGGTAGTCCCGGAAAAGGGGCCGTTAAACGGGTGTGTGTGTGTGTGTGCGTTTTGCAGGCGGTGATGCAACAGCTGAAGCCGATCTACAGGGACTGGCCAATAGGCCGTGACCGAACATTTACCCCCTTAAACATCTGCCCCTGGACACCTACCTCCAGCCGAAAACTACCATCACGGACTTGCGACCCCAGTTAGGAGCTAGGGCTAGTTAGGGTTAGGGTTAGGTCGGGGGCAGATGACCGGGGAGGGGGCAAATGTCCCACATTCTCTATAGACCTACTGTCGACAGTAGTCGGAATGACGAGTCAGCATTGCAGATCGATGTCGTGAGCATCTCGTCGGCTCCACACCGCCTTGCCGCCTTGCCGCACATCGCATGATCCGGGTTCATTAGCGCCTGCAGTGAGTTCCACGCCGCCTGCCCGCCACTATTAGGGCGCTCGCCCGCTCGCCTTCTCAATCTGGCACCGGTCGCGCGGTCTCGAGACATCCTCCTCTATTATCGCCCACTCACTCGGCGCCCGCCAGACCGACCGACTTCGCAGCCGCAGCAGCCGCAGCCGCCGCCGAATAATTGCTAACATCACGCGACACTCTCTCGCCGGCTGCGAGTGCTAGAGTAAATAACTGGAAAAACTACCCTAGATCGAGGCTCGAGGTCAGACCGACCACGTTACCATGCCCACACGTGCTGGACTGCTCCGCTGCCGCTGGCTTAGGCCACGCCACGGCCCACGCCTCGCCGCGCTAGCTTGCAGCCGATGACGTCACACATTTCATGCGATTTCACGATTTTCGTGTTGGGATATTTCATTACGCTAAACCGTATATTGAAGTTTCTAGCCCGCATCGCATGCACAGCACAGAGGTGGACTATTGCTACAAACGTCGCGACGTAGCGTGGTCTGACTGTCTGTGTGAACCCTGCAAAAACGGATGAACCGATCGAGCTGCCGTTTGGAACATGGACTCAAGTGGGCCCAAGGAAGGAACCAGGTATTAGACTGGCGTAGAGAAGGGGCACTTTTGCGTTTTGGATATGTGCCGACGCATTGCATACTGAAAAGTATAGTTTGTGGAGTGTGGACGCAGCTGCACTGCATTACAAAGGTCTGTGCGGCGGCCGTGGTGCCGGGCATTGCGGGCAGTCCATACCATTACTGTAGCAACTTTTTTCAGAAAAGTATAGCTGCAGAGCCAGAATGACACTGCACTGCCGACGCGCTGTAGCCTAGTGACACTGACGCTGTATGTGAAAACTGCCGACCCATCACAGACCTGGTGAAAGCCGAGGTACTGTTCGACGGTGTTGGATGCAAAGAACACCTCGCCCTCGCACGATACGATAAACAGAAAACCGTTCAACGCCTGCAAAAATATTGCATACACCAGTAATATTAGTTCTCGTCATTCACGCCGCGAGGTGCACGAATATCATAAAATTCGGCGAAGGAAAACGAACTGTTGACATATCGGCTGGCTGTTGCAGACGGACCGCGCGCCGCGCTGCTGCAAGCGCATTGTCACGTGGACGCTCAGTGTGAACAACTGATCTATGTCGTCGGTCGAACGTCTAGCTTCAGTGAAAGTATTGTCAACTCAGTTCTACCGACCACCGTCGCCAGTTTCACACACTGAGCGTCCAGCGTTGTGTATACAACACAGTGCGTCATGCGCGCGGGTCCGTCTGCGGCAGCAGAGACTTTCCTTCCCATGCCCTTGCCTTTGACTGTCTTAGTGCATCCAGCGCACTACGGGTTCTAAATGATAATGCGCTGTTCAAATCCACGCACTCAAAGTCCGTTTACACTTTGCAGCCGGTTAAAATGCATACTTTTAGCGACAGTGCAGACAGCGAGCAGTCACATCGCTCGTCGCCTCGGACCACTGCTACCCGAACTATTCCAGCCAGCACTCGACATCAACGATGTTCACGACTGGCCATTCAACCGACTCTGACGTTCTACTGTGGGTTCCTAAGTAAGCCACTAAACTGTGGAGATCCGAAACACCCCGAGCCACTCTCAACAAGAAATAGTGCACCGGAAAACAACGCATTCTGGTGTGTCGGAAGGGGCAATGGCTCCACAGACCACTGACACACCTGACAGCCTTAAACCCGTCGATGCGTAGAGGGTCTTGGCAGTGGTGAATCCAGGAACTGGTGGTATGGGGGGATGATCCCTCCTCTCTTCCCCCTTTGTCCCTTCTCTGCTTTCCCTTCCCCTTAAATCCAGGTAGAGGGCCTGGAGAGCACTGTAAGCTCCTTCTGCGGGTCCGGCGGTCGCCAAACGCTTTTTATGCATTCGGAGTCAGAAAAAAATCTCTTCTGGTCGTAACAGTTTACCAAACATACGCCCATGCAACCTGCAAGTAAATTAAGTAAGATAGTAAGTGGCAGTATTTTTCATCGACAAAAATTGCTGTACATCCGGTGGGGGCGGCGGATACATCCCCTCATCCCCCTCTGGCTCGGCCTGAATGAAAACGGATAACGCTATTGTATAGAGAAGTGAAGTGAAGAGTGAACCTGAAGGACGCTGTCAGAGTCGATGAGTCCGACGTCGGTGTAGAGGTGATTGCCGTGGTGGATGCGGTGATGCAGCCGCTGCAGCAGCTGCGTGTCCGGCAGGTAGCGGTCGTGAATGGCCGCTATACACACCGACAAACAGTCGGAGTAATCATTCAGTCGTATGCGTCAGGTGGCGCCAATGTGCACTTCCATCTAAAACATGGTTCCTATGGTCCACACGAGTCCACACCCCAAACGACATTTTGATAGGTTCAGCCGTTGTTGCAGGACTCCCGATCGCGACCAACAGACACGCAGACAGACACGTTATACACGTGTAGCAATATTGCGCACCGCATGCTTAGCATAGCGATACGGCCTAGCAACGTCAACTACTCAGCGATGTCACTTAACATCAGCAGCAGCAGCAGCAAGGCAACGGATGCATCGCAGACTTCACCCCAGGCACAACTTGCATGAAGGGCACGTCATGGTCTTGGTGCCCGCCTATCTGTAAGGATGTGCCATTCATCGGAATTAGGCTGCAATATTTTAAAATTTTGCTGATGATACTAAAATTTACAAGGAAGTCAGATCATCCCAAGACGTTGCCTGACTACAGGAAGATTTGGCCAATCTCGCTGCATGGTCGAATGATTGGCAAATGTTATTCAATGTTGAGAAATGCAAGGTCGTGCATATGGACTAGAGTAATGATCTAAAGTGGGAAAAACAATGTAGTCAGGCTGTAGCCAAAACTAACAGAGTACTTGCATTTGTGGCCCTTGCGAACTTGCGCTATATAAATGCCCTTAATAATAATAATAATAATAATAATAATAATAAAAAGAAACTTTACCGGTAGTTCTAAAGAAACAATAATTTCGTTATATAAATCTCTGGTTAGGCCTCACCTGGAATATTGTTGCCCCATACGGAATCAACATTATTTTAAAATGCATCGTCGTGGTACTAAGTCGGTATAGGGAATGGAAAAATTATATTATGAAAAAAGATTGAAAAGGCTGAGATTAATGCATTTGGATGGAAGGAGAGTAAGAAGTGACTTAATTAAAGCGTTTAAAATGATTAATGGGTATTGTGATGTAACTTTAGATTTATTTTTTTACATTTTACGACGCTGGAAGAAGAGGTCATAGCAAAAAGTTGTTCAAAAGAAGTAGATTGGATATAAGGAAGCATGTTTTTTTCAAATAGAATTGTGGACAAATGGAATGTTTTGCCTGACAGTTGCATGCAGTGCACTACACTAAATGATTTTAAATTACAGTTGGAACCGGAAACATTTAATAGCAAGTAATGTTTGAATATTGGTAGTAGACGTATACGGCGGAAGCCTGTGTTTACTTATGCCATCAGTGTTTTGGAACATTGGTGGCCTCGGTGAATTCGGTGAATCATTTTGAAGCGACGCAACGGCCCCCCTGCAGTTCAGCTGATTGCGCATTAACGAAGACGACGACGAATTTGTTTGGCCGCTGTTTTGATAATCTTTATTCATCGAAAAATACGGTAGCAACAATAAATAAACAGAAACAACTGGCAACTAGCCAGCCGTTAAGATAACGGCTAGCCAATAAGATCTGTTAGCCAGCCATTTTGATGGGTTAGCCAGCCATTAAGGAAAAATATATCAGCTAGGGGGTCTACCACGGACCACAGAAGAATTGATTAGATTTTGGAAACTTACGCGTAATGGTAGGTGGTTAGGATTTTTTTCAGTGTTTCTTTTCTATTTTTCTTGTTGTTTGTTTGTCTGCACGTTTTTCTTCTACCTAAACGGTAAATAAAGATGTATATATTAGGGTTATCATTAGCGCACTTGTTTCACGCTACAACGACACATAGCATGGCTCAGGTATGCGCTCTACAGAGTACTCTTTATAGCCTAGTCATTGCATGTATTGTATCACGGACGGCAATGTCTGGTGTACAAGAAGTGCACACAATATCACTGCAAACTACTTCTAAACCAAAATATCATGGAAGAAGTTTTTCACACGTTTCGCACTTGCAAAAAATGCTTCGTGGAAAAATTCTGTAACGGTTTCAGTTGCAACTTAATTCTATTGTCTACCTCAATTCATGAGCAAAGAAATATTCCGATTGCCTCTGGCTCAGTTGGCATTTACAGAAGCGATCGAAATCGACAATAAAGCTCGACGCGTGATTTACGGACCTACACGATCGAGATGAATGTTCTCGAAACGTGTATCGTATTTCAACGTCATCAGAAACCAGCTGCAGTTCTCGAGACGTTATGACAGAGTCCGCGGTCGCAGCTTGTTGTTGGCGGCGGCGGCGGGACTGCAGCAACAAAGGCATCACGCAAATCGCGACACTACAACGTTCAATTTCCGCCGACTGACCGGTCGCCTCCTCGCCTCGACTTCAGCACAGTAGGCTACGCCGGCCGATCGGTCTGTCTGTCGCGCTGTCGTCGACTTGAAATGGCGCGAACTGCGGTCGAATTAACGAGCGAATGGCGTGGCGAGCAGCACTAGAATTCGCCGCCGCCGCCGCCGCACCAGCAGCAATAGCGACCTATTGTCCACCAACCTGCGCGGCGCGGCCCATGCGGCCACTATACCGTATGGATCAGCCACCGCCGTGCTGGGACGTTTCTTATACCTCTACTGTTCTCTGGGTTGAGACGATTCGTGCAGCTCGTGCGGAGGGCGGCGGGCCGCTGGGTGGCGCTAACGTAGCCTCCTGTGTAATGAATGATATCACTTTCACCACATGTCGATGAACTTAGAAATCAGCCAGCAACAGAGCTGCAAAACATTTCACGCTTCGTACTAATGATTCAAAACGTGAATTCGGCATTTTCGCTGAATCAGTCCGCGTTGAACTTCCGCACAACTGCTACACGGTTGCGGTGCCGTAGATGCTAGTCCTGCCCCGTACGGCATACGAATCGTCCTTTCGGGCGTCAAAGGAGGTATACGAAACGTCTCACAATCGCCACCACACCAGACGGGGTCAAACACGATCGGCCGGCCGGCCCATACAAGTACTTCAGCGGCCGCCTGTCATCTAGCGCAGCGACCAGATTACACCTCGACACTTGCACGCTCTAATCTGTTGTTTACACCTGTGTTTTAATTAATTTCGCTCTTGCGTGTCGCCTGATTACTGCGACAAGTTACTCTGATATATACCTCGCTGGCTCTCAATCTCTTGTAGCCTACTGCGTGTGTATAGCATACTTCATGTAGAGTTCACGAACACACTATACAGGCTGGACCCAGTGCCGCTGGAATAATACAATTCGAACACTCTACAGCGTATACCAGTAGGCCTACTGTTGTGTCAGCAGTCAGCTATATTTACTGGCACAAAATCAAACGCATGCATCTCCAGTACGCTCCGGGTGTTATGAGAAAACAGCCGTGAAAACACAGTAGCTATGCCATACCACGTTTCGCTATGATTATAAACACACGCAGCACATGGGTTAACATGGCTTCATAAATTTCAATATGCTATATTAGTTCATGTTCGCCGTGATGCTCATGTTTCTTATTTATATTCTGTTTTTAACGATTCTGTCAGACCGTTAACGCGAACATCTACCTAATTGATCTTCACCCAGTTTGCAGGGATGGTAGAACTATGGCTGTAGATGAACGATCGATCTCAAGTTAGCTTATCGATCGCTCAAGGGACGTTGCCGTGGCAACCAATTTTGTGCGCAACATCGACCTGGAATCGTTTTAGAGCTCGTTAGGACCAAATGTACCCCCAATTTTTACAGCGCGATGCTATGCATCCGCGGTACTAGGTCAACTCAGCCTTGCATCCCTCCGGGGTCGCTTAATCGAGTACCAGCTTCGGCTGAGGTAAAGGCGGGAATGTCACCTCTGCCGGGGTGGCAGGTAACACTGTGTGATCCCATGTGGCATATGAGTTCCCGTAGCGGTGTGGCAACCTTGCGAACTGCTATACACTTGTTACTTACTTACTTACTTACTAGCCATGGCCCTGTGTCTGTCCGTCTGTCTGTTAGTCGCAAGTCAGAGTTCTACTAAAACGGCTAAACGTACGATCACACAAACAAGACCACACGATAGCCCATAGAGTCTAGTTTTCTGAAGCCAAAGATCTCCGCGAAATTCGACCGGGGTCACCCCCTACGTGGGCGCCAAATGCAGGTGGGGTGGGTCAAAATCGGCGACTTTCCACAAATAACCGGCTATGTCTCGAAAACGGTACAAGATAGATGCATGGTTTCTATTAAAGTCAAATAGGAAGTCGTACGCGCTCTATCGAATGGTGACATTGCCGATGACCTTGAGTGCCCGCTAACCGCCCCAAACCACCCCATTTTCTGCATTTTGCACCGCCATTCATAGCGTCGTAACGGGTGAACGTAGAGACTTCAAATTTGGCACATTGACTTACCATAGCAAGTCCCACCCTGCTGATGAAAAATATTCCCTGAAAGGGATGTGGTCAGGGTCAGGTGACCCGTTTTAGAATTTTACACCCTATGTAAAATCTCCGCAACGGCTCACTGTTGCGTGGCAATTGGCAAGATTTCAACTGACACGACGCATCGCGCGGTCCCTCGAGTGTTTTCAGAAATCTTGCCAATTGCCACGCAACAGTGCAGAACTACTTGTACGACAAGTCCTGAACAAATCGAAGTTACGAAATTGGAGGGTTAAGGTGGGCCGATGTTTAATAAACATGTGCACTGAACTATGA
>Ga0126325_10000289_pt1 | contig 13473 bp, 9 predicted proteins | sample InaspJWI14metaG_FD_94487 | JGI IMG/M metagenome (GOLD analysis project Ga0126325, IMG submission 94487) | Marine gutless worms symbiont microbial communities from Oahu, Hawaii - Inanidrilus sp. 1 OAHU.JWI-14 metaG | ecosystem: Host-associated > Annelida > Digestive system > Unclassified | place...
CACCATCCGCAACGCCTGGCAGAAGTAATTAGAGGAGTTAAATTTGTCAATGGTGTCGAAGAAAAACGGATTGCCGCCTAATTTCTTCATACACAACTATTGACTATATCTCGGTTGCAGAGCCAATTGCCTTACCGCTGACCAACTTGAATTTATACAATATAGGATTCATTTCGGTTAGAATGCGCCAGCTTCTTTCGCCGCTTGGGCTTTCTCCATGTTAACAAAAGAAAGCAATATCAATCCGGCGATGAAAAAGATGATCAGCGAAACTATCGAGAGCCGCGATGACCCGGCCACCTGACGTATTACGGCAAAAGCCATGGGACCCCAGATAGCTGAAAATTTACTGAAAACACTGTAAAAACCATAAAACTCGGCGCTGGCCTCCTCGGGAATCATTGCGCCGTATAATGAGCGGCTGAGTGCTTGTGAGCCCCCTAATACGATCCCCACGATAAGACCCAGGGTGAAATATTCTGCTGCCGATTGAATGAAATAGGCATAAATAACGACACCGGACCAAAGGACAAGGTTTATCATCACCGCTCGTTTTGCCCCGATAAGACCGGCAAGACGGCTGAAGGCCAGGGCGCCGAAAATCGCGATGGTCTGGATAGTCAGCAGGGTTAGCATAAGGGTTGTCGTCGTCAGGTTCAATTCCTCTTTTCCATAGATGGTGGCCATGTTGATGACGGTTTGGATACCGTCGTTGTAAAGCATGAAGGCGATCAGGAATATCAAAAGGTGTCTAAAACGGCCAACCCGTCGGGTTGTCTTAAGCAGCCGGGAAAACCCAATCGACACATAAGAAAACAGCATGGGCGTTCCACGATACTTGTCCGGCAGGACTTCAGTGCGCGGTGCCTCACGCAGGTATTTGACCGTGAAAAGGGTGAACCCGGCCCACCAAAAGCCGGCCAGGGCCAAGCCGATACGGGCCGCCAGCGGCTGCGAAATACCTAATAGTTCGTGCCCAGCAACCAACCCTAGCGCCATGGCGAATTGAAGCCCGCCACCCAGGTATCCATACGAAAACCCCTTGCCGGATACCCAGTCGATTTTATCCTCACTGGCGATTTGCGGCAGAAAGGCGTCGTAGAAAACGTTGCCGGCGATGAACCCGATTTGGGCGATGAGGAAAATGAACAGGGTTTTGAACACATCTCCCGACCGGCAGAAAAAGAGCAGAATCGTGAACAGTGAACCGCCGTAAGCAAAAGAAAGAAGAAACTTTTTTTTGGCCGCTGAAAAATCGGATATGGCACCCAGCACCGGAGCGATGATAAATATAAGAAAGGCTGCCAAAGCGACCACAAACCCCCAGAGCGTTGTGGCACTGTAAATTGTACCGCCAATTACCACACCCTCGGGACCTACAATCTCACCGGCAAAGTAGGCCGGCAGCAAAGCTGCGAGCACGGTCGTTGCAAAAGCGGAATTTGCCCAATCGTACATGCACCATCCGAAAATTGTCCTGCGATCATTCTTTTCAAGCATAATCGATACCCGCTTTATAAATGGTTAAATTATTCAGGTTGCTGATCAAGGCGTGCCGCCAGAGTGTCCACCAGGTCCTTAATACCGACACGTTGCGCCTCGAGCTGTATCAATATACGCTTCGACAGAGTCGTTTTCATTCTTATTGAAGAAATCGGCACTCCTATACCGCCTTTCTGGAGCCATTCGAAAAAAAAGAGTGTAAAGTAGCTTAAGGGAATAATTAAAATAGCAAATATTACCGTTGCGATCCATCCTAACCAAATGTGGATGAGAACAGCTTCCAACACGAATGTGAGCGGAAAAAGTAAGAGAGAATAGACCACTTTATATGTGGCTGTTGCAGCTTCGTCATACCTTTTTATGTGTTTTACAATCAAATTGCATAATTGATAGGGCAGGAAATTAAGCAATCCGCCCAGGCAGGCAAAAGGGAGTCCGGTGAGGGCCAATAGAAATTTTTTAAGTGAGCCGTTGGCGTTATCCGCAGGGAGACTCTGCATGCCCTCCAGGGAGCTTGTTAATTTTTTATATCTGGTCAGCATTACACGCAAATTTTCGATTTCAGAAGCACAGGAATCCTTCAGGATATTAAGCCCCGCCTCAAATTGTTTCAGCCGTTCAAATCTCGCCGACCATGATTCACCGTCTTTTTCTTCCCTGTAAATTCGCTCCAGGAGAAGCATCAATTCCCGATCCCTGTAATTTTCCGTTTGGAAAACATGTTCTTCCAGGTTTTTTCTTATTCTTTCCGTCAATTCGCGTACAGCGATTTGAGGGGATTCGTTGTGTTTTTCAACCAAATCCGTTGTATCCAGCAGTGGCGCGGCCGATACCACCACAGATGATCTGAAAATAGATCCATGCTCATAATTCAGTCCAACGGGCACAATGCGAACGTCGATATTCTTTTCCCGGGCCATAAAAAACAATCGTGCGGCGCCGGTCCTCATAGTTGTCATGTGAGGTTGGGGAAGAGAGGCGCCTTCCGGGAAAATGGTAATCGAGTTGCCAGCAGCCAGAGAATTCACACACGAAGAAAAAAATGCTTTGTAATCAACTTTGCCGTCAGCTTCGAATCGGCGAACGACCGGTATCGCCTGCATCTTGCGCATGATCCAACCGAGCAGGGGGATTTTAAACAGCGGGGCCTTTGCCACAAAGCGAATATTGTAAACGGGTGGAAAAAAGAACAGTAATAAAGGATCGATAAGCGCATTCGGATGGTTGGGTGTAAAGATGACAGGCCCTGAATCCGGCAAATTCTCAGCCCCCTTAACAGTAATTTCCCGAAAGAAAGTTTTCACAACCAGTTTTAACAATTTGATAAACATTTTTAAAAGCCAGTTACAATTATGCCGGAAATAGCTGTTATGATTCCAAATCCCTGAAGTTTAGTGACTTTTTCTTTCAAAAATAAAACGGCCATCGTTATGGTAACCACCGATAAAGCAGATGCGATCGGCGTAATCAATATTGCATCGCCAATCATTAATCCGAAATTGAGGATTGCAACTGCGCCAGCTTCGATAATACCCATCAATACAACCATTAATTTTGTTTTATTGGTTGCTTTCGTTAGGTAAAGCTCTCGTTTTATGAGAAAGGACAAGAGCAGCAGGGACAATATAATTCCAATCTTCACATATAACGTTGTGAGTAGCCACCCGATTATTTCAGATATAACCTCGCTTATATTCCAAAAAGCGCCAAAGAAAAAAGCCCCTATAACTGTTTCTTTAACACCTGATGAAAGTTGATGGCTTTTATTGCTGATATTATTCCTATTTAAGGATGCGAACGTAGCCCCGGAAATAATCATTAGGACGCCTATAGACTGCGGTGTTGAAAGCCGCTGGCCCATAAATATATAAGCAATGAGTATTGTAAACACCGCCCATAGATTCATGATTGCCGCAACAATCGATATATTACCAACCTCAAAGCCTTTCATGAATAACAGGTATCCAGCAGAATAAAAAAGGGCAGCGATTGGGAGTAAAATGATTGTTAAAACAGGGATGTTCAGGGTAATTTTAGCTACTGAAACAAGCAGAAGAACAAAAAATAAACCTGCCAATTGCGACCAGAAGAAAGTTATAAAAGGCCCTATCTTTTTGGAATAGACCCCTGCAAAAAAGTCGTATATCCCCCATCCGAACATACCCCCTAATCCAGATAGTAGACTTATGATAGTTGAACTCATTTGATATCTAAACAGCGTTTAAAAGACGACCTCTGACGATTTCAAACAGATCACCGAACCTAAGAACGCCGGTAACTTTATTGCCTTTTTTCACGATAAGGGGTTGATGGGCTCCTATCACAAATTCGTTTAAAGCTTTCTCAAGCGTATCTATTTCTTCAATATCTCTTTTACCTGGATGTCTTTCATTTGTTCGCTTCCTTTCCTTATCATTATTTTGCTATCAGATCGGCCAGCCACATGGTAAGGGGCGGGTAAAAGGTGATGATCAGCAGGTCGATGATCAGAATCGCTAAAAACGGCAAGACCCGGCGGCTGATGGCACCGAGGGTGTCGCCGGAAATGGAACACGACACGATCAGGCAGATTCCCATGGGTGGTGTGAGCATACCGATCGCCAGATTGGTGACGACAATGGCCCCGAGCTGGATCAGGTCAATCCCCAGTGAGGGCAGCATGGCTGTGATCATCGGAACCAGCAGGATCAGTGCAGCAGTGGTTTCCACAAATGTTCCCGCAATCAGCAAGACCAGATTGATCAACAGCAGCAGAGCGATCGGGTTTTCGGTAATACCCAGGATTGTGCCGGCCAGACGGGCGGGGATGTCTTCTATCGCCGCGATCCAGCTAAATACCGAAGCCGCGGCGATGATAAACATCACAATCGAGGAAGTAATGGCGCCGTTGATAAAGAGCTGAACCAGATCCCCGGGTTTGATTTGGCGATATATAAACATGCCGACCACCAGCGCGTAGACCACCGCCACGGCGGCCGACTCGGTGGCTGTGAAAATGCCGAAAAGAATCCCGCCGAGGATGATCAGCGGCGCCCCCAGGGCAAGGATAGCGCGTTTAAATGTATGCCAAACCTGCATTATAGAAAAGTCGGTTGTAGCGACATACCCTTTGCGGCGAGAAATAAGGGTTGCAACGGCAATCAGCGAAATGCCGATCAATAGCCCCGGCAGAATACCGGCTGCAAAAAGCCTTCCGATGGAAGCACCTGTTAGAAAGCCGAATATGATCATCGGGATGGAAGGGGGAATGATAACGCCGATTGATCCACCAGATGCCTGGACCGCTGCGGCAAAATCCGATGCGTAGCCGGATTTTTTCATGGCCGGTATCAAAATGGCGCCTACCGCAGCCGTATCGGCTGCGGCCGAACCGGATATCCCCGCAAAAAACATAGCCGACACAATGGTCACGGCGGCCAATCCTCCGGGCAGCCAACCTACAAGGGAGTTGGCAAGGTCGATGATCCTGCGGCTGATGCCGCCGGCCTCCATGATCGTGCCGGTAAACATAAACAGCGGAACGGCCATCAGATGAAAAGAATCAGTTCCGCCGAACATGCGCTGCACGACCATCATCATGCTGAAGTCGCCCTGGATCAGTATCCCCATAATGGAGGCAACACCGATGGCAACAGCAATCGGTGTGTTGATGGCAAAAAGAAAGACCAGCGATAGCAGCAGCACTTCAGTCGTCACGGTTGCCTCGCATGAGCTCACTAAGCAGAAATGCGCCGGCGTGCACCAGAAGGATCAATCCGCTCAAAGGGATGATACTCAAAACAATCCATTTGGGCAGATATAGCGCCGGTGAAATTTGCAGCCGGATAAAATAGGCGAATTTATAGCCATAGAAGACCATCACCGAGAAAAGGGTGATGGCGGCAAGGTGAGTTAGAATGACCGCTGCTTTTTGCAGCGGTGGTGGCATCCTCGAATAAAAAACGTCGATGCCCGGATGCGCTTTGCGGTGGTATGCCACTGTCGCCCCGAGAAACGTCAGCCACACCAGAAGAAAACGGGCCAATTCCTCAGACCAGAAAAGCGACTGATTCAGGACGTACCGGAAAAAAACCTGGGTGGCCACGACAAGGGCCATGGTTATCCCGAGCCCGAATAGCAGATATTCAATCCAATAATTGATGGCGTTGCTCAACTGATCGAGAAAGCGCACGCTTTTTCCCCTGAAAATGGCAGGAACTATTTTGTTGCTTGCAGAATTTTTATTAGCAATTCTTTGACTTTGGGATTTTTGTACAGGTCCATGTCTTTCAGCCCGGCCACTTTGGCTCGAAAGGCATCAACTTCCGGGCTTTCAACGACCTGCATGCCTTTCTCTTTTAAAAACTTCAATCGCGCCGCATTTTTAGAGCGATTGTCCCGGCGCTGATAAACAGCGGCCTCGTACATGGTTTTCTGGATCAAATCCTGGGTGTTTTTATCCAGCGTCTTCCACCACTGCAGCGACGCCACATCGATGTGATAGGAGTATACGTGGCGCGACAGGGTCATAAACTTTTGTATTTCATAAAATTTATACACTTCCATGACCCACAGCGGATTTTCCTGACCGTCGATAACACCCTGTTCCAACTCGGTGTAAATGGGCCAGGGCATGGGGGTGGGGTTGGCGCCCAGGGTTTGCCAGATTGCTTTGTGAATGGCCGAAGCCATCACCCTGATTTTAAGCCCGTCGATGTCATCCGGATGTTTTACCGGCCGTTTGTTGTTGGTAAGGTTTCTAAAGCCGTTTTCGGAAAAACAAAGCCCTTTAAACCCGGAACTCTCAAGGCTTTTTAAAATTTCGGCACCTAATGGACCGTCCAGAATCCGATCCGCCTGATCATTGTCTTTAAAAAGAAAGGGGTAATTGACCACTCTGGCCATCGGATCAAATGTATCGAAGGGGCCGCCGGTGACGATGGCCATCTGGACCGTGTTCATCTGTACTTGCTGGAGAATTTCGGTTTCATTGCCCAGTGAAGCGGAATGATATATTTGAACTTTGATGGCACCGTCGGATCGCTGTTCGATGAGTTCCTTGAACTTTTCGGCCGCAATGTTTTGAGCACTGCCGGGTTTGGTAACAACCCCCAGTTTAATCTTCACGGCGGCCTTTGTGGTTTGTGATGCGAGCGTCAGTGCGGCCGCCAGTGTTAGTATCAAAATTTTTTTCATTGTGGATGCCTCCTTATTATATCCGGTGCTGAACTGTATTTATCCGCAGTCTTCGCTCGATTCGGCAGGTAAATACCAAATCCGTTTGACAGCTGTATTATGATACCTGTGGCAGGCATACAGGCATTTGGAGCGCAAGTTTTATGAAATCCTGCGGCCTAATACAAACAAATTAAATCAACAAAAACCGATCAAATTGTCAAATAAAATATGGATTGCCTGAATATTATGCAAGGGGCGGGGGGTGTCTGGAAAAACATTAAGGTTGACTTCATCGGTATCCCTGGGATAGAAGGGAAAGTTTAAAAAACGCAGCCCGTTCAGGGAAAATATCTGGATTGATTTATCCGGTTATAGTCGACTGCAAGGGTGGTGAGTTTCAGAGTCTTTTGGGGATGCAAAAAGTCTGCAGACAACAAATCAAGACAACATTTCGGAATGTATAAAAATGATACAGTTAATCAGAGGTTTCAAAGACATACTGCCGGGAGAAATTGAGACCTGGCAGGTCGTTGAAAAGACGGCCGCTTCGTTGTTCGAAGATTTTGGTTTCAAAGAAATTCGCATCCCGATCATGGAGCGAACCGAGGTGTTTGCCCGCAGTATCGGTGAAGACACAGATATCGTGGAAAAGGAGATGTACACTTTTCCGGATCGCAAAGGCGAGCTGATCACCCTGCGTCCTGAAGCCACTGCATCAATAGTGCGTTCTTATATACAGCACAAGATGTATGCGTCCGATCCGGTGCAGAAATTCTATACTATCGGTCCGATGTTTCGCCGGGAGCGCCCCCAGAAAGGCCGTTATCGCCAGTTCTACCAGATTAATGTCGAAATATTCGGTGTAGCGTCACCGCTGGCGGATGTAGAGTTGATATTTTTGCTGGCCACGCTTTGTTCCAGGCTCGGGATCGAAGATGTCAAGGCGCATATCAATTCCCTCGGGTGCCCGGCCTGCCGTCCTGATTACCGGCAAGCCCTTGCAAAATATCTGGCCGAAGTTGACGATAAACTGTGCGCTGATTGCCGCAGAAGGCGAACGCGCAACCCACTGCGGGTGCTTGACTGCAAGGTCCCTTCCTGCAGGGAGGCGATGGCGGATGCACCATCCATTCTCGATTATCTCTGCGATGATTGCCGGGTGGATTTTGACACGGTTAAAGATTTTCTCGATAAGCTGAAGGTTGCATATGTGATCGACAAAAGGCTGGTCAGGGGGCTCGATTATTATGCCCGCACGACGTTCGAGATGCAGACCGGCGTTCTGGGAGCCCAGAGTGCCGTCGCCGGAGGCGGGCGCTACGACGGCCTGGTAAAGCTCCTCGGTGGACCGGATCAGCCGGCCACTGGATTTGCCATCGGACTGGATCGGCTGGCGGAAATTGTGGGCAGTCAGCAAGCTGCGCCCGTCAAAAAGCCGCCGGTTTATGTGGCTGCGTTGGGCGAAAAGGGTCAGCATGAGGCGTTTCAATGGATCTGCCGCTTCGGAATGGAAGGGATAAATGTCGAAATGGATTTCGGCAGCCGCAGCTTGAAAGCCCAGATGAAAAGGGCGGATAGATTGGGCGCCGCATACGTGCTGATCGTCGGTGAAAATGAACTTTCACAGGGATCCGCTATATTACGCAATATGGCAACCAAAGAACAGGTGGAGATTCCCATAGATAATATCGTAAATCGGGTTAAAGAGATAATAAGTAATCGCGGTTAGTTTAATTGGTTTAATTGGTTTTATTTGTTGTATTGGTTCCTGAATGAACAGTTGCTTCGATGCTAAGCTAATTTAACCAATCGAAATTTTAAAAATTAATTCAACAAGGAGAATCAATCATTGTCTGATAATCTTGGAACAATGCGTAGAACCCATACCTGCTGTGAGCTGGGTGAAGCCGATATCGGGCAGGAAGTTGTACTCATGGGTTGGGTCCAGCGCCGCAGAGATCATGGTGGTGTGATTTTTGTCGACCTGCGGGACCGGGAAGGGATCACCCAGGTGGTCTTCAATCCGGACGTGGACAAAGCGGTCCACACCAAAGCCCATGCGATCCGAAACGAATTTGTCCTGGGTGTCCGCGGTAAGGTGGACCATCGTCCGGAGGGCATGGTCAATCCCAAATTGAAAACCGGTGCAATCGAGATACTGGTGACCGAGCTCAAGATCTTAAACCGCGCCAGCACACCTCCGTTTCTGATCGAGGACAACGTCGATGTATCCGAAACGGTACGCTTGAAGCATCGGCACCATGACCTGCGTCGATCGCAGCTTCAGAAGAATCTTGTCTTACGGCACCGGGCCGCGGCTTGCGTGCGCCAGTTTTTAAATGCCCGTGGTTTTCTGGATATTGAAACGCCGGTTTTAACGCGCAGCACCCCTGAAGGCGCCCGCGATTACCTGGTCCCGAGCCGGGTCAATCCGGGGCAGTTCTACGCACTGCCGCAGTCACCCCAAATTTTCAAGCAGCTGCTGATGATATCCGGCTTTGACAAATACTATCAGATCGTGCGCTGCTTCAGGGATGAAGATCTGCGGGCGGATCGTCAACCCGAGTTCACCCAGATCGATCTGGAAATGTCGTTTGCGGGCGAAGATGATGTGATGAACATTGCCGAAGGGATGATGGCGGCTATGTTTAAAGAAGTTTTGGATATTACGCTGAAAACGCCTTTTCCCCGGTTAGAATATGACGCCGCGCTCGGCAGCTACGGGCTTGATAAACCCGATACCCGTTTCGGACTTGAATTAAAAGACATTACCGACATCGTTGTTGATTCCGGTTTTAAGGTGTTTGCCGGTGTGGCCCAAAAAGGCGGAATTGTCAAAGCGCTCAATGCCAAAGGCTGCAGCAATATGTCCCGTAAAGATATCGACGATCTGGCCGAGTTTACCACCGTTTACCGGGCCAAGGGTCTGGCCTGGGTCAAGGTCAGAGAGAACGATTGGCAATCCCCGATCGCCAAATTTTTCAGTGACGAAAAAAAAGCAGCACTCGCTGAACGGATTGAAATGGCGCCCGGTGATCTGGTCTTTTTTGTTGCGGATCAGCCCAAAATAGCCAACGAATCCCTCGGGCATCTGCGTAACCACCTGGGGCAAAAACTCGGGTTGATCGATGAAAGTGCGTTTAATTTCACCTGGATTACGCGGTTTCCGTTGGTAGAGTACGATGAAAACGAAAAGCGTTATCAGGCCATGCATCATCCCTTTACTTCACCGGTGGAAGAAGATTACGATCTTCTGGAAAAAGATCCCCTGGCGGTCAAATCCAGGGCCTATGATCTGGTGTTAAACGGTGCCGAAATCGGCGGCGGCAGCATTCGTGTTCACCAGAGAAAGTTGCAGGAGAAAGTATTTAAAGCCCTGGGGCTGACACCTGAAGAATATGAAGAGAAATTCGGATTTTTGCTTTCCGCCCTTGAATCCGGTGCACCGCCGCACGGCGGTATCGCCTTCGGATTTGATCGTCTGATTTCGATCCTTTGCGGGGAATCCTCGATCCGTGAAGTGATTGCCTTTCCCAAAACCCAGAAAGCCGCATGTCTGCTGACACGGGCACCATCTGCCGCCGCTAAGGCCCAGCTGGAAGAGCTTTCTATTAGATTACGGGTTCTCTAATTTAACGAGGAAAACCTGGTCCTCTATGCCAGGTCACATACAGACGGCTCTGCCTTGAAAAATCCAGGGAGTGGTGGAGTGTTGTAGTAGTGGAGTAATGGCCTAAGGCTCTTGGGCTCCATGGGAATAAAATCCCGTCTATCTCGGGTTTGATTCCCGGCAGATGTTTGTCATATGTTCGGTTTTCCAATGCTCCAACACTCCAACACTCCAGTAGAAGGTTGAAATCAACTCGGTCACAGAGCGCCCCTTTCAGGGGTTGAACCAGAGCCGGGCTTGCCACGGCGTAGCTTAGCGAAGCCGGGTCCTCTGAGCCCGGATCTTTATAACGTTAAAATGTAATTTCAGAACGTTTTATAGTAATCCTGCAAGCACTTATACTCCAATGGCTTCTTGTTTTGCGCTTTCAGACCCCGCACAATCGCTTCAGCTGCTGATAGGGTGGTGATGAAGGGCACCCGATATTTGATAGCCGTCCATCCAATCGGGTATTCATCTTTTCGAGATCGTTGACCCAGGGGAGTGTTGATGATCAGGTTGATGTTGCCGTTTTTGATGTCGTCCACGACATTCGGCCGGCCTTCGCTGATCTTCGATACGGTCTCGACGGCAATGCCGCGACTTTCAATATATTCGGCCGTCCCCCGGGTGGCCACCAGTTTATACCCTAATTTTAGCAGGCTTTGAGCGATAGGAACCATGCGAGCCTTGTCGTTGTCATTTACGCTGATAAACACGGTGCCTGATTTTGGGATGGTGATACCGGTGGATTGAAAGGCTTTGAATACCGCCTCGCCGAAGGTGGGGGCGATCCCCATGACTTCCCCGGTCGACCGCATTTCCGGACGCAGATAAATATCGGTTTTATCAAAACGATCAAAAGGAAAAACAGATTCCTTGACGGCCACATACGGCAAATGGTTCTGGAATTGATAATTGAGCTGATCCAGACGTTTACCGGCCATTATTTCCACCGCCATTTTGGCGATAGGTATACCGGTTGCCTTGCTGACAAAGGGAACGGTGCGCGAAGCCCGCGGGTTTACTTCGATCACATACAGGGTGTCGAACAGAATCGCGAATTGGATATTGATCAATCCCTTGACCTGCAACGCTTGGGCCAACAGGTGGGTGTATTCCTTGATATCCTCATGTTGGTCCCGGCTCAGCAGAAAAGGCGGCAGGACCGCCATGCTGTCCCCGGAATGAACCCCCGCCTCTTCGATATGCTGCATGATCCCGCAGATTTCGGTGCGCTGCCCGTCGGAGATTGCATCCACGTCAAATTCGTAGGCATCTTCCAGAAACCGGTCCAGCAGGACCGGATGCTCTTCGGAAGCACTGACCGCATGCTGCATGTAGTGTTCCAGTGAATCGAGGTCGTAAACGATTTCCATGGCCCGGCCGCCCAGAACATAAGAAGGTCGCACCATTAATGGAAACCCAATCCTTTGGCCGACCTCGATGGCTTCTTCAATCGACGTGGCGGTGCCGTACTGCGGATGAGGAATATCCAGAGAGTTCAGCAGGGCACCGAATCGATCCCGGTCTTCGGCCAGATCGATTGAATTCGGGGAGGTTCCCCATATGGGCACGCCGGCCTTTTCTAGGGGCAGCGCCAGTTTCAGCGGCGTTTGGCCTCCGAACTGGATGATAATCCCATCCGGCTTTTCGAGCTCGATGACATCCAGCACATTTTCATAGGTCAGGGGTTCGAAATAGAGCTTGTCGGCCACATCATAGTCGGTGCTGACCGTCTCCGGATTGCAGTTGATCATGAGCGCTTCGATTCCCAGCGATTTTAAGGCCAGAATTCCGTGGACACAGCAGTAGTCGAATTCGATGCCCTGGCCGATGCGATTGGGTCCGCCACCGAGAATGATGACTTTCTTTTTTTCGGATGGCTTCGATTCGTTTTCACGATCATAGGTGGAATAATAATAGGGGGTGAAGGATTCAAATTCGGCGGCACAGGTATCGACGATCTTAAATGACGGCCGGATGTCGTTTTCTTTGCGCAGACTGCGAACCTTGTGCTCGTCTTCTGCGGTCAGCAGGGCCAGATGTTTATCCGAAAACCCCAGGCGCTTTGCCCGCCGCAGGGTGTCGGTTGTGATCGCTTTGTGCGTCTTGCATTCAAGGGTGATGTCGGTTTCCAACGCCACCAGTTGTTTCAGGTTTTCGAGAAACCAGATATCGATGCCGGCAAATTCAGAGATTTCTTCCGGTGAGACGCCGCTGGAAAGCGCCTGCCAGATTTTCATGATGCGGTCCGGAGTCCCGAAGCGCAGGTCATCCAGCAACGATTCTTTGGATATCCGCGCGTAGGGGCGGCCTCCGTTGGCATGGAAGCCGAACCATCCGTTTTCAAGGGATCGCAGGGTTTTGTTCAAAGCCTCCTTAAAGGTCCTGCCGATCCCCATGGCTTCACCCACCGATTTCATCTGGGACGTCAAGCGGTTGTCGTTACCCGGAAACTTTTCAAAATCCCAGCGGGGGATTTTGACCACCACGTAATCAATGGCCGGCTCGAAACAAGCCGGTGTTTTGCGGGTGATGTCATTCGGGATTTCATGCAGATGGTACCCGACAGCCAGTTTGGCTGCAATTTTTGCGATCGGAAAGCCGGTAGCTTTGGATGCAAGGGCGGAACTGCGTGAAACCCGCGGATTCATTTCGATCACCACCATTTCTCCGGTTTCCGGATTCAGCGCGAATTGAATATTGGCACCACCGGTCTCGACGCCGACCTTGGCCACGATTTTTTTGGCGGCATTGCGCATGGCCTGCAACTCAACATCGGTCAGGGTTTGGGCCGGAGCCACCGTGATACTGTCGCCGGTGTGAATCCCCATGGGATCGAAGTTTTCAATGGAGCACACGATAACGAAATTATCGGCGGCATCGCGCATCACTTCCAGTTCGTATTCTTTCCAGCCCAGCACGGATTGTTCGATGAGTATTTCAGTGACCGGACTGGCACTGAGTCCCCATTGGGCTGCCTGGGCAAATTCTTCTTTGTTGTAAACCACGCTGCCGCCGATACCCCCCAGCGTAAATGCGGGTCGGATGATCAACGGAAAGCCGACATCGCGCGCCAGTGTTTCTGCTTCTTCAAGTGTGCGCACGCAGCCGCCTTCAGGAACGTCCAAGCCGATCTCGCCCATGGCATTGCGGAATAG
>Ga0126325_10000290_pt1 | contig 13458 bp, 4 predicted proteins | sample InaspJWI14metaG_FD_94487 | JGI IMG/M metagenome (GOLD analysis project Ga0126325, IMG submission 94487) | Marine gutless worms symbiont microbial communities from Oahu, Hawaii - Inanidrilus sp. 1 OAHU.JWI-14 metaG | ecosystem: Host-associated > Annelida > Digestive system > Unclassified | place...
ATTCCGAACCCTTTCCTTCTTCTTCCCTCCTTCCCCTTCCCCTTGTAACAGGACACCCATACAACAAAAATAGTTGCGAATTGTGATTACTTGTATTTTTTTAATTTTCTTGTTTGGAAGTCATGGCCTCTGCGCTCGGGAGCCCCCTGGGCTTTGTCCACCCTGCCCATCCCATTGTAGCGCCACTGTACATGCCAGTTCCTGGTAAATTTTGCAAAAAAATCTTCCAAGCTAATATTTTTATGGTAGGGCATGCCATATCCCATGAATATTCAAAACATAACACGCTTGACATTTTATATAGCCTGCATGTATGTACAACTCTCATCGTCATCGTCATCCTCATCATTATAATCTCGTCCTCATAATAACACTCCTGTCGTCATAACACTCAACTCATAACAATCCTCCACACATAATATTGATCGATCCCGTGCACGCCGCTACCCTGCCCTCGGCTCAATCGCTGCTGCTCGCTCGTTGGTTGACTGTCATCACACTCGCTGTTACAATAATTACTCGTACGTTTATCGTTCGTCAAATCGCGACCTTTTGCATCGACATTTCGCGTTTGTAATCTCGTAATACCGTTTCTACCATCGGTTCGACGCTTTCCGTTCGCATTACAAAACCCGCCGCCTTGTTCAACGTAATTAGCCTGCCCACGGCTGGCATTTACTAACGGCGTTTTATGGCTTTGATGCCTGCGCCCTGTATATATACCGCGGTCCATTGTTTGCCGCCCTTCCAAACATCATGGTCGCATTCTGCGTACCAAACTTATTATTTTTATTACGTATGGGTCCCAACTATTCTATAAGCTGGGTACCAACATCGCTGCTCGTATCTTTACTCGACAACTCATAAAACAAACGGCGGCGTGGCGTAGTGGTTAGCGGCGTTAGTCGCATTAACGAAGTTAACCCACGTCGGGCCCGGTTAGTACCTGGATGGGTGACCGTCTTCGGGCGGGTATACCATCTCGGTATGTAACAAGCCAACTAGGTCAATTCAGCTTGCATCCCTCCGGGGTCGCTTAATCGAGTACCAGCTTCGGCTTGGGTAAGGGCGGGAATGTCACTTCTGTCGGGTGGCAGGTAACACTGTGTGATCCCATGTGGCATGTGAGTTCCCGTAGCGGTGTGGCAATCTTGCGAACTGCTATACACTTGTTACTTACTTACTTACGGGTACCCCCTTGGGCTTCCCGCTCCACGGCACGCTTATGCGCCCGCCACTCCTGCTCCTTTACTTGCTGCGCACGTGCCCCGACACGATCACCCACATCGTTATTAATTATTATTATGTTTTATTGCGCCATAATGGGGTTATAATGGTTATAATGCGGTCATAGTTCTCAACTGCGTGTACATACGTTACGTACCACGCGAGCGAAAATTGCGGTTGACGCTGCTCTTAAAGCATCATTCGCACTCCATTGACACGACTACTTTGTATGATTCTCGGCGAGACGTCCTCACGACCGTCTCCGTAACGATGGTCGTGGGCGTCCTGCGTCTGTCTATTGCTTAAGCTCGGCCATCAACTGGCAGGTTTCAATGACAGCTGAGCCGATGATCCATTGGTCGGTCATTGCACCCAGTCTGATCGTAATTACGCACTTACTGGTGTGCCTGCCGAGTACGTTACGTTGCAGGTCCATTCACAGTGAACGCTGTCGCACCATCTAGACGAACCACAGAAATAGCGGACGCTACTGCTGCGCTGCAACTCCACTCAGAGTCAAGACAGTTGTCTCTATTGATAGAACACAAACGTATAGACATCTCTTCAACTTGAGCCTTCCGCTGATTACGCTGCACGAATAAGCTTATACGGAAAATAAATTTATACTGATGAAAGTATCCGTTAGTTGACAGCACATAGGCCTAAATAGCAGAGCTTCTTTTGTGCCAGTAGAACGCGAAAAGAAACGTTTTCAGATCCCGACAAAAACTGTCAAAAACGTGTCGGATCTCGCAGGTAACTAGTCCAGAAAACTGAACAGGAAGGTTGTCCAAAACATCGAAGGATTTGATCTTTGTCCCAAATTATTGCAGGGACCTGGATCCAGGGACCCCATATGCCACGCACCTGCCTTTTAACGTATTTCTCATACAAGCAACGCGAGCTGTTGTAACAACCTCTGGGCGTCTGTGTGCGGGACATTATTAATACCGTTATTTATTTTTAAGAACATGTAAGTCAACAACTGCACCATCATCGTTCACTGATCAGGCAACGCTCTACCTCTCATGACCAATGTTAGTCCTCTCTGCGTGATGTAGCGGTTAGCAGCGTTCGTCGCATGAACAAAGTTATCGCACGTCGGGCCCGGTTAGTAGCCTACCTGGATGGGTGAACGTCTTCGAGCGAGTGTACCATCTCGGCATGTAAACAGCCAATTAGGTCAACTCAGCCTTGCGTCTCTCTGCAGTCGCTTAATCGAGTACCAGCTACGGCTGGGGTAAGGGTTGGAATGCCACCTCTGCCGGGTGGCAGGTAACACTGTGTGATGCCATATGGAATGTGAGTTTTCGTAGCGGTGAAGCTTGTTGCGAACTGCTATACTCCGTTCACCTTCACCTTACCTCACCGCCGAAGCCTCACCCAAATCCCACAACACCGCTGGCATCAAAGTAATCCCACATCGCGACACACAGTCGAGCCTTGCTAACGAATGTCTGGGCATCAGTATGTGTGTGGCCGACGCTCATTACTGCGACTAATGATCTGCCATTGAACCGTCTCTATCAGAGTCGTAGTACTGGGTACTTGTACTGGTACTTGATCTGTACTTAAGTACCGTTTTCAAGTACTGGTACTGGTACTTGCACGAGTTGCACCATTTGTACATACCAGTTTCTGGCATTTTTTGCAAAAAAAATCTACCAAACTAGTATATTTTATGGCAGGGCATGCTTAGATCATAGCTTATGTTAAACGGGTGATTAGTTGGACCATCTCATTGGCGCACACATCGCGAGACTCTTCCTGAACTGCTACAGTCAGCTGCAAGAGCACTAAGTGTGCCAGCTTCAAGTGCTCCACTGGCTGCAACTCCGGTCTCCATACTTTGCATTAGTGACGTAATTGCTCAAGTGGTGAAACTGTGATATTGTGAAGAAATACCAATGCTGTAGGGCCTACTGCTTAACAAACGCATGCACTCACGTCTCTTCAACGAGCACTCCTCGGATTCTCCGGACTGTTGGCTGATACTTCTGACTCTGAGCTTATCCGTTTTTAATTTTTAGTTCTTGTTTTTGCACTTTGTTAGTTTCTCGTTCCGTGCGGTAGATTAAGCCGACTTATGTGAGCTCTTGAGCGCACGCTAACGCAGCATCTCGTATCGTATCGTACGGATTCGTCTCAGTGTGTGTGGCCGAGGCTCATTACGGTCACGCTGATCGTCGGGAGAATTTCCGACCGCCGGTAATTTGCACCGCGGCGACACGGACGACGGGCGTGGCCGGCTCAATCCGACGGACACAAGACGCAGAAAAGCGATTAGCTTGGCGTCGCGATCGACGAACACGGCGGAACAAATTCGCTGATTGACGACGCGACCGCCGCGTTAATTTCCCGTCCGCGACGCGACTCGCGCACGAGTCTTTATGTCGGCGAACGAGCGTTTGTCGTCCGCGACTTACGAGTGAGTTTTCCGACTAGAAACGACTGAAAATTAGTGTTAACCTATATCTTGTTTCAGGTTATTGGTTCCGGCCGCGATTTGTTTCATAATAATAATTATTATTATTAATATTATTATGTTTTATTACGCCATAATGGCAGCAAGACATACAGTTCAATACACGCACATAGTCATACGCGGAAATACTTCCACTAAATAGACACAAAAAGATAAAAAAACAATAACAGAGTAAAAGGAACAGAACTGATAAAACATGTGCGACATTAGGCCTACTCTACTGTGTTGGAGAAATTAATGTCCTTAAGATACTAAGTTCCCTTTTTGATCTACATCTGCGAGACTGTTGATTTACTGGCATTACATTGTTCGTTTGACGTAAAAGTCGTGAAAAAGCTTAGGGGAAGAGATAATGTTAGTCCTTGTTAAGTCTTTGACAGACTAGTACCTGACGTTGTCAGTGAGGCAAAGTCGTTGATGCCTTTTTTCATTCAAATTTTTCAGGAATGTTTCACAGTGTTACTGTCGTCTTAATGCTACCGGATTTATTGTGAAGTCACTTGAATTATTAATTGCGTTGTTTTGTTTTGAATTTGTGCTAACACTAAATTGTCCTTTGAAAAGACTTTTTGATATAGAAGCGCAAAGATGCCTGCCCATTAGTCTGTGTTAAAAGTCATCTGGGTATCCAATACTCTAACCGGACTAACTAGAACTCTGTTACCGGTGCTGCCGTTAAAGCCGTAGTTCTGCCATATCGTCCCTATTCGCAAATCGCTGCACTGCATGAAGAATAGCAGATTTTTTTGTGTTTTAGTTGGCAGTCATGCCTATATTAAACGGAGAAAACATTACACAGCGTATTTTTGGTAAAATTGACAGATTCCGCTGAAATTTTACGGACGATTATTTAGTTTTCAGCAGAAAATCCGCTTCAATATACACTTACCGTGCACATGATGGAGTCACAGAAGAACACGGCAGTCATTCCACTGTTAACTGTCAGCACTGGCCATCATTGACACTGTCCGCATAGAATGCGAGCAGGCAAAGCAGCATCTATGAAACGGTCAGATGTCCGTCCTTCCATACGTCTGTCTGTCCCGTCATTCGACCGCAGCACCGGCGTGCCGGCGGGAATTTATATCGATCGACAGCGGCGCCGGCGTTCAGCAGCAGCAGCGCCTCAGCACGGCGCTCGGCAGCAAATGCGGGCAGTGTCATGTTGACGGCCAAGTTGACGAGGCTGAACATAGACTTGTTACAATAATAGTCCAGTCAAAAGTACGATCAGTTTATCAGTGCAAACATATACAACAGAACCATCGGATATTTAGTATGCACGTACATGGGAGAGTGGCTTTACTGCTAAATTCCACTACACGGACTCGACCGGACCGGACGCGATAAGACAAAGCCAGCGGACTTTGTCGGAGACCCGCACCGACCCAGTCTCTGACCCGAGTCTCCGACAAAGTCTGGTCGGGCCCGTGTTGTGGAATTTAGCTACGACGACACTCGAATTAAAAATAGCAAGAACAAACTGTGGTATTCAGCTCCTGTGGCGTTGCTAATACTAGTGGGACTATAGATCTACGCTTACTATTAAATCATCGGGAACCTATCGCGCTAACGCGCTCTCCTATACTCACACTTCTTCTCTTCTCCGTTCTCATTGTTTCTTTCTTTTCAACCTTGTCCAACACCGTTCCTTATTCCCCTCTTTCCTCTTTCCCTCTCACACCCTTCTTACTCCGAAGCCGCCATCCTATCCATTCCCATTTGAATGGTCTCTACTTTTATGTTTTGGGAGTTTGTGTTATGTCCCTTCTATACATGTGTTAGATGGTAGATGTTAGATGTGTTAGGTGTGTTAGATGTATGTTAGATGTAGGTCTCTACTTTTATGTTTTGGGACTTTGTGTTATGTCCCTTCTATATGTATGTGTGTTAGATGTAAGACGTTATGTATCATAGGTGGCCAGCATGATGGACTGTGTCTTTTCTGGCAGCCTGCTCGTGGTATTTTCACTGTTTTGTTATGCTGTGTGTTTTTTCGAGCAAATAAACTCTCTCTCTCCCTCTATGATCGCCCACTCCCGTGCGGTCACACGCAAAGACACATACGCTCGTAGGTCGAGACTTGTTCAGTAAGATCCATAGCTGTAGGCAACTCCCGAAGGAACTGGTCGGTCACTGCTGGTGTCGCTGAAGCCAACAGTTTCTTCGCCGTTCGTAAATGGCTAGGTCTATAGTTTCGGCCGGAAGCCAAGTCAAGGCGTGTTGCGTTTCTTTGGCGGATATGAGACCGAAAGATGAATAGCGGGTGCTATATATCGCAGACAGGTAGGCCCGGAGACGTCAGAGTGTTCGCTACTCTTGCTTACAGCTCATTAGTCCACCCGCTCTGCGCGAAACGCAGATGACGAGGGCTTATGTTTTGCTGATGTTTTTTTATTTTTTAAATATTTTTAGTGATTTCTGTCAGACCAATCTCAACATCTACCGGACCGATCTTCACGAAATTAGCAGGAATGGTAGAACTTTGGCCGTAGATGAACGGATCTGAAGTTATTTTTTTTCGATCCCTCAAGTGACGTTGCCGTGACAATCAGTGGGCAAAATCGACTTCCAACGAGTCCAATCCACAGCTTGTAGTTCACACGACATTCACTAGGGCGGCGCCGCCGGCATACACAAGAAGGGCAATTGCTGTGCAGGCAAACAAATTACCTGATTCGATGGACGCAGGCGAACCAATTAAGTAACAAATTAACAATAATTAACAGGCGTTTAGATGGATATCCGGGCGGGTTACAGTCAGGCTTTTCCTTGCATCTAGTTAGTCAACGAATTAACTGACGAAACTAGACCAAGTATAAAACACAAAGGTGGACAGAAAGTGGGAAACGATGGGCTTGAATGTACAATGCATTAGCATACCCAACATTATAAGGGTAAATTACGCATGAACGGTACAGTACAGTAAAATGGTAAAGGTAGCCCATACTCGATTACCGAGCGTAAGGTTCCGGAGCTGATCCCGGTTCTTCGCGGTTAGCCTGCAGGTGACGTGAGTCATAAACCCGGCGGTAGGCTGCCATTACTTTGCGCCAGGCTGCAGTTACCCCCGCAACCCTTAAGAGGGCTGCTACCAATTTTGCTGCTTGGTGAACAGAGGCACAATGGGTGTGAGCAGTTTGCCTAAGACTGTTCCCCGACAGCGTCGCGACTGCGATTTGAACCCGGGCCTTCTGCGCCGGAGTCCAGCACGCTAACCACTCGGCTTCCGAGCCACCGCAGTACAGTACAGTATTGTACAGTACAGCATTGTACAACTACGGTTCTTTTCTCATTAAATAACCCGACAGTTCAATACAACAAGCAGGCCTATCAGCCGTGGCAGATGGACTCGCGCGACTTGCGGTCTGCGGTGCAAACACCGGCTCGATTCGTCCATCCGTTTTGGTAGAACTCCGACTTGTGACTAACAGACACGAAGAAACACAGACGCATGGCGTCGTGCGTGGCTAATACTGCGCTAGCGTCGCGCGGTAAAAATGGGTACCGTCGATAAATACAGCTGGCGGCATTTGGCCTTAGATGTCTTATAACACCTCTAGGACTAGTCGACTCTGCAGTTCGGACGAGATTACATTACGCAAGCGGCAGCTGGATCTGTAGCGCCGTTATAATCGTCAGTATAGTCCGCCTGTCGTCTATTACATTTTTCATCGACAACGTCTTTGCGACGTACGTGATCTATATGCGTCCGGTCACACTGTTGGGTGTCTAATAAATGGCAGAAAACCGGCTACGGCAGTGAGTACTGAAGTTCCTTCCTCCTCTGTCATCCCGGTCTTATTGACTTAGCTGCCGACATTGAATAAATAATCAAACCGTTCCCGCGGTCTCTGTACTATACATACGACAATGCCTACTCATCCATCTGCAGCAGCAACAGCATCTTCTGTTGACGACGAACATTCCGTCAGTTTATCGGCGTTGGCCGCATGCGGAGCATGGTCTATTATGAAATAGTAGCCTACGATGTCCGTACTTCTGTCTGCTGCAGGTTTGCTGCTGTGGGCCCGGTGGGCAGGAGATATCGATCGACTACTGCAGCAGTGGATTGCGGCGGGCGACTGTGGGCAGTGCCACGTTGTCAGCGTACGTAGGTAGCCGGACACGGATTTGTTTGTAACACGCATGTCGGTTGACGCAGTGTGAGAATAACACTGTCAATGATCAGCTGGAGTGATACGCATACGCTCGTAGGCATATGAGCACAAATAAGCAACAAACGACAAATATCCGTGACTAATCGAACTTTTATGTTCTGTCATATCGTCCCTATTCGCAAATCGCTGCACTGGCTTAAAACTAATGACTGTATGAAGAATAGCAGATTTTTTGGTGTTTTAATTGGCCAGCCACACGAGTGTGGCTCGACTCCACTGCACTGCGACCGTTGTGTGTATACACAGGGCGAAGTGACGTCACATAATCTGTGGTCACGATAAGATCGCCATTTTGTGGGTATAACTTGGCATGATGTGTGGAATTAATTGGCGAAGATTTACGATGTGATTCAAATAAAATGTAATCAGTTAGTTGAGGAAAATGTCCACATGATCCGCCGACAAAGCGTATTTAAGTGACGTGACATCAGAGTAAGAAACATTTCTAAGAGTTTTATCCACAAGATGGCGGCGGGAACCAGTTGGCATAGATATGGAACGAAATTACGTCACTGTCACTCTATGTATAATTTATGGAGCTAAAGGGCGAAGATTTAGTGTGTTATTCAAATAAAATTGAGCCAGTTGGCTTAAGACGATGTCCATATGATCATTAACTTACTAACAAAGCGAATTTAAGTGATATCACAGTAACAAACATTTCTAAGTGTTTTACTCACAAAATGGTGGCGAAAACCAGCGAAATTACGTCATTGTCACCCTATGTATACACTGTATGCCGCTTCGCTATATGGCATTGAACACATAAAACATATACAAAGAAAGACAAGAGAAGAGACAGCAGGTCTCAGAAGAGGGCCTCAAAAGGATTTCATGGTCGTTTCTTTGCTATGATTGATGTAGTTTACTCGCTTACTGGCATCAAAAAGCGCTCAGCGGTAGCATTTGGCTGACAACACAGCTGACGTTTTGTTTGATAAGGTGTCCTGTGACGCCGCTGCTTAGTACATCGTGAATATGGACGACACGAGTGAAATATAGCGCCTACTGCGACGAATAATCGATCGCCGAACAAGAATAGTAGACAGGCAGATTGCCCACGCACTGACTGTCAAGATCACGCCCACGTCTTCCGATGCAGACTTTTGCCCGCTCTGCTTCCGAACTGGATCACAGCGTCGTGCTGTATTGCATAACGTTGGATGTATGAATGAATGAAAATGCGCTCGAAAACTGGCTGCTAGCCATTAAACATATTGTTTAGGTTGGTAAAACGTTTATACATGGGGTGAAGTGACGTCACAGAGTCTATGGTCACGATACGATCGCCATTTTGTGTGTATAACACGATATAATGCGTTGAGTAAACGGCGAAGATTTGTCGTGTTATTCAAATAAAATTCAATCAGCTAGTTTAAGAAAATGTCTGTATGATCATCGACTTACCAACAAAACGTATTCAAGAGCTATCACAGTCACAAACATTTATCAGAGTTTTTACCTACAAGATGGCGGTAAAAATCAACTGGCATAGATATGGTAGAAAATTACGTTAATGTCACCCTATGTATACGAGCATTATATTAATCACAACCAAACGTTATTTACCTTGACGTTTCGATCGCTATCAATGACCTTCGTCAGAAGAAGTTGTTCCTTCTGAAGAATGTCTCTGACAGAGATCGAAACGTCAAAGTAACTACAGTTTGGTTGTGATTAATATAATGTTTGGCTATTAGCCAGTTTGTGTGTTCAGCGCTCGGAACCAGAAACAGAAAAAGTAACGGAAAACTAAAAAAAAACAAAACCGTATACGTTTAGAAGAACCGGTAGCGGCCAGAAATCCGTGAAGTCAGTCCTGGGACAGGAAAGGAGTGACTACGGTGGGAAGGAGTTGTTGAAGAGGTGCGTTTTGAGCCGGGAATGAAAGGGCGAGTGCGTGCGTGGATTTGTATAGCGCATAATCGTTGTGAACCCCTAATGCGCTGGATGCACTAGTAACGCGCGAACAAGTACGTTTTATGTAGACGCCTAAAACAGTCTGTGCTGCTCGGATAAAATCCGGTAGTAAGTTCCAGGCCATCGGGCTAGCAACTGAAGACGCCCGACGGCCGTAAGTGTTGAGCCGGAAACGCGGTACGGCAAGTAGATGACGGTTGGCGGAACGCAGATGCCGCCGCGTGTCGGCACTGGAGACCGTGATGCAGTGCTCCGACAGATACGGTGGTGCGCGGCCGTTCGGACACTGGTGAACTGTCACTGCAAGCTTGAAGAGAACCCGGTCGGGAACGTGGAGCCAATGCAGTTGGTCGTGCAGTATCTGACCAAGACCGCGATCAAACTTCCGAGTGCCGGTGATAACACGCGCAGTAAAATATTTTAACGTTACAATTGTTTTATGTTTAAATATTCTTTGAATGAAAGCAGTCAATGAAATTATTCCTGGGCAAACACGAACTAGCTTCGCAAAATTTATAACAGTCTGCAAATTAGTGTTGGCAACTTTCAAGTCCTGGACCGTTCACAAAATTATAGAATATTTACATGTAGGCCTAACGTTTGGACTATTGTCTAGCCTTTGAAATATCTATAACAGTACAGCAGCTTACTTTTTTGACCCAGCGTCGCGCAGATAAAAATGGGTAGGCTACCGTCGATGAATGCAGCTGGAGGCATTTGGGTTTACATGTTTTATAACACCTCTAGGGCTGGTCGACTCTGCAGTTCGGACGAGATTACGTTACGCAAGCAGCAACTGGATCTGCAGTTTGTATGTCGTACGCCTCGGCACACTGATGCGTAACAGACAGCGCGATCGATCAGTGCAGTCGAACTGTCAACGAGTGAACGGGCCACACGACAGATCGCATGCTATGTGTCTGCAGGCTGGCATCGTGCTGCACACTGTTTATTCCAGGCATCTTTGGGGCGGTCCCCATCCCCAAAAAACTTACAATTCCCTCCCCCAACGGCTGCCGTATTGTGTTCTCTGAATCTTTTCTTTTCGGCCGGGATAATGAATCGCAAATATATCACGAGTAATTTTCTCCTAATGGACAATAAACATAGGAAATTATTCGTCATTAAGCAATCAAAAGGGTGCAGATTTATGCATAAAATGTACCGGAATACGTCTGGTGGCCGGGGGTAGGCCGCACCCGCTGGGAGAGATTATGCACTCCCCCCAGACCGCTAGCCGCAGTGGAGGCCTACTTCTAAAGGGACGGACGGAAGGACTGGGGCATACTTATAAGGGGAGGGAGGAAAGGGGAGGGAGCCTACTTCTAACATGGACGGAAGGGAGGAGAAAGGGGGCGGAAAGGGAGGGGAAGGGAATTCCCCCAAAGTCAAGATGAGTAGATTGGAACACTACGTGCAGCAGTAAGTCTCACGGCGTGTCCTTGCGATAGAAGAAGATGCTGCGATTACAGATGCGAGTTGTCTTCCGTGTCCACGTTCGACAGTTTTCCACCACGACAAACCGCAACTGACGTTTGCTAATGGATCTGCCAGCCCGACTTTCTTCTAATAACATTCCAATCTATCAAACCCAAGTTAAACACGCGGCTCCAATTTGAAAGCAGGCCTTCGGAGCCATTTCTGCGTTATTGGCGCCATGTTGGACGATGTTATAAGTAGCCTAGAGCTGTAAGATAATCACGGTGAAAAAAATCCTCAAAATTACGGCGAAATCACGGCGTTCAATATTCATAGTTATTTATTCCGTCCAAAGTCACTATTTGGCTGCACTGAAAATGCAAACAGTAAACGTAGTGTAAAACAGCATCATGCCACGCCCACTGTATTCTTTGTCGCTGTGTTATGTAAGCGACGTTAAACTTCAATACCTGACCTGACCGGCTGTATTCACGCAGGATCAAAATGCTATGGAAATAAGAAAAAAATTGTCAAACTGCAGAGAAAAACTTGGACGAACAGTCAATGTCAAGTTATAAACTAATCTCAGTCTAAGCTTCATAGCACTGAATGCTGCCATTAATATGAGAGCCACGTTGGCGTCAGAGAACCTATACTCCGCAGATTTTACACACAATCCGCCAAAAATATTTTTGGAGATACCCGAATCTCCTTATAACACAGTGTGGGATATATCGAAGGACGCTCCCTTGCCAAAAATCAGCTTGATACGTCCAGTCGTTTCGACAAAATACCGGCTTGCGGCAGCGGCGGACGGACAGACGGACAGACACATGACGAAACCATACACCGCGCTAGCACAGCGTCACGCGGTAAAAATGTTCCAACGTCACGAACTGTTCTAATGCTGACCATATTTTGAAGTGATCCGTGCAATTACCGGCAGTGACTGATATGATTGATGGCATATAGACAGAGACAGGTGCATACAGCAGAGAGGTTACGGATGATGGACGGCCATCGTTATGCGTCGCCATGTGGATCAACTTCATGTGTTTTATCGACAGATTCCTCGTGTTCAGCAACCGATCGATGCATTTGTTTCGTTGTGTCGGTTACTCGGTATCTTTGTGCGTGACGCACGAATTTACTGTAGCGCCATTAACGACTTCGATATTAGTAGTCTGTTTAGTCAGTTTTATTTACCTGTAGGAAACAAGTAACTTTGTTGTTGCAAACATGAAGTTGTATTTCGTGTACGATTTTCGCAATAAATAAATAAAGGCTATAGCTACAATGGAAAAGTGATAGTAAATCATATGTGGTCTAGGAAACGGCGCACTTAACAGTGACCTTAAGTGACCTTGAAGGTCATTTCAGCTGTTCAAAACTTTTCAAAATAACCTTCGTCGAGCGCGTTAGCTAGGATTTGCTTACAGACGAACACGATATAGGCCTAACTATAGTAAGTATACCCAGTTAGCCGTAGAATGATCGTTCAAGATTACGTGCACTCACGTAACGCTAAACAATGTCTCGGAAACTACGGTTACTGCAGGTCGCTAACGGGGAGAATATATGGCCTGCAGAGTGCAGACCCCTGCACTGAATAGCGTACTTGTAGGCTAGCATTGTGATCGAAAGCCACGTGCCACGAATCACAACGGCTAATAAATGGCAATTTTGCAAAAAAAAGATACAGTAGTATCAGCAGCAGGCTTTAAGTCAAGGTATGGAAAAGTCGTCAATATTATTGAACTCATGACTGCTGCGTTGACTGTTAGCTGCCGGGTTTGTGTCTTTGACCCGGCAATTCGCTGTTTTTTGACACTAACCAGAAACGACCGTTGGACGATATTGATCGAAGTGCATAAATCCTAATCGCTAACTGACAAGCGTGCAGAAAGTTAGGTAGCAGGAGTAGTTTACTACACACCTTCGCGGCCCGAGGACCGAATCACGTTATGCAAACTAGTAAATAAACACGTGCACACAAAACTATAAAGAAAAAGTCTGAAACACAATAATCAACGTACAATATGTACAATTTTCTCCTTCAGGATTCACTATATGGATTTCCCAGACTGTTTACTGTTACTTCTCAGCATATCCGTCTTTTTACTTTTTAGTTTTTTTCTGTTTTTACACTTTTTTAGTTGTCGGTTCCGTGCGGTAGATTAAGCTAACTTATGTCGGCTTTCGAGCGCACGTTAAAATAGCATCTCG
>Ga0126325_10000296_pt1 | contig 13379 bp, 9 predicted proteins | sample InaspJWI14metaG_FD_94487 | JGI IMG/M metagenome (GOLD analysis project Ga0126325, IMG submission 94487) | Marine gutless worms symbiont microbial communities from Oahu, Hawaii - Inanidrilus sp. 1 OAHU.JWI-14 metaG | ecosystem: Host-associated > Annelida > Digestive system > Unclassified | place...
AGAGTCAGTCAGAATGACAGAGGACAGGGATAAATGGAGAAAGTACGTCCATGGTGTGGCCAACCCTCGGATCGAGGACGGCTAAAGAACAGAACAGAACAGCATTTTTTTTCAAAATGGCGGCCGTCCGCCATCTTGGATTTGTTGAGCGCGTATTGGGACTACCCATGATGAGTAGGCCCTACTTTCGTTTCTATGAATACTATACGAGTTTCTGTCGTTGTGGAAAATTTGCTTGGAATCGATGCGGTAGTCCAATAATATGAAACTTTCAATATGTATTTTGCCCGTTTAGCTTGAAAACGCCTATTAATACGGGCACAATTGCTGCAAGAGGACTTAGTTCTTATAGCCAGAAATTGAACTTATTTTTGGCTAGTAACAAGTTTTACTGTGGCACTCTTGTGAATTCATAAAATGATTGCCAAATGTAGTGAAATTGCATAACATCCATAACATCCGTTCCAGCCGAATCGCCTATTTGGTGAGACATGGATTGAATGCTAGCACATCATTGTGAGAGATTAATATGACAAAAAGGAAGGGTGTGTCTACGCAAAGATAGTAACTTTTAACAACTCTTTTGACACCAGTTGTCCGAAATTCAAATTTCTGGACAACATAATAGCCATTTTTTCAGAGTTGACTAATTTTGGCGGAAAATCATACAATTTTGATTTGGTAAAAAGTTATGGATTCCACAAGGTACTGTTGTAACATTTTCAAGTGTGGTAGCCAAGTGCATAAGGTCTAATATCAAATGTCTTCGGGATTCTGTTTGCCAAAAATTATAAATTGGTTCACTTTGGACCGTCAAACACAAAAATAACGGAATGGTGGCATTTTTTTCTGAGACACAGTATACTAAGTTGTTGTAACTTTAGTAAATGTACAAAATGCGGATCATTTAGGCTTATATTTTCATATCAACAGGTCGCACAAAATCCACAGCTGGATAGTTACGCGACCTTGGCGACGTAGGTGCTTCCGTTGGGTAATGGTCGACTGGCGTCGCTGGTATCGTACACATACAGCAGGTTGTCGTAGTGTCCGACGCTGTTCTTCCTCGCGACGACGCGTTGTCTCTGCCCGAGCGACGGCAGCGTGTTTAGGAACGTGCTGACGTCGCCGCAGTCGGCCGGTACCTCTAACTCGGCCACTAGCTGCGGCCCGCTCGCTGTGTCTCGCATCACGCGCATCAGGCGCCGCATGCCGCGCAGTGGACCCTGAATCACTCGTGTACTGATCGTCCGACCGTCGGCCGCCTTCCTCGATATAGTAGACACCTGCTCGAGCGCCAAACATTACACATCTCTTTGTCTTTGCTGTTCATAACTGACCATAGAGCGCTGGATTCAATACAATCAGTTAATCAACGGCTTATTTCATACGCTGGATTAGTACAATTGTTGTTGGAGAGAGAGCACTGCTAGTTTACAGTGCTATTGTAATTGCATGCCTATGTCACATATTGTTGATCAACAAAGTATTGTTTTATAAACGTTTACCACATAAAGTTCTAACGTGATCCTGTCTACTCTACTTCTTTTTAAACATTAAAATATGGTATCCTGTCATTGTCACTCCCCGCTCACGTACTCAGAAACTCTATATGGAACAGCTATGTCAGTAAAATAGTTGAGATCGGACATTTGATATGTCACATGTATAGTTTACTGATGACTGTCAAGCTAGGGTTACCATATTGTCTAAGTCGAGAAAGAGGACCCTTTTTCGCATACATGTAAGTAGGCAAAAATAACCAGTCTAAGGTCTATTGAAACAATGCAAAATCAAATGCAAATTACACAAATATGTTTACATGTTTTTGAATACTCACACTGTGCACAGGACTTAACGCTAAAGATGTCCTGATAATTAACTACACTGTTAGACGTAGTAACATAGCAATACTGTAAACACATTAACACGCTGCAACCGTCAGTCGCCTGCTTCATCTTGACTCCCAGGCACAGTTAGGCCTGAACTTGACTGAGCCACAGGCTGAGACCAAGTATACTTGTCCGAAGAACGAATTGCTTTCAGCAATTTCGGTTGACTGCACAGGTATGTGTAAAAGTTTCTGCATGACAGATGCTTGAAACTGTGTTGCACAAAGAGAATTCCTTTCCTTTCTTGTGTTGAAAACTGGCCCAAGGTCCAATAGTAGCACACGAAGTCAGTTCAGTATTACTAACAATTTCCTAAACAACGCCCACGGTATAAAGCACCGACTGGTACATATTCGACCACCAACATTTAACAGTAAATCGCTCAGTCACGATGTAGGTCCCATTACGCAGAAGCCAAGTTAATACAAACGCCAACTTATTCGGCCACACACACCGACCTACACGCCATTCATTAAAGTAGGCCGTCCGGCGAACTCAATAGACGCGCCAAAGATATCATTAATGACTGTCATGACCCGCCACCGAATTGTATGGGTTGCCGCGCTACAACATTAATTTCCGGCACGGTACACAGCTGCCACGACACGACACATACACATTAGTTCAATAGAACACATTTGAGCACGTCCTAATTCTATTGCCATATCGAGAACATTATGAGTATAGGCCGCCGACTACGCCACGCAGAAACACATTAGTATTACCACGACATGCACCGACCCACGGCGCGATACAGTAGCCTATAGCCTATTGAGAAGCCTTTCATTGTCACCGACTGCTGCATACGCAGTGACTTCTTTATGGTATATCAGGAAACCTTCAGTGTCACCGACGACCACGCACAATAGATCTATAGCACACTAAGAAACCTTTATGTGTCGGCCGCCAATTACAAGTTATTGGAACGTCTATTGTATAACGCCTCCTCACTTCCGGTGCAGTCCTATACACAAGTGGACCATCGACGTCACTTGACAAAAATTGCCCTAGTTGTTTTGATTATTAAATCCCACCTTTTCCAGTAAGAACGGAAACGCCTACACAGCCTACGCAGACACGCAGACAGAACAAAGACCCAAAAACGGAATAAATAGACGCTGTCCGTAACGCCCCGGTATCTTTCGACTGAAGAGAAAAGAGTCTAGCAGAAGAATCTAGCATCGTCAGGGAGTTACAGCGTACAAATATATTTCGTTTATTGTGAATAAAAATCGTAAAAGTACTTTCTCTCAGTCGACTTCGTGACTGTCGGTGCCGACATCACTGCACCGTCGCCGGCACATTTCGGACAGCATTTGACCTGACGGAGTGCTGTCCGATGCCCTAGCAAGCCAGTCGCTGGGCCACAACTAACGAGCTTTCTTTGTCTCATGCCGTCGTACGCCTTTGCAAATTGGCAACGTTCGAATGTACTTGCGGATTGGACCAAAAACCCGGACAAACCGCCGATTTTCGAAAACCCGCCCGGACGCCCTGACAAAGGCCAAAAAGAGGACGTGTCCGAGGAAACCCGGACGTATATGGTAACCCTATGTCAATCTTTAGTATTTTAGTCATACGTTTAATTAGTTTTAGCAGGTTTGCACAGTTTTATGTGTTCTTATTCGGATGTAGGTGTATCAGCTACACACTTCACGCCAAAGATGGTCGTACGTTGTATACGAGAAATGATTTCGTAGATGTCTCGTCACAACTATCGACCAGCCACCGTGACGTGGTGAAGATAGGAGGCTAACGTCTACAAACCACCAACCCTGGGAGTACAGAAATCCACTCCGTTCTCTAACACATCCAGCTATTTACGTGGGAGACTTCAACAGCCACCATCCAGACCGGCGATATGACATTCCAAACAACGACCGTGACATGCTACTAGGATGGCTATCATGCAGCGACCTCGCTTTTGTGCATAACTTAAAGCAGAGAGGCACCTTCCGCTCAGCCAGTTGAGGACGGGATGTCAAGGCCGCGGAAAGGGGTTTCTGTGTCCGTTCAGACGATTGCTAACGACTGAAGGTCGACGATGAGTGCGGCTTCGGAGTTGGACAAGCGACTGTTTCACGAAATATATAACGTCGTCGCGTTTGTGCTTTTCTGGCAACCTTCCATTTACAGTTTAAGCTGTTTGATATTATTACGTTAATTATATGGTGTGGTGGTAAACAAACTTTACGTCTGTCTGTCTCTCTCATGAATTATAATGCTAAAGCGGGTTTCAATTTCTCAGGCAGCCGCCTTCAACCTAAATGCAAAAAATGTTCCTAGAATTACAACCTCGTCAGCTTCACGGGGCTTCGCCCCCTGACACCCTAACCAGGGGCTTTGCCCTTGGACCCCACTGGCCACTGGGGGCTTTGCCCGAGACCCCCATATAGGCTTGCGCTCAAGGTTCGATTTGCCGGGTTGGAAGGGGTAACCTCCACTGGTTGAGGATGACCCCAATACTGGTGACTGAAAATTTTGGTCTGGGGCCGGCTCTATTGTAGGGAACCGGCGTGTACAAAAAGCATTTGTTTTCTAAAATGTACGAAAAGTCTTCGCCCTCTCCTTTCGCGCGAATCGTAATCGTAATCGCCTTCGCCGATTGCTATCCCGCGTAAAAACTTTAAATTCGCTAAAAATGCTATTGCCGCTCAAAACACCTACAAGATGGCGGTACATAACGTATTATTAATTAATAAGTAAGTAACTAATGCTAGGAAGTAAGTAATTAATACTTAAAATAATTCGCGAAAAATTAGTAGATAAGTAGTACTAATTTCCCGGTTGGAGCCCCATAGAAACCTTAAGGAATGGTCTCGTCGGTTGTCATCCGATTTGTTCGTAAGTCCCACTTTAGATAGCCCCGCCAGTGGCTATCTGCACACCAAAATTCAAGGTTCTAGTTCCAACCGCTTTGGAGCTATAGCTTTCCAAAGTTTCATTTTTGGTATTTTTAAATCCTAATTGTGGGCTGAGTTTTGCCCCTATCGTTTTTGAATTGGAGCACAAGGGAGTTCCTGCTAAGGACTTCCTGCGTAAAAAATTTGAGCTCTGTAGCATCGTTAAGCTACTGCATCGACAAGTGCAAATTGCTTTGGGATTCAAGGTATGACCGGCATCCTGTCCCCTTTCACTTTCTTTTGGCGATAAATTTGCGGTCCTTGCTTTGGGGTATATAGTTTTTGCATTGCCGATAACTGTCGAATGTTTCGAGTTGTCGTTCCGTATACTGTCGGCCATCTTGGATGTTGACATTGTTGCTTGGCAACCTGCATATTGATGCCAATAAGTAAGTAAATTGTCGTGTTGACTTGCGAAAGTCGGACTTTGCCGATGCATGGTGATCGTTGAATGTCGGTTTCTTTCGTTGAATGTCGGCTTTCTTCGGTTGATTGACTTTTCTGTTGGACTTCATCGTTGTCGGACTTGCGCTTCCATCGCGAATAGTTGGCTTTATCCAGTGCCGATTTTTGATTGCCGACTGACTCGTGTGTCTTTGCCGATAGTCGATTGTCGGATATTGTCGGGTTAATTGTTGTTAATTGTTGACTTAATAATTAATTTCAGTTGTCGCCGCTATCTTGGCTGATTCATTAAATAAGTAAATAGTTATGTTTGAAATTGACTTCTGTCGTTGATTTTCTTTATTGTCGATAATGGCGTACCACTGTACTCGTTCACGAGCGCGTAGCGAGTTAGACGGTAGCGATGTAGAGCCTAATGATGTCGCCTCGGTTGCTGCGACTTCTTCTCCGCCTGGTATAATTGTAAGACCGAGTGTTGCGGCCACAGGAGAGCCCGAGTCGGTGTCGACTGAGTCGGCTGGGCCTGTGTCCGCACCCAGTCATCCTCTCCCAGCGGGAAGCCTTCCCTGCTCGGGCGGACTCGGTCTGCTAGGGCCTGTGGGTCCTCCTCAAGTGGGGGTCTCTGCCTTGGGGTACCCCAGCGGTCTAGCAGGCCCGTCTGAAGTGAGTGTGCATAGTCGCGAGCAGTCATCGTCTAGCGTAGGCACCACCGCAGTTGACACACCACCACCATCGTCGTCGTCGCTAGCTGCTGCCTCATACCAGCAGCAGGTAGCATCGCGGCAGCCGTCCACCGCCGCCACCGCGAAGGCTGCCGCTGAAGGTCTTACACTGGCGCTCATTGTCGATAGACCCACGCGACGCATCCAGTCGATGTCGGCGCGTACTTCTTCTAGCTTTCGTTCATTGTCGCGGCCTATTCTTTCACCGGCGTACGGTATTGAACAGTCGCAGTCTGTTCCAGTTAGTACGGGGGGAGCTGCTTCGTTGCAGCGTCTTGCGTCGCAGCGTGCTACGTCGCAGCGTGCACCTAGCTTCTCGCCTAATCAGAGTACCTTTAGCTACGGGGCACCTAGCCCCCCCGTTAGGCTCGGACATAGAAGTAGATTACCCTGCGGCTAGGCCATCTGCGTTCCAGCCTAGGCCGCTTGATACTTCTGCGGATGTTGATACGCCTGCGTATGTTGATCGTGCGTGCCCTGTCGCGGCTGGTGTTGATGTTTCTGCGGATGTCGGTCGAGCGTCTTTGCCGTATGCTGATGCAAGTGATGTTGATATTCGCCGGCCTGGGTCTGCCACTGGCCCACGCCAACTTGAGTCGGCGACGTCTGCGTTTGTGTGTGTGCCCTCGGCAGCCGTGGCTCAGCCAACTAGCGTTGATGTTGCGTCTGCGCATACGTGCTCGGATACTCCGATGCCGTCGAGTAATGTTAGTGGTATAGGTCATCGTGGCTTAGCTAGGCCTGTGAATGTTGATGTGCCACGCTCGCCGGACTTGACTTTGCCTATTGCTAGTGACGTTGCGCATCCGTATGCGCCACCGTCTGTTGATGTCGACGTAGCTAGGCCTGCGTATGATACATCTGTGTCTACTGTAGTTGGGCATCCGTATGCGCCACCGTCGGTTGATGTACCTAGGCTTAGTAGTGTTGATGTTCGTAGGCCTATGCCCTATATGGGCTTGCGTCAGCCTAGGTCGATGATGAATGCGGATGCGGATGAGCCTTCGGCTGGCTCGGCCCGGCCGATGCGTGTCGGTGATGAAGGCCGACAGGGTGTGGGTAGGCTTATGTCGGTTGACGTTGTGCGTCAACCCCACTCGTCGTTGATGGGTGCTGATATTGCTAATCCTATGCCTACACCACGACAGCCTAGTATGGTTGATGTTGTACACCCACCGTCTATGGGTGCCGGTGTTGTCGGGCCTATGCCGGCCCACGTTGCCTACCCGCCTAGTTCGCAGTCAAGTATTGGAGTTGATGTTGCGTCGGGTATACCTAGGCGTACGTTGGCTGATGTTAGTCACCAGCCACCCACGTGGACTGGATCTAAGCCAGCGTATATGCTAGTCAGTATGCTGCGGTGTGTACGGGAGTACAGGTGTGTACGCCAGTTGAGACTCTTACGGCCCAGTCGTTGTTGTTGTTGGGTCCTCGTACTGCGTCGCCTCAGTCGTCACCCCACTCTAGTGTGCACGAGTGGCTGCAGACATCCGGGACAGCCGCAGCCCCGCGTAGCCCGGCTGAGTCAGTGTCGTGTAGTAGCTTTGAGCTACAGCAGGTATTCGCCTCTGGTGCTAATGCAGCGATGGTGATGCCACCTTCCGCTCGTTCGCCGCGTATGTCGCGTGCGCGTCGTTGGCGATGGAAGTTTTCGGATATTCGAGAGAGATGTCGGGTCATTTGATGCAAATGGTAGGGCAGATGCAGACACAGGCTGAGGCCCGGCGCCTAGATGCTAAACAGAGAGTGGAGGCCCAGCGTGCCGAAGCTAGGCAGAGGGAGGAGGCCCAGCGGGGTGAGGCTTTGAAGACAGAGGCAGTGCAGACAGCAGAGGCCAAGGCTCGTGAGCAAATATTAGTTAAGATGAAAGCCGAGACTGACGAGGCTACTAGGAAGCAGGTACAGCTCTTTATGGAGCATGAACTTAAGAGACAGAAGGTGTTAGTGGATGCTAACACAGCTCTTCAGCAGGAGAAGCTGAAGGTAGATATGAACAGGCAGATTGCTAACTTGGAGGCCATAGAGAGAAGGGAGGCTCAGTTTCAGCAGTTGCAGGAGGAGCGAGAACGTGCAAGGAATGCACAGCTAAAGCTGCGGGAACTTGCAACCCAGGATTTAAAAGAGCGTGTCCACTTGGAGCGGGAGTTGGTAAAGCAGCAGCAGCAGAATTTACTATTGCAGAAGCAGCGAGAAATAAATCCCCTTGAGATACAGGCAGACAAGAATCTATTTCAGCAGAGGCAGGTAAGCTCTGGTAGACAGGCCCTTAATGAGAAGTTGGCCACGGTACGGGAGGAAGTTGCGACTCCCTCGCCCGAGGCTGTTGTTGCTGAGTTGACTGACTCTGACACGCCGCCGCCTAGTCAGAATAGGCCCAAGCCAGCTAGGAGAACGCCGGTTATTGTTGACGTTAGCACGCAGGAGTGTCCTGTGTCTGCTAGTGAGCCACCTGTCTTGGGTGCTGCGTTGGTTAGTGAAAGTCAGCCACTTGGAGCAGCTACTGAGATACCACTGCCCACTAGTGATGGCCCTTTAGTTATCCCTAAGGGCCCCGAAGTTGCCGCTACCCCACAGCCAGTGGTCAACCCACATGTGGGTAAAGTCGTGTACACTGCAGGTGCCCGGCCCATAGGTTCATTGGTAAGTGGCAATCCACTTGGCGACCCTGTGTCCCACTTGCCCTTAGGCTTGACTACTCACCCGGCCTTTGCCCAGCAGAGTGTGGTGCCGCCAGTACCGACCCTGCCGTTCATACCAAGTAGTGTGCCCGCTGCGCCGTCTTTGTATGCTGGATCAGCATCGACTTGTGTTACGTCTATGCCACCGAGTGGTGTTGGTGCGTCCATACTCATGACTGTTATTGGAGCAGATACTAGGCCGACTTATGTTAGCCTAAGCTTACCTTTGTCGAGTGCTCCACCGATTGTGGACACTAAGGCCGTGCCCCTTGCTAGTGCTGCGACTTCGGTTGGCGTTCCTCCTACTTCCCAGGAGTCAGCAGTTGGAAGTTCAGGACAGACTTCAGGTATGGTAGGCCCTGTTGCTGTCCCACCTGCGCCCACCGTGGTAGTGAAGCAACCGGAACCCGTCCGTCCATACACGGGTACGACCTCGTACAAGGCCTACAAAGAATATTTTGAAAGGATTTGTGTCTTCAATGAATGGAAGACTCCGACCGAGTGTGCTCGCCATCTTTTGGTAGCCATGGATGGCTCCGCCTCCGAAGCCGTTCGTGGATTGAAGGCCGAGAAGAACACGGATTTGGCTTTGATCTGGGAAGCCCTGTCACGCCGCTTCGGCTTCGTCGATGAGCAAGAGCGGGCCATGTGCCGCTTTGACGTTAGGAAGCAGCTGGAAGGAGAGACTTGCCGTCTTCGAGCAGAACCTACGGATGCTACACCGGGAAGCCTAGCCGAAGACTGATATCAAGTCACCCGAGGCGGATTCGCTTCTTCGACGGAAGTTCGTCGACGGTATCCTGGACATTGAGCTCCAGAAGTACCTCCGTCTCCACGCCGCCAGTGACGACTTTGCCACAACGGTGTCCAAGGCGAGCTGTCAGGTACTGTGAAGAAGCCAGCCCTCTATGCCACGTCACCTAGTTTCAATTACTAGACCATCGTGGACGGCATGCGATAAGTTCTTGCAGAAGTCAACACCGCCCAGGCGCCCAACTCTGCTGCCTGAACCGGCAACAGGGACAAAAAGGGACCGCCCCGCCAGGGATCACCAGCTTTAAGCAATTCATCCGCCGGAAGTTCTTCCACCCGCAGTTCCAGGACCAGGTGGATACCAGGTCAAGCAACCAAGCCTATGGATCATCCGCCAGGAGCCGTTGGTAGGGCAACCAGTCTCCACAAGGAAACACCAACGGTCCCCGGTCATGGGTTGATTATCGTCAGCCAAGACAACGGATCCCTCGGCCTCAGCCCCCGTCGTCGGGAACAGGAAGGATGCCACGCCAGAGCGGCCCGCATTTTCCGCCGCCCCAGTCAGGAGGAACATGTAGGCCTGGGCAAGGGGGCCCACGCTTTCGTTCCCCGGCCCAGGGCAATGCGGGCAATTGGAGGCCCGGTTGGAGGTCATCATCGAGTGATCGTGGTGGTCCGTCTCCAGTTCAGCAGCAGTATTCGTCCGGACAATGGAGCCAGAGTTCAACTGACCAGCAGCCCCGACTATTGCCATCGCTGCCGGCCATGGGATGTTTCGTCTGCGGCCAGCGAGGACGCCACTCGTCCCGCCATGAGGCAGGTATCCAGCCACCAACGCCAAGTGTTCCAAGCCAGCCAACGAGTCCAGCTCAGGGATCAACCATGAGTGCAGCCAATCCGCAAATTGGCAGCGGGGATCGAACCAGGGCGAGCCGGCCCCGCCGTCCAATGTACCTCCACGCCCTCAGTCAAATTAGGCGCAGCTTGTGTCTCCGTCTCCACCGAGACACAGACTGACCTGCTGATAGTGGAGAGAAGCTAGCCCTTGGTTAACTTCCTGAATAGTGCCGAATGCCCGTTCAATGATGATATACCGAATTGTTTTCACTTAGGCGATGACAAGGTCTTCGCCCGGTCACCCTAGGTTTTTGTCATAATCGAAGGGGTCCGGGTGCCGATGTTACTTGACACAGGTGCTGAAGTGACGATCCTAAGTTCGGATTTTCTGCATCGTCTTTCCGGGACAGGAATTCCCCGACCAGGGAAGGAGTGTTAGGTCCTTGGGAGGTAACTACGTTGCTGTCAAGGGACCTGTCATGTTGACGATGGAGATTTGTTGCGGAGTCTTACATCCTGTATATTTTTATGATAATGCTACGACACCCTTCTAGGGTATGACGTTATTTCAGCTGCATCTTTAATCATCGACACTGAAGCGAGACAGATCTGGTCCAAAGCGACTGTTCAGTGTGGTCATGTCGTGCAATTTACCGTCGCCAACTCCGTCACGCCACCTACTACTGAGTCGTCAACTGGCACCAATCCGTCAACCGTCCGCCGTCAGTCCGTCATCCACCACTCCGCCGTCTATTTCTACTTCAACTACCCGCACCGCTTCCACCATACGTGATGCTTCTACTCCAATGGAGTCCGATCGTCTGCCGCCACGCGAGTCCCCGAGGCCCTCTCACTACCGCCTCGCCGCCTCCACCTCATCACCCACTTCCGCCGACCTCGGTGACTCTGCACGATCGACAGCATCTGCCACTCTAGCCTCCAACTCCACCGACTCCATGCTCCTCGAACCACTTGCTCCGATGTTCACCCCAAGGTTTGTCTGCACCCCTTCGTCTACCACCACTCATCCATCCACGTTCGTTCATCAATCAGTTGACTCCACCTCCGTCACGGATCCACATCCATCTGCTGTTGACGAAGATGCACTAAGGTTTGACGAATTCTCGTGAGGGAGACCACCGGAGTTCGAGCTGGATGACGAAACCCAGCTGAAGGTACCAGCGCCGCGCCCAAACCCGGAAAAGTTGGAGCTACCGGAGCACGTTAATGCTGTTTTTCTGCAAACGGTTGAAGATGTCGACCTTCCAGCAGATACAGTCCAAGGTCTAAAGTTATTGCTCCATGATCACCGTGACACGTTGCCTCATCTTCGGCCGACTTAGGGTTATGCCCTTTGGTGGAACATGATGTTGACACCGGAGATTCAAGGCCCATCAAGCAGTCACCACGTCGACCTCCGATCACCGCCAGAGAAGCAGAAGATGAGATTTTAGACGAGATGTTAGCAACAGGAGTTATAGAGCCATCTAACTCGTCATGGGCTTAGCCGGTTTGTCTGGTTAGGAAGAAGGATGTCACCTTCCGGTTTTGTCACTTCATTAAATGACATCACTGGTGCCACCGTCCGGACTAATGCTCATTGTCGTGCTTGACTTTATGGAACAAGAAAGTTGGACAAGATTGTTGGCCAAGTTCATCATCTTCTACATCTAATGCTGCTACTCCATCGTCTCCTACATTCATCTTCGTCTACGACTACATCTTCAACATCTACATCCATCCGTCTATAACTACATCAACTACAGTTCTGCTGTAGGCCTAGACAGCATTGCGCTTCGAGCGATGCCCGATTCGTTATAGACATAGTCGCGTTGCGAGCAATGCTCATCGTTCGTCGACGACTCTGCAACCTTCATCGTTTGCTGATACTACCATCTACTGAAGCTGGTCAAACACTACCCCTCATCTACACACTGTTTCGTTCCTAATCCATGATCATCACACTGCACCGTGCAGTGCTTGCGTCGTGCGTTCATTTGCATTGCACCGTGGCAATGCCCACCGACTTTGCGAAAAATTTTGACTTTTAATTTAAATTGCATAGTTGTCTTTTTAGTTTGTCTGTATGCTATGGCATAAACATTTCGGGAATATGTTTTGACTAAATTGAGGGTTGCATACTTTTATATTAGAATACTTTCTGACAAATTTATATTATATTTCGCCAAAATTTATTTCTTTAGGAAATAAAATTATTTCTTCAGGAAATAAGTTTTAGTTTCTACTGTCTTTATAATAACCCTTAAAACCTAAAAGAATGATGGGTAGGTAAGCTCCGTTATCATATTATTGTATGTCAATTCATCTAAATTCTTGTACACGCAGGACTACACCCCCTCATATCCGTTTGTGCTCTTGCATGTTATATAACTTTTTGTCCTTTAATTACCCCTTGTGCACTATATTTCCTAGGAATTATCCACTGTCTTAGCTATTCATGAGTACTGATATGCCAATGGACATTCTTTGGCTTCAGTCATTACCGGTTTTGGTAAATTTTTTTACTAGTCACCCCCTTCTATTTAGACTCTGGGTCAGAGTCTCTCTACAATTGGGGGAATACAAAAATAATTTGTCATCTAAATTGTCGTAAAATCCCATCACTATCCTTTCGCGCGTATCGACTGTCTGACGTCGCCGATACATACCCGGCATAAAAAGCGCTAAATTGCTAAAAACATGCTATACCGCTATAACTTACCCACAACACGGCGGTACATGACGTATTACTAATAAATAAGTAAGTAGTTATCGTATCGACCGCTTAAAAATGGCATAGTTATCGATTTGACCGCATGAGAATAGCGTAAACCTAAAAACTACGCTACAGTTCAAGCGATCGAGTGCAAACCCTGTCATTGACGGTGGAAAATGGAGGTAATGGAAAAACCTTTCTAAACTCCGCCATTTTCCAGTCGTTTTCCCTCGGGTTCACATCGAAGGTAGTACTAGTGGATGGCTATCTGTGTACCAAATTTTAACCCCTTAGCTTCAATAGTTTCTGAAATTTAACCGCTTAAACTTTTATTTTCGGAAATTTCTATCCCACTATTAGCCTTAGGTCTATTGTTTTTACGTCGGTGGCGTGGTAGCGTATAGTTCATTATCGCCGAGCGTAACTGTTTAGGCCTATTGTTTAGATCACCAGTCTTCTCACTTATCGACACT
>Ga0126325_10000297_pt1 | contig 13346 bp, 8 predicted proteins | sample InaspJWI14metaG_FD_94487 | JGI IMG/M metagenome (GOLD analysis project Ga0126325, IMG submission 94487) | Marine gutless worms symbiont microbial communities from Oahu, Hawaii - Inanidrilus sp. 1 OAHU.JWI-14 metaG | ecosystem: Host-associated > Annelida > Digestive system > Unclassified | place...
ACCACGTGATACTGGAATGCGCTGACCCCGGGGCCAAGTTGGATCGGTTCCAACACCGGACTAGCCTACAAGTCGCCGCCCCAGGTCAATCGGTAGGCCTACACATGCTGAGCTGGCTCAGCTTCAACAACGACCACACACTCCGCCAACTGAGATCACTAAGCATGCTATGCACGCCCCCATAGGCCCACATGTCTGGACACGTCCATGACATTATTGTACGAAATTGAAAGTCTCGGGCAGCCACGACTGCATATATCGTACTGTACGTCGTATGATACACGCAGCGACTTTCCCTTCATCGCTAATAAACGGCAGACGCCGACGGCTTGGACGACGAAAGCGCAGTAATGCGGCATGTCGTGCGGCCCAGTGGAAGAGTCGCATGATGCGTCAGTACGATGATAATGACCTCTGCTGATCACTGGTTATGCGGCCGTAATTTCTCATAACAGCGTCAACAGCGTCTGCACGGTCGTGCTATCGTATCCGTGGTCTTTGCGACTAGAGTTCACTCGATCGGTACCACCGTAGACGTGAACTGAGGCTATAGCGATTATGGCTGAACTTGGTCGACCCAGTGAGATATAAAAAGAAGTAGAATTAACCGAATTAATCAAATATTAGTATCTGTTATCGTCTACGCCGAGTGAGTACGTGTACGGATATCAAAAGTTGCAAATAGGTCACTCTAGAGCGATAAGAAAAAGCTAAAGGGCATCTTTCTTCTTCTCTTTGATGTCCTTCTGAGGGTATTTTCTCAGGAGTTAATTAGGCCTACAGTCTGCAAATACGGGCAAATACCGACAGTTTGCTCTGCGTCTACTGCAGTCCACCCTGTAATACATAATAAAACCAATAATTTGTACTTTTTATCCACGCAACGCTATGCTAGCGCGGTGGATTGGCTATGACTCTGTGTTTGTCTGTGTCTGTCCGTCTGTTACAAGTCGGTGTTCTATCGAAACGGTTGAATGAATCGAGCTGGTTTCTGGCAAGGGAGCTTCATTTGACCTATCCTGCACCGTGTTATAAAGAAATTTGGGTATCTCCAAAAATAAGGGTACTTCCCTCTGAAACTTTACCCGAAACTCTGGACTTAGAAAATTTCGCCACGATAGCGCGATCGTCGAAATGTGTTACCAACTGAGCTCGAGAAAGGTGGACGCTCAAAGAGTGATAAACTGGACCGTCATTGGTCAACTATATTTACAATATACACCTTGTCCCCAAAACGTCCATTTTTATTTTTTTTAAATAACTCTATCAAAAATTAACAGATTTTAATAATTGTAATAATTTTTTGTGTGTTAAATCCTGAGAAAATTTAACAATTTTTTTTACGTATTTAATTGTCTATCTCGCCTGTCATATGTAGCCAACTTACCTTGGGAAATCCAAAAAAAGTCATTTTCAACAGTATTATCCATACATGCTTCTGATTATTTACGTTATCTCAGAAGTCCTGAAAACAAACTGTAATTTACTTGCCCACCACACCTGAAAATGTCACCACACTAACTTGTGAATTGCAAAGCTTTTTTCATTTGACTGACGGTTTGTTGCATTCTTTCAAACGTTGAAGGCTTTGAAGATAGCCAGTTGTGGGTTGTCATCGGTGGCTCTGAAAAGAACCGGTTGTGATGTGTGGCAACTGGAAGCAAGCAATGTCACAGCAAGTGTTTAGAATGACCATATTCTGCATTAATACATGCTTCCAGTCTTGTCCGACACTGATCAGTCGCATAGTACACCAGGCTGTGCTGAAATTTAGTCCATGTCGCAACAAGCCGCTACCGCAAGCCTCAACATGTCCGTATCAATACACTCGCTCCTACTGTAGTGTGCCCCAGACGCAGTACTAGGGCTATGCAGATAATAGGAAGCACTAAGCGACAGTAAGTAAACAGCAAATGCTGCAGTACAACGGTTGCTATTTGTTTTCTTCCGAGGAAACGTAAATAATCTGAAGTACATGAATAATAATGTTTAAACATGACTTTTTTAGATTTCCCAAGGTAAAATGGCTACAGATGACAGGTGAGGTGGACAAAGCTGTAAGGTATTTGTGTCAAATTTTCTCAAGGTTTATTATTAAAATCGGTTAATGTTTGACAGAGTTATTCAAAAAATAAAAAGGTGGACGTTTTGGGGAGGACACAGTGTATAATCTCCGACTCCGAGCTTCGACAGTCGACCGCTAGTTTATTACAGTGATAGTCAAGCTCTGTCTACAGCACGATTCAGTCGCGCGGATCTATTTGCGACAGCTGATACTTGTTGTATTTGAAGGACGATGAATGCATAACTAAAACAAAATAGTAATCGATCTTGGTTGGGAGATAGAAGGGAGACGTCGTGTGTCTAATAAAAGATGGCAACTAAGAGCATTCGCATTAAGATTCCATGACGCTCGCATCTTGTAATTCCTGCTAGCTAGGCGGCTAGCGCACCATCAGTCTAATAATAGCGTAGGACTGAGGTTCTCCGACCCCGGTTGAGTTGAGAAGAGGCTTCCGCCAGAAACTCGGTCGTGACCCGCTGTCGTCGTCGAAGACTTGGTAGGCCTATAGAGTGCTCAGAATTACAAATGAGACAGCGCTGGCGTCTCCGTCCCATTGGGCTTCAGCCGGCGGCACGCGGCACCGCAAGCCTGGAGATGGGCAAGCTTCGCGAAGCGACGACAACGGTTAATGGATGTGTGTGTGTGTGATGCGACCTCACGCACGTTCGGCATTGAACCGGCCGAGAACGCGGAACCGACCGACCGACAACGCACGGACGTCGTTACTGCTTGCATTGTGCATACCGGCAGTCTTTCGTTCACCAACAAGTGGCAGAGAAACGACAGAACAAGAAAGTGATCATTACTCCGCTTTGCAGGGGAGCGGAGTATTCCGACCAGCCTATCTGTGTGCCTGTTTCTGTTTTAAAATGTAAAGAAAAGTAACCGGGTATAGCGGTTAGCGAACCGCCTCACCGATATGGAAACTCACATGCCATATGGGATCAAACGGTGTTACCTGCCACCCGGAAGAGGTGACATTCCCGCCTTTACCACAACCAAATTAAGCTGAGTATGCATGTACATGTATGTTCGGGTGGAGTGTACGCTTGTATCACCCGCTGGCAGTTCTCGGGAACTACACTGTGTCTCAGAAAAAAAACGACACTGACTTGGCACGCTATAATTCTGATGTCCGTCAACCGATTTTGAGAAATTTTGACAAAACCGTAGATGAGAGAGTAAGCTATCAAAACGATTTATTTTTGACCTCCCCTAACTGATGTCTCTGCACTACCTGAGGAAACATAAACCCCAGAAATTGTGTGTTTTCACTTACACGTTGTATAGTGCTTTACCAACAAACACGGAAACATGTTCAAATTATCACTTGGTTACATCTGAACCATGATTCATTATTAATAAGATATCGCAGTAATTCAGCAAAATGCTATCTGTTATCAAACGCGCCGTAGGTACTTTTTTCTTTCATCAACACAGCGCATCGGTCAGCAATGCATGGTGCCTGCAGTACAGTTCCGTTTCTGCAGTAGAAAACTTCATTTCTTCGACAGCTATGGCCCCAGCAGCCCAGAGATGAACTCAAATGATTACAGTACAAGATTCATGGAGTCATACGGCATCATGGATATGAGTTGTAAGTCTGCAACATTGAAGAAATCAAGCAGCAACTGGTTGAACTCCGGCAAACCATTAACACAGCATTTGAAATGCACGATTTCTGCGTTTCCATGTTTCCCCAGGTAGAGCAAAGACATTAGTTAGATGAGATGAAAAAAATCACCATTCGATAGCATACTCTCTCAGCAACATATCTGCCAACAATTACCAAAATCGGTTAATGTGCATTGAAGTTATAGCGTGCAACATCAGTGTCGTTTTTGAGACACAGTGTAGGTGTTTGATCATCACCAAATTCTGTCTGCTTGTGGTTCGGACCTCCTCCGGCGGCGTTGCGATATGTTATGTACTTCCGGTTTATGGATGGCGTCATACTTGCAAATAAGGCTATTAAATAGACGATGCGAAAAAGGGTTTATATACTTAAAGTGATTCGACAGGAGCAGCAGGATTTGACACCGCGAAGATAATTAAATTGACGCCTCGGGCTAGCGAGCGGAGTCTGATGTGCAATATGCACGGCCAAATAAATATTAGTTATAATATATTTAAAGATACAAAAGCATTCGGAGGAAATATACAGAGAGATGGGATAACAGCGAAATATCGCGACCCGCGAACTCACGAAATATAGGCCGAGCGTTAGTAATTTCTACGCTAAATGATTTTTACTACACTTCTACGTGACACTTTTAATGTACTCCGTGTCACATGTAAATAGCAGCGTCAACGTCTCGTATGTTTACGTGTGGTTTTCATGTTAGTACTGCGAACTTCATTTCATCCGCCGACTGGCCATTAAACAGTCCCGTGGGCTGCCAAGTTCGGTCGTCGATGTAGGAAATGGTCCATAAAGACCGAATGAACGACGCCAATGAGCCGCGTTAGCTTATTCGCGTAGCGTGGGAGGAACTGGAACAGTGTGTAGGCCTACATCGCACGAAGGTCTTCAAGCAAGTGTCGTGGCACAAGGCACGGTGTATGATGATTTCTTTTAACCGCTGCGTGGCAGATAGTTTTGATCACATTAGACGATGCGGTAGCATCGTAGCCAAGAATTAAAAGAAATTCTACCAGCAGGAGTCGTAAGTATAGCGATTAGGGCCGATTTTTGGCAACCCCAGAAAAACGAAAGAAAAGCGGAATTGAACAATTATTATTGATATCAGCTTGCTGTCCTCGACGAAATGAACATATAGATATCAAAAATTTGCATACAACCATGGCCAAAAAGCCAAAATGTTATGCTGTCGTTCTTCTTCCTCTTCGTCACACTTGGTTGGATGAATAGGAGGAGATTCCGTTTACACAAAAAGTGGCAGCCTTCAATAACTATATTTTTTTGTTTTTAATGAATTTGCATTCACCGTCCAAGTCAAACACAAATAGTACATAAATACTTGACTTCATTTTGATATGTTTGTTTTTTACGACTGGCCATTTCCGCACACGTACTTTGCAAAGAATGTAGTCAATGTTATTTTCCCTTTTAATTATTGGCTCAGTTTTCAGCGACTGTGTCGTCTTTATGGGGATTGGACATTAATCAGACATTAGTCAGAAATCAGAAATTTATAAGGCAGTGATTCTACTCAGCAGTGTCACTAAGCGACGCGATGGCTAATGATTGCTACGCCCATGCAGCATTTTCAGTCGAAACGTTTCACAATAGGCTGAGTTATTTTGCGAACGCGCGATGCTTGAAGCCAGTTGAATTGTTGTTAACTTCCGCACAGGAAAGTCGCTTCCCCACCTTTCCCAGCCTTCCTGTTCTTCTTCAGGACTGACTCTACGGATTCCTCGGACTGTTTACCGATACTTTTGAGCTTATCCGTTTTTACTTTTTAGTTTTTCTGTTTTCCACTTTTTAGATTTTGGCTCAGTGTGGTAGAATAAGCTGAGTTTTGAGCACACTTTAAAAAGCTTGTGATACGTGACTGAACTTGAAGGTCGCTAAGGTCAGTTAAGAAGTGAGGTACTTCATACACATCGAGCGTCAGACAGAAGTGGGCGTACATTTGCCGACGCGGTGGGTGTAAATTGCTTTATATATCTCCAGACGATTGCTGTCACCGACGCCGTACGTGTCGGCTGAACGTCTAGTCGTCGTGTAAGCTGACGATTGTCAGACGTTTCGTCGCATCCTTTGATGTCCACAAGGACGATTCGTATACCACACGAGGAAGGGTGGCGGCGTAGGCGGGACTGACGTCTGTGACGCTGCGACCATGTAGCCAGTGCCGGATTAAGGTCGGTGCTATTGACGCTGCAGCATTAGGCCCATTTAAGAGAAAAAGAAAAATCTTCTCTATTTTGGTCGTGATTGGTACGATTTCGGGAAAATCATTAAAACTGTTGCCACCAGCTGTCTTATTTTAAGGCTAAAATGCACCAAATTCATTTCGGCTGGGGGTCCGCCTCAGACCCCGCTGGGGGAGCTTACAGCGCTCCCCAGTCTCCCTAGCTGGATTTAAGGGGGCCTAGTTCTAAGCGGAAGGAGAAGAAGGAAAGGGGGAGGGAGATGAAGGAAAGGGCACCTGAGGGAAGAAAAGGAAAGGGGTAATGTAAGGGGAAATGGAGGGGGAGGGGATCGACGCAGCCTGGCCCGACCTTTAGCTTAGTCTACGCGACGCCACTGCTGCAGCATCAGGCTCAATTGGGCTTAATCCGGACCTGCGTGTAGCAGTTGAGCTGAAGTTTACACGGACTGATTGGCGAAAACGCCGGATTATAAAAAGGTAAAGGTAGCCCATACTCCATTACCGAGCGTAGGGTTCCGGAGCTGATCCCGGTTCTTGCAGTCAGCCTGCAGGTGACGTAAATCATAAACCAGACGGTAGGCTGCCATTACTTTCTGCCAGGCCTGCAGTTTCCCCCGCAACCCTTAAGAGGGCTGCTACCACTTTTGCTGCTTGGTGAACAGAAGCATAATGGGTGTGAACAGTTTGCCTAAGACTGTTACCCGACAGCGTCGTGACTGCGATTTGAACCCGGGCCCTTCTGCGCCTGAGTCCAGCACGCTAACCACTCGGCTACCGAGCCACCCGGATTACATCTTGAATAATAGTATTAATACGAAGCGTGAATTGTATAGAACTTTGCTGCTGCCTAATTTCCACGTTCATCGACGCGTTAAAATGATACCCGTCGTTGCATGCATTAGCTCCACCGGGCGGCCCGCATTGCTTCGCACGAGGTATATGAATCGTCTCAACTCTCAACCCAGAAAACAATAGAAGTATAGGCTATGTACGAAACGTCCCACTACCAAGCTGACGATGCCGACGCCGATGCCTACGCCCACGTTTATACCGGAACGGTTACAAATACTACTCAGCATGGGGCTCACGCGTGGTCTCGCCAGGAAATGGACAGTGACGTAAGCAAGACCATTACTGCGGTGGTAGTGTGTTTCGGAGCGTTTCTCCTTTCTCACATTAATGCACCAGTATCTTCGAATCGTCGCCACTTGGTTGTGTACAGTATATACATGTTCTATGTACAGTTCCTTACAACACGATCCACATCAGTCATTATGAAACGCTCGGAAACACACTTCCAATCCACCGCAGTAACCATTACTGCAAGACCAAGACCAAGACCGGAGGACAACAAAACTGGAAATGGACAGTTGTGGCGGCTTCACTTGATCCTCTCGAGCGCACCAAATGCACGACTGGAAAGCGCGGAAAGACGTACTGTAGTTGCAGCATTTGCCGCAACCGATCTCCAGTCCGCGGAGATGCGCGTCCCTTCCACGCCAACCACTAGACAGGCGTAACAGTACCGCAGGCTCGCGTGTCTACAAACACTGTGTCCAAAAACGCCCACCTTGTATTTTTAATAACTGAGTCAAAAATCGACACATTCGAATCTTCGTCCCGGCCCACGCCGTCTGATGAGCGGCGTATTTAACGTAACAAGTTGCTACTACAGTAATGGCAGCCTAAAGCCGCATCGCAGCCGTCGCAAACATTTTGCATAGTTGCGCGCCGATCCGACCGGGACTCGAGCCCGCAACGTTCTGGCGCGATGGCTAGGCCCCTGTGCTAACGGGACGCGCTTAACGTTGTTATTATTCAAATGCTAATACATACTGAAACAGCATGCGTGCATATCGAATAGCCTATGCGAATATAGGCCTTACTGTCCTGTAAGTCAAGAACGGCATTTGCAGTTTTACCGCAAAAGACAAACCCCCAAACACTATAAACAGTACTTACAGCAAACACGCCGAACTATCGACGCGTGTGACAGTTACGCCAACTTGCATATGACATTGACCATATGGACTATATTGACTGGTTGTTGCCATGGCTGTCTATGGTAAAGTATGTTCTTTTTCGTGGGGCCTCCACCGACACGGTTTCTTGGGCCCACTCGAGTCCAATTGCATCTCAGTCGGTTCATTCGTTTCTACGATTGAGGGTCGTGACCAACAGACATACAGACAAATAAACAGAATACACCAGAACGGTAACAAGGCAGTCATAGACCGCAGACTCCGCCCCCGGTGTTGCCATCTGGGAAGTTATTTTAAGCGCCCCATAAGTAGTCCCGTGCGACCGTTGACCTGCAACTGGTATCATTGTGCGCAGTTTATAGCCAAGCCCCAAGGCTGCGTGTGAGCTGCGTTTCAGCTGGGCGGCGACGTCGAGAAACCTTGGCTTATGAGCAAACATGACGTCATCCATAAAATCGGAAGTACATATGAAAGTACATTATGGAAACTCACATGCCATATGGGATCACTACTCCGCCAGAATAGGACCGAGCCACGACCATAGGTAATAAGCACAAAAATTTTGGTGAAGATCGGACGTGCAGTTCGGAAGATATGATCGTGGACAGACAAACACACACACACACAGACAGACACGCTCATCACAATACTCCTCGGGGGCGGAGTAACAATGCATGACATCGCATCACAACAGACAGTATGCAGCGCATTATTACCGCCAACATTGCACCAAACGCAAGCTGCGGTATCTGTAGTTCTGTCAGGGGCGATTTACTGGGTAATCCCAGCCTTGCATCCCTCAGGGGGCGCTATATCAAGTACCAGCTTTGCTGGGGGTAAAGGCGGAAATGTCAACTCTGCCGGTGTGATCCCATAGTGGCATGTGACTTTCTGTAACTGTGTGGCGACTTCGCAAACTGATCCATCTAACTTTACTTAAGAGCAAACGAAAGCAGGTCTTTGGCTTCTATATCCGAGAAATAAATTTGCTATAAATATTTATGGACAATATGCTAATTTATGAGTACTACATTTCCCCGTGTCGTGGAGATCAGCTTTATAGTTGTAAATTCGCATTAAATATTGGTCAGACCAGAAATTATCTAAACGACTTTAAAATGTAATGTTATTATCAATGCGGCCTAATAAAAAAGGTAGCCCGTACTCGATTACCGAGCGTAGGGTTCCGGAGCTGATCCCGGTCCTTGGCAGTCAGCCTACATGTGGCGTGAGTCATAAACCCGGCGATAGTCTGCCATTACTTTCCGCCAGGCTCGCAGTTACTCTCGCAACCCTTAATAGGGCTGCTACCAATATGGCTGCTTGGTAAACAGGGGCACGATGGGTGTGAACAGTTTGTCTAAGACAGCGTCGCGGCTGCGATTTGAACCCGGGCCCTTCTGCGCCCGAGTCCAGCACGCTAACCAGTCGGCTACCGGCCTAATAACATCATCGTGATATACGTCGTATTTGCGGTCTACGCGACGTCTACCAGAACGTCCTGCAATTGTCCTCAGTCACGACTGCCGCACGTGATGTCCAGCTGTGTTTTATCCGATTCCCGTTCTTTTTTAATGTCGTCCATCTCCGATCTCGTTGAAGGATTTGCCGTGTCGTCTACTCATTAAACGGCTTATGCTGCTGACGTTTAGGCTCAGCGATCAACGATCCATACGAATATTTATTTCCCAACCGTAGAACAACAATGCTGTTCGGCCGTTACCAGTACTATTCATAGATGTGCTAGGTACCACGGGAACAACTGTTACAAGGCTTATCAGATGCAGTTCGACGAACACTGATGCACCATTTTGCACGGCTTCAACTGACACAGCGCGTCGCGCGGTCCCTCGGCGACAGCTGAGCTTCCTGTGAATCAAGAATAGAACAATTGCTTAGAAAAAACACAAAAAGTGTCATCTCAACCAGTTTTGGGTATAGGCATACTTTTAAAATCCTAGAAACAATTTGGGAGAGCCCGTGTCACCTAATACATGTCGCTGATGAAAAAAATCAAAATCAAAAATAACGACTAACTTAAAGAAATCTGGCAGATTAGAGGGCCCGAGAAATCGACCAAGGTAATCACCGTAATCTACCGAGTAGTCGGTAAAGCTGTTTATTATGCCCCAGAGGGCGGGCATTAAGCAGTGCTAAAATCCGCCCGTCCGCCTGTTTGTCCCATCCCAGTCGGTCAAAACGGTGCATTTTATTGCTATAATTACTATAGAGCATTAACAGGAAACCCCATATTGAAGGTCGAACACGTCAGCCAGGGTGGCCTTGTGGCCAACAAGTGTCCGAAACTGGCTGCAGCATATTGCTATGGCCACCATCGAGGCGATACGTTGTCTTGTCTTATTATGCAAATATCCGCACGATTTTATCAAGTTCGTGAGCCGAGCGGTGTATGACAGTTGTCTGTCAGTGTTTGTCAGAAGCCTGTACAGCCAGGATACCTACATGCACACTGTGTGTCATAAAAGATCCTCGACGTTTGTAGCTGTAGCCAAACTCGAATACTTGTAGTTGGATTTTGATAATTTTTGGCAGGATTGTTTCTGCGATAACTAGGCAAATAAAAGATGGTATATTATCCCAACTCGCCTGCAGGAATGTTTGTGCACTACTTTGCAAAACTGGAAACACGGAAATTAGCAATTACATCTTTTCACTTCATTGCTGTGTGTTGCTTTGTTAACAAACACACAAAACATGACAAAATTATCACCTGGTCACAGACAGATTATCCTTCACTCGTAAAAAATATCAACTGTACTCTATGCGCCAAACAAGACCAAGACGTACGTAGAGGGCACAAAGCATCCAGCCATCTGAGCTATCACACGGTTCGCATTCATCCTGTCTGCCATGATACGGAGCGTAATGCAAATTATGGGAGACTTTCTCCGCTAACATGGAAAGTCAGTAGACGCTACAGTATCGCAACAAATTTCAACTGCTGTCATACATGCATGACTTTCAGCAGGACGTGTTTTGTGCGTTTATTAGCAAAGCAACGCACAAGTATCAAACAACCAATGCATCAATCAATCGATCACTCAATCAGTTGATTAATTCAGGCAACTATAGGCCCATAAACATAGAAACACCCACAGTACACAAACAATCTACAAGATGTTGCCTAAAAGAAAAGATGTAATTTCAGTTTGCACGGTAGTGCATGAAGACTAACCAGGTGAGGTGGGAAATTATATCGTCTTTCAATTGTCGGCTTTCTATGAAGCATTACTGCCAAAAAATTATTAAAATCCAAAGATGCAAACTCGAGTTAGACCTAAAAATGTCGGGGATCTTTTTTTATGAGAGACGGTGTAGTAGCCGGCTGGAGCATATACACACGATGACGTTCTAATTACTAATGGTTAATAATTCATATCACGCCGAAGGCCAGAGTAGTTGGTCTAGGGCGGCAGTTTTGACATTTCTGCGTGCCCGTGTACCCCGCGATGCAGCGTTTGACTCGATCCGATGTGTTTGAGTCAGTTGAAACTGCAGGAACGGCAAATGTGGGACCGAATTTTTTTTTGAGAACCATGTTGCACAGCGTAGGAAAATGAAGAAGAAAAACTTGAAAGCTCAATAAAGTACAAACGAAGATGACATTCGTAATGAATAGGTCTACGGTTATAAGTTAGCACTACTCCGTCGGAGGCTTTCCAATCATCAAGACAAGTGAAGACAAGCAACACAATGAATACGTTTCAGTGTCCAGTCATACAAGTATATAGACTACTCGGCATTGCAATATATTTCAACGAAATAAAATACGAATTAAGAGCATAGTGACATAAAATGTTAATAGGCCTAGTATAGGCCCTACGTAATAACGGTAACTTTAAAAACGACGTTGTCCGAAAACAGTATAGTCAAACACAAATAACGGCAAAACAGTGGCGCGAAAACAGTCTTTAAAGACAACATCATGCAGTAAAAATATTAGCACAATCGAATGTAAATAACGATTAAAACTTCGACTCTAAGTAGACCTAGTTACTGGAATAGATAGATTTTCGTAACTATGGTTCTCGTAAAAGCGAACAGTAGCTGCGCATCGACAAATAGCGAATAGGCCTACGTACACACGGTACGCGATAGAGACTTTGAGCCAGAACGTCCATAGGAGATAACTGCAAATTCGCAATCGACGAACAAACGCGCGACAATCTTGCAGACAGTGTTGTTGTCCTCATGTCAGACGGGTCTTGGTCCTGGGAGCACTGGTCTTGGTCTTACTAAATAGGCTTGCACACATCGCTGCATGCAGACGTCACTGCATGATGTCGCGTAGGCCTATATTTTTTTGCGGCGCAGCCGCAAAAATCAAAATTGAATTTCTAGACCAGATGAAAACAGCCAGCGGCATAGTACGCAGAACGGCGAACACAAAATAGCGGGCGCATTCCTATGCTCATCGCTGAGTAGCCAGCGAGTAAGCGATGTCAGCGCTTTACAGATAGCGGTCGCAAAATGTGCTTCTTTTGTCAGCGCTGACTAAAAGCTAATTCACACCGCCACACCAGACATGACAAGACAGTCGTGCCTGCCTGTCGACCGCCGCCGAGACGCAGGCCAGACAGGCAGCTACGCCTAGCCGCCCGACCACCCACACGCAGCGACGTTGTACGCCACGCAAAAATGTAAACACGCTGTGGACTGCTGCATATGACTACATCCAAACTTCTTCACTAGACGCCACGCGACGAGGATGATCTATCGGCTAACTGTTCAGACTTTGCCAGCAGGGATGTGCACGAGACCTTTTCGGCCGAGACCGAGACGAGACGTTGTGAGTCCGAGACGAGACTGAGACCGAGACGTTACAAGTTGCCGAGACGTTGCCGAGACGTTTGGTGAAAAGCAACATTAAAAAATCCATTCTCAAGTTTGCAGATGACACTAAAGTTTCTGGAAGAGTTCTTAACCAGTCAGAGTGTTCACAGTTACAGGAGGACATTAATAACCTCATCAAATGGTCAGATGATTGGCAAATGTCATTTAATGTTGCGAAGTGTAAAGTTATGCACTTTGGTTCATGAAATCTGCAATAAGATTCTAATATGTGCAACTGCAAATTTGGCGTGGTTACTGAAGAGAAAGATCTTGGAGTTGGGATAAGCCAGGTTTTAAAAGCTTCACAGCAATGTCTGCTAGCATACCGGTATTCAAAAGCTAATAAAGTACTTGGAGTTCTCAACCGTACAGTTAAACATAAAGATACTGCAAATCTGCTTTGCTTTTATAAACCACCTATAAGACCTCACTTGGAATTTTGTACATCAGTGTGGTCACCTTATTATGAGAAGGATAAGCAGTTGACTGAAAAAATTCAGAGGCGTTTTACAAGAATGATACCAGATTTAAAGCTTGTCCCATACAGTGAGATTGGCCAAACTGAAATTATGGTCATTCAAAGAACGAAGAATCAGAGATGAT
>Ga0126325_10000298_pt1 | contig 13321 bp, 13 predicted proteins | sample InaspJWI14metaG_FD_94487 | JGI IMG/M metagenome (GOLD analysis project Ga0126325, IMG submission 94487) | Marine gutless worms symbiont microbial communities from Oahu, Hawaii - Inanidrilus sp. 1 OAHU.JWI-14 metaG | ecosystem: Host-associated > Annelida > Digestive system > Unclassified...
CATTATCCTGGTTCATGGGTGGTGTATCCTTTCCTTTTTAGTGTGGCCGGTTGACTGCTGCTAACAATCTACCGGTGGATACACCGCCTTTTCCTTTAAACACAACTTTTAAATATAACTCACTACTACGCCCGGGCCCTCGAGGTGTGTGACAAACTGGGTACCCAGGCCCTCTCAAAATATGTGGAGGTGGTCCGCAAAAGGGGATTGGTGAACCAAACCATCGGGGAGTTTCAAAATGCTATTGACGACTTCAACCGTATGCGCGCCGCCGCACACAGCCTGGCGGATCGCCGCCTCGAAGGCCTGGCCTTGGCCTTTCGCGGCTGGGTTGAAAGGGCAAGCCACCTGGAAACGGCCGAAGACACCAATAAAGCCTCCCTAGCCATAGCCGATGAAGGTTTCAAGGATGTTCGCTTTTTCGCGGACATCAATCTTGGGGCGATTTACTTGATTTTTAACCGGCATGCCGAGGCTGTGCCCATCCTCCGGGAAGCCGAAAAACTGGCACAAGAAGTTGAAGATCCCTTCATTCAGGGCCAGGGGAGCGTGATCTGGACTCTGTGGTCCAATTGGAAAGGGCGTTTCGACAACGCCTTAAAGATTCAGGCACGTTGGCGCGACGCTATCAAAAGAGGGGGCGTTCCATTACTGCTGAATGCGTGGGTGAAAGCGCTTTGCCGAGGTGGAAAAGGGGAATACGAGCCAGCCTTGGTGCTTCTCGAGAACATGCTCACCACCGCAAAGCGCATGGGTGATTTTTTTTTCTGGCGCGCATTCTGAACACTATAGGCTGGATTTACGATGAGCTTCAGGACCATCGCCAGGCAATGACTTGGAACAGGCAGGGAGTTGAAACTGCCTTGGATGCGAACTTCTCCATTCCCGAATGCGAGAGCAACGCTCGCCTGAACCTTGGAGACAACCTACTGGCGCTGGGCCAAATCGATGAGGCCGAGGGACAGTTTCAAAAGGTTGAGCAGGTGGTACGCAACCCACGGCCCCAGGACCACTATATGCTCTGGCGGTACTCCCAGCACCTCTTCCACAGTTACGGCGAGCTCTGGCTGACTCGGGGTGACTTGAACAAGGCGATGGCTTACGCCGATGAGTGCCTGGCACTGGCGGAACAAAGCAACAGCCAAAAAAACATAGTAAAGGGCCTACGTTTGAAAGGACAGGTGTTTATAATGCAGGGACTGATAGCAGAGGCCGAGCAGGAACTCTCCAGCGCTCTGAAAGTTGCTTTGCGAGTCGGCAACCCGACCCAGCTATGGAAGACTTACGCCGTCATGGGCGATCTGAAACAGACGCAGGAACGGCCGAATGACGCATGGCGGGCGTATGGCGATGCGCTTGCAGTTATTGAAGAGGTGGCGGCCGGGCTTAAGAAAAGGAAGCTCAGGGATATATTCATGGGATCGCAGCCAGTGCTGGAGATTCGTCAGAAGGCCCAAAGAGAAAGAAGGAAAACGTGAAACTTGGAGATCAAAAGAGGTTAAATCAAATGGAACCACGATAGATTGCAAGTGGGATCATAAGCTATCTCAGGGGGCGGTTTTATGCAAATGAACGCCTCGAACTCATGAAATATCCAGGTTAAGCTGGCGCTGGATTCAGGCAATCCGTGACAAGTAGCGCCTACAATGGTGCGAGTGTTTCCCAATGTTACTGATGATGCAGTGAGCATCAGAGAAGGAATATTAATTTTCAACCATAGAGGATCGAAAGCTATGAAATCGTTACGAACTTGCGGTCCCCCTCTATTGCTTGCGTTTATTCTGGTCATATCTGCCTGTGCCGGAAGCACACCAATTTTGTCTATTGGATCGGGACACAAGGCCAAAGTTCTATGTTCGGATGTCTTTGTGTCCAAGCGCGATCCCGCATCTATCCTGAGAGAAGACCTGGCTGGTGATTATCAAGGCAACCGGTATTTCCAAACCAAAATCGATTACGAGGACCGGTCGGTAACCGCCTCCTCTTTTGGTTTAGCCAAACGAAAGGCTGTTTTCCGACCAGGATTGGGCTGCACAGTTGTGAATGACTATTCTGAGGAGCAGGTCCGATCGCAATTCAATCCCTTGCTGGATCATGATCCATCTCCCGCAAAGCAAGATGAATTCTGGCCCAGGGGTGAACGCGTACAAACTGACAACATTCCCGATGAGATCGATGCCTCAAAGCTCCGGCGAGTTATAAATGCCGCTTTCTCTGAACCCGATCCCAAAAAAAAGCTACGCGGCACGAGGGCGGTTGTGGTCGTTTATAATGGACGAATTATTGCAGAGCGTTATGCCAAAGAGTTTTCTCCTGATATGCCTTTGCGTGGTTGGTCAATGTCGAAAAGTGTTGCTAGTGCTCTGACGGGAATTCTTGTCGGACAGGGAAAGATTTCCATCTATGAACCTGCCGCAGTTCCTGAGTGGCAAGAACCGGGCGATCCTCGTGGTAAGATTACTGTCAATCAGTTGCTGCACATGAGTAGTGGACTGAAGTTTAGTGAGGGAGGCCCCACCACAGACATGAGTATAATGCTTTTTGCAGTCGGGGACACTGCGGCCTACGCTGCAAATAAACCGCTCGAGGCAGATCCGGGCAGCAAATTTCATTATTCGACGGGCACAACCCACATTATCTTTCGCATCCTTCGTCATTCGATTGGCGGCACGGACGCAGATTACTTCGCATTTCCACGCAGAGAACTCTTTGACCGTGTCGGTATGAAGAGTGCCATTTTAGAGCCGGATGCTTCGGGTACTTTTATGAATCATGTCTATGCTTCTCCGAGAGACTGGGCTCGATTCGGTCTTTTATATTTACAGGATGGCGTGTGGGAGGGAGAACGAATTCTTCCTGAAGGTTGGGTCAAGTATACCTCTACACCAGCGCCCGCATCCGGGGGAATGTATGGTGCCCAATTCTGGCTCAAAACTTCTCAAGAATTTAGAAAAGGGGAAAAACCGAATCCTTCGCTTCCCGCAGACATGTTTTTTGCACAGGGATTTGAAGGCAATCATGTTGTGATTATTCCGTCAAGAAATTTGGTTCTAGTTCGACTTGGGCTAACGCTGTCATATGATGGTACATGGGACCTGGAAGAGTTTATTGAGCAAATACTGGATGCCATGCCGTAAAGTGATGGAATATGGGAATGTGAAGATTCCGGCACGCCATATCTCTTGAAAACACAATTTGTGAAAAATAAAAATTGTTCCGAAGGGGAAATCCTGAGGGATGTGATACGTTGACGATTCAAGCAGATAAATTTGCTTTAGAGAAGTGACCACCATTACGACTTAGGCCTTAAAATGATCGATGTCTTATTCAATGCCGTTCTTCCAGTATTCGCGGTTGTTGCCGTCGGATTCGCCTTTGGGCGAGGCAGTTTATTTGACTTGCCGGCCTCTTTACAAGGAACCCACCGATGATCGGTATCAGCGTAGGCGTCATCGCCGGTATCGTCAATCTACCGATAATGGGCGGTTTCGATTTCTTCGCAGGCCCTTAGAATATAAGAAAAATCTGATTCTCATTATTTCTTTTCAGCACCGCTATTTTTATCGAGGATTGGATCCACCTCCTTCCAGTTCTCTTTCTTATTGGCAAAATTTTCTCTTTCCGCCTCTGAGGTAGAAACCAGATCAAATGCACAACAGTCATCTCCTAAGGGTTCACAGGCTGTATGAATGAGCTTGTGGCTTGGATCAGCTGCCATGCTCTTGGCTGAATCCACGTAGCAATACAGACGACCCAGTTCTTCCTCACCAAGTTCTCGGAATACCTTGGCTAGCATGCAGCCAAAAACCCGGTAGCGTGAAAAATCAAAATCCTCGCCATGCGGAGCCGGACATTTTCGGGCATCTATAAATTCATGGTCATCATACATATACTTGTCATGCAGACCGTAGAATGGAAGGTCCTGCCCGCCTTTGCTCACTTGTCTCCCGATCAGTTTGCCGTATTCTATCATGGATTTTATAATAAGCTCTTTGCCCTTCTTTTCTCCCAGTTCCTCGACCAGCGTTTTTGAAAACCCTATGTGGATAAGTGCTATCCGGGTCACAGCCGTCTTTACCTGTTCAATCGCATCCTTCAGAGGCACAACCTCTCCACTGTCCGTCATGATTCGTCTCTCCTTTCCTAACGGTTGTTTTTATTGACTGGTGCACAAAAAGTTCCATGCCACTCAGAACATAGTCTGGACTTCCAGCACCACAGCGGATTCATAAAAATCGAACCGGGTGTTGGGGCAGGGGATGTTCAGCCCCTTTTCAACATTGGCCGCACCCAGGTAGTAGCATCCGGGTACTTTTAGATGGAAAAAGGCCATGTCCTCACTAACAATAAGGGGCTGTATATTTTTAACGTAACATTCAAAGCTCGCAATTTCAATGATCGCGTCTTTCACAAGCCGGAATATGTAATGGTCTTTTATCAACATCGGGTAGCCGAACTGGTAATCCAATTTAAATAAATTGCGTGTCAAACCTTGAATACTGAATGTACTTTGACAACGATAATTTCATTGGATATGTAGTCATATTGAGCTTTTAAGAAGTTGGATGAAAAACTGGCACATGGGGGTAGATTCATGAAAAATGATTTGAAGCACAAATTGTACATGGGTTTTCGCGGTCTAATGATGCGAATTCCACCGCTGCTTTCAGATAAAGGGGCGAGGAAAGGTGAAAAAGGTGCCAAGGCAAATGCAGATACTTTATCGGATGAGGAGCTTAGAGTCCATCATTTTATGAACCTTAGTAAAAGAGCTCTCACGGGTGTGAAAAGAATGCAGACAGCGATTTTCGGTTTTAATGCAATATAGATATAAAAAGGTTTGACACCTTTTGTCATTCTAACGGCAAGGAGTCCAGGCACCTCGGCGCCAATTCGTCATTGAAGGGGTGTCATTTCGGCATCAAGTCGTTTGAGCAGAGCGGCATCGCGCTTATAAATGTCCTTGCGAAATTGCACCTTCTGCTGGTCATCGACCTGGGCCGTTAGATAAAAGATCAGAACCGGCACCGTTTCGGGCAGAAACACGATTTTGGTTTTTCCGCTGTCGATGATGTCCCTGATGCGACCGATGGTCCATTTCTCGGGACCATTGAGGAGGCGTTTGGCCAGTTTGAATGGCTTATCGATGCGGATGCAGCCCGCACTGAAAGCCCGTTCGTCCACCCTGAATTCAGTTTTATACGGCGTATCGTGGAGGTAGATGTAGTAAGGATTGGGAAAAATAAACTTGACCCGTCCGACGGCATTGTGAGGTCCCGGCGTCTGTACGATATGGTAAGGTAGATCCGCCGCTTTATATTTCGACCACACGACCGTCGCCGGATCGACACGGCGGCCGTCCCTGTTAATGACCTGGAGGTGACGTTTGGCCAGATAAGAGGCGTCCTTGCGAATCCGCGGAAGCACGACCCTCCTTAGAATACCCGGTGGTACCGTCCAGGTGGGGTTGAACACGATGTATTTGATGTCCGATCGAAAGGACGGGGTTTCGGTGTAAGGGGCACCGATCTGCACCCGCGCCCGCCAGATAATGACGTCGTTCTTGTAGAAATATCCCCGATAGCTGGCCATATCGACCAGTACGAACGTGGCCGGCAAGTTATGCAACAGCCAGCGACAGCGCTCCAGATTGGCACGCAATTGCTGAATGCGTGATTCAACAGGCACATTCAAGGCCACACGGGTTTCCTCCCCCACGACACCATCGCTGTCCTCAACCAGCGAGCTTTGGCGGCTTACTCGGGTACGCTCCTGAAATCGCAATACGGCCCTCGCCAGAGACGGATCGAAAACAAGCGGATCGCCGTCTGTGGCAATGTCCAGATCACCTGTTATCCTCAATCGTTGCCGCAATAGCGGCACCCGCTCATCGATGATACCGATGTCCATCAGCGGGCCTTCCGGGATCGGCTCCCAACCGCCGGCCAGAGCGAGCGCGCGATATTGCAGCAAAGCCGTCTTCATACGGCGATAAAGGGGATGAGACGGAGTCAGGCTTTCCAGGCGGTCCTGAAAGGTTCCATCAACCAGGGCCAGTTCCAGTAGTTCTTCCGGGCGGATCTTGGCTTCAGCAGTTGTAAAATTCCAAGCCGGCTTGATATCGGACGGATTGACGCGCCCGGAGGAAAAATCGTGTGCCAGCAGAAGAAAACTGTCCGTGAGCAGAAAATCGAGACTGGTGTTATGTCCATTCTCCGCAGGCAAGATTTGCGAGTGTCGGTGCCACAAGTCTTCCAATGTCGGCAGGTGATAGTGGGACGGTGTGAGACCGTGGGCATCCACCGTCCGGATCGTTGCTATCATGGCCCGGATGTGGGCAGGATTCTCCCAAGCCGGTTTGAAAAATCGGCGTTCATAAAAGCGTACCAGCCCGGCTTTCGCCATGACGGTATCATCGTGGATGCGGGTGTCACCGGTATGCTGAAGGTAATCAATTCTCTGCTGAATACGTTCGGCTGAATTCAATCCGTCCGTCTCGGCATGGGATGGGAGCACCAGGAAAATAATAGACAGTAAAATCACGGTTGGTGTACAGCGCATGTCGATTTTCTCTCCTTCATATTTTCGATCTGGCGTGTAGGTCTGCTAACCAACGAAAAGATCGGTGCGATTTTTGATTTGACTTACTCATCGGTCAGGCACAGTGTGAAGGCGAATAAATCCAGAATGGCAAAAAAGCAAAATGTTATAGATTATATAGAGGATTTGAATTCACAATTCAAGGTTTGACGACTTTCGTTGCATTGGTTGCCTCCTTTATTCCAGTAACAATGTGGGCCGATGTCTCAAACATGACGCTCCCCTCATCTGTGCGGAAAGGGCTGAGATCCTCCTCGGCTTCCTCCAGAATGCGCTGAATCAATTCTTCAGGAAGAATGACATCCATGACCGGCAGCCATCCTCTCAAATCCGCCTCTACCATCGTGCGAATGCTGGGGAATCTTGCAGTACCGTTTTGTGTCGTGATTTCCACCAAGTCTGTTCCTGCCATTTCAAATAATGTGACCAACTCCTTCTGATTTCCAAACACAAATGGTGCTCGCACAGCATCTGCCGCTTGCTTACCGGCCATTCGCTCAAGCAGCGCTACTTCGCATGCATACGCCGGTATATTGCCCAGAGTGTCCCATACAACCACGGCCACTTGACCATGCGATTTCAATACGCGCATCATCTCGCTGACAGCCTGGCGACGATCGCTGAAATACATGAGGCCGAATTGGCTTACGACAGCATCAAAAGACCTGTCCGGAAAGGGCAGCGATTCTGCTGCACCCTGTTGCCACTCTACCGAAGGCGTGAGCCGCTCGGCCACAGCCAGCATCCCGGGGTTGGGATCGAGTCCGGCAACGAAGCCGGTAGGTCCCACCCGCCTGGCGGCTTCCCGGGCGAGCACACCGGTTCCGCATGCAATGTCAAGCACTCGATGACCAGTGTGTAATTTGGCGGCATCCATTACGCGGGAAGTCCATTCATGGAACACTCCCGCCACAAACAGTTCCTCATATGCCGTCGCAGCGTCGATCTCCGCTTGGGAGGCGTTTTCGTGCATTGGTTTACCCTCCTGTCGATATCAAACCTACATAATTGAGTAATAAGCACTTTTTTGTTCGAGTCCAAATAGGAATTTTGTTTCGAACTTGACATACGTCCAGTAAAGAATAATAAATGCTAATCAGTAAACATTTCAAACATTTAAAGCTCCAAAAAATACACGGTTCACCTTTGGTCGCAAATGACGGTTGGATCGTAGCAAAGCTAATGGTCCTAAATTATACTCAATTTAATCGTAATAGTACGATTTTCTGGATATCCCCATTGGTGGATTCAAAGGATGGAGTCGAATTTGCCATGTTGTTTACCCTTTGGTCTTCGCTTTCAGCTTCGCCCCAACAAGTCGGGAAAGCCGAAGGACTTCAGATCCTGTGTTGTCAAGGATTCGCGGTAGCCGAGTACAGCTTGACTTCGGCTGAGCTCAGTCGATGCCCACCCTTGACGCCTTGGCTCTGAAGCCCTCCGGCTATTGCAACGTTAGGGAAAATCTAGAAAACTAAGGCACAAGAAAAAGTGCCAGAAAGGTGGTTTGCAGGGTGGCGATTAATCTGGAAGGAGGACAGAATGAGTAAAGGGAGTATCGTGACAGTACTGTCGACACTGCTTTTCTCCACAACCTTGCTAGGAGCAGAAGAGAGGGAAATAACGGTTACACTGACCGTTCCCGACGCAGCGTGGGCCATTGCCATAGACGAGGTTCATGAGGTGGAAGATGAGATTTGGGTCATTTCCACTGTCTCGCGCGACACAAGCATGATGGGAGCCCAGGTGATTTCCATCGTGAAGGCTTCGGTGAAATTCGCTGCTCCCGATTTACCCGTGAAGCATTTCATAATCGGTAAGACTTGGGGTTGGAAAAACGAGGAACCATATACTTTCATCAACAATATAAAAAAACTGGAAAGTAAACTGAAATCCGGTAAACTTATTTACAAAAGAGATAAGAAAAAGTCTTGATGAAGAGTGGTCAACGCAATGCACGTGTGTGGTTTTTAGGACGACCTTTATAAATAGAAAGCAATAGCTGTTTTTCATGCTGAAATAGAACGCAGGGGGATTATGAAAAACCTGGCATGCCAACAGAAAGGGCTCCTCAAATGCCGTATACACGAACACCCGAGAAGCCCGTTAAATGCCACGTCCAGCAACGGTTTTTTCAAATTTAACCTTTGGAGGCTTTAAGCAGCCATCTCTTGGTTTTAGTTTATGGTGTTGAAGCTGAGTGACATTTAAAATAACTATATCATATTCGTGGATTTTGTCAATCAGAATTAAAGCTGAAAAGGTGTGGCATGTCTGTGCCTGCCTTTCCGGTAATGTCGCGTTGGACAATTTGGTGATATTACGAAGTTGCCCTAAACTGATGTATTCTCAAAGTATCAGTAATATCATGTTTATTGGATTATTAGCTCTTCAATGGAAAATGAGGCTCTACGGTATTGTTATGAATCTGCTTCCATGAAATACTGACCAGGGGTTTTCCCAAACGCTTTTTTAAACATTACCACGAGATGACTTGAATAGTTTCGGGAGCTGCTATGGTGAATCGAATCCACTTTGTTTTTTTATGTGTCGGCCATCTATATGACCATCTGTTCATGTTAATTTTTGCCACGACTGCAGCGCTCTCTCTTTCGCGCGATTGGGGGATGAGCTATGCAGAACTCATCCCGTATGCCACGCCCGGGTTCGTGGCATTTGGTATCTGTTCAGTGCCTGCAGGCTGGATGGCAGATAAGTGGAGCCGCAAGGGCATGATGGTTACCTTTTTCATCGGTATCGGCTTGAGTTCTATTCTAACGTCTCTGGCAAAAACACCCATCCATATTGGAATCGGTACATTCTGGATCGGTCTTTTCGCAGCTATTTACCACCCGGTCGGTATCGCATTGGTCGTCCAGGGTCGTGAAAAGGCAGGGGTACCTGTTGCTATCAATGGGATATTTGGGAATCTGGGTGTGGCCTGCGCGGCGCTTATCACGGGATTCCTTATCGACCATGCAGGATGGCGATCTGCCTTTGTCTGGCCCGGGATTGTTTCTATTGCAACCGGAATAGCCTATGCAGGATTCCTTTACGTGACCGGTGGGGAGGGAATAGTAGAGACTCCCCAAGGTACAGAGGCTAAGAAATCAATAACTGCGGTTTTGTCGGACAGGCGTCTGCTTATCCGTGTGTTTGTAATCATTTTCGTGTCGACGGCTATTGGCGGGTTAGTCTTTCAGAGCACAACCTTTGCACTACCTAAAGTGTTTGATGAGCGTTTGGGAGAGCTTGGGTTATCGGCAACATTGATTGGATGGTACGCTTTTATTGTGTTTACCATCGCAGCATTTGGGCAGCTCATTGTTGGATACCTAGTGGATCACTTTTCTATTCGGCTGGTGTTTGTGCTTGTTGCCGCCCTCCAGGCCATATTTTTTGCAGTGATGCCGGGCCTCACAGGGTGGGGTGCCCTTACCGTTGCCACGGCCTTCATGCTCGTTGTATTTGGTCAGATTCCCATCAACGATGTGCTGATTAGCCGCATTACCGAAAGCCAATGGCGAAGCCGCGTTTATGCCTTCCGTTACATTGTGACCTTTTCGGTTATGGCTTCATCACTTCCAATCATCGCACTGATTCATGCTCGCTGGGGGTTTGACAGTCTGTTTGCTTTGCTTTCTGCTGCGGCAACCTGCATCTTCGCTTCAGTATCGATGCTTCCACGTGTTCTCTCAAGGAAAAGTTCATTTTTAGATTAATAAATGATAAAGAGCAGGGTGGATACCCTGCTCTTTATCGATTTCACATTTAAAAAAAGGTACATTATTCGGAAAGCCCCAAATCGATATATTCCACCTTTTCAATGCTGTCCGGTTTCCATCTGGGACAATCGTCCTTATCTATGAGACGTGCCCGGACACCCTCCAGAAAATCCGGATGGCTATATAAAAAACGCGCTGCTTTGAGATCTGCCTCAAAGACCTCTACCAATGGTCGACCTTTGTTATGTCGGAGCAGTTGAAAGGTTACCATGAGGGCCGTGGGAGAGCGCTCTGATAGACGAGAAAAAACGCCGTCACAAAGGTTGCTGAAAAGGCTGCATTGCCTCAATTCCTCCAACATATCGATGAGAGAAGTTTTCCCGGAAAAATATGTCTTGACCCAATCGTCCTCCTCGGGTTTGCTGGGGATTTCGCTTTTATCAAAAAATGGATCAAGAACGGCAATGATCTGTTCAGCGGCTTTTGAAGGGATTTGAGAAAGTTCCCAGGCGTTGTTTTCCAGACGTTTTATAATACGGGGCAAATGTGCGGAAGCGACAAGATTGGTGGCAAAGCCCAGACGCACACATTCGGCTCCTGTGATTCCATAACCTGTCAGCCCCAAATATTCAGGGTAACCCGGCGGGCACTTATCGAACATCCATCCGGTGGCCCCCACATCCGGAAAGAACCCGATACGTGTTTCCGGCATGGCGGTCGACGTGCGTTCCGTGGCCAGTACGATGTCTGCACCTGAGCTGAGACCCAGCCCACCGCCCATGGTAATGCCGTCTGCCAAGACGACCACCGGTTTTGGAAAACGATGAATGCTGAGGTCCAGGGCATATTCATCCACAAGAAATTCGAGGGCCTTTTCGAGGGTGGATTCCCTGACGGACTGAGCCATTTCCTTTATATCCCCCCCGGCGCAAAAGCCCCGATCTCCTTCCCCGTAAATCAGGACCATACGGATCGAAGGATCTTGCTGGGCTTCGTCCATGGCCTTTCGGATCAGGCGCACCATGTTGTGATTAATGCTGTTCAGGACCTTCGGCCGGTTCAGAACGATTGACATTATATGTCGATTTCTTTTTACCTGAACTTCTGAAATGGCGTTGTTCTGCTGTTCCATATATTGGATTCGTTATATCTGTTGGATGAAGCGGTCATTCATATCCGGATGCCAGCGACTGAAATTCAGATACCGAATGTCATCCGGGTTGTCAATCACCGGATTCGGACAATAGTGGTTGTCAAAAAAATGTTCTGTTATTCAATGTTGGTCTATCAGCTTAGATTCTATTTGTTCGATGCTTGATGCCAGATGCAAGATACCGGATACCGGATCACGGTATTGCTCCCGGCCGTCGTAGCCATAGGCTACTATGGCGGAGTCTGCTCGCTTTTTCTTTTTATATATGAGCAAAATTAATAATTCATAATTTGAATCCTGCTTTCTGTATCGTGTATTCTTTAATACTGAATCTCGCATCTTGGCCCTTGCATCCTGCATCCTGAATCGTGTATCTTGTAACCTGAATCCTGTATCGTGAATCTTGAATCATGCATCCTGTATCCTGAATTACGTATCCTGAATCCTGTATTATAAAAAATCACAACGCTGCCCAGCGTTGAGGAGAGATAATCAATGAAATTTATCCCTGCGCTGCATCCACCGGACGATGGTATCCGGCCGAAGTGGTGGTTTTTATTCCGCGATGATAAAATACTGATTCAGCACGAAGATGAAGCATCTGTGCGTCCGTATTTTACAGAGCTGCCCGAACTTGAGCCGAATCTTATTCACAGGCAGTATATGGGGGCCATGGACGGAACCGGCTGCTTTGCTGCTGTGGTGCCCCCGGAAGCACCGATCCCGGCCGATGCTCAGTTCCACGGTATGCGCTACCTGTTCGGATTAATCGATGAAGAAATATTGTGGATCGCCGGTCGGGCCAATCAGCTTATTCAATGGGCGCAAACGCATCAGTATTGCGGCCAATGCGGTCAGCCGACCCGGGACAAATCGGACGAGCGGGCCAGGATCTGTGCTGCCTGCGGACTGATTAATTACTCCCGGGTATCGCCGGCGATCATCGTTGCCGTGACTAAGAACAACCGGATCCTGCTGGCTCACGCCAACCGGTTCAAGCCCGCTTTTTTCAGTGTCCTGGCAGGGTTTGTCGAACCGGGTGAGACGCTGGAAGAATGCGTAAGAAGAGAGGTGCACGAGGAAGTCGGTATAACGGTTAAAAATATTCGCTACTTTGGCAGCCAGCCCTGGCCTTTTCCGAATTCACTGATGGTGGCCTTTACGGCCCAATACGAGGGCGGTGAAATTGCCGTGGATCGATTTGAAATTGTTACCGCCGACTGGTTCACCCCTGGAAAACTCCCCCGCGTTCCGATAAAACTCAGCATCGCCCGGCGGCTGATCGATTGGTTTGTGGAAAATCATGGTTGAAGGGCGGGGCGCGAGCTGCGAGTTGCGGGTTACGGGTTACGGGTTGCGGGTTGTGAGTTGCGGGTTAACAAAATATGGTCCAATATAAACTCGCAACCCGCAACTCGCAACATTACTAAAATTATCTAAACTAGTTTGTATCAATTGTTGCTTAACACCAATCCCTCTCAGTTAATATGATTATCTCAATCAGCCGGCCGTATTTTGCACCGTTTCCGGGGTATTTCTTAAAAGCCCTCCTTTCGGACCGACTTGTCATATTGGATCAGGTCCAACTTCCCCGCTGCACAACCTGGATCACCCGCAACCGCTTTAAAAACGACCAGGGGGTGCTGTGGATGACGGTGCCGGTCTGGAAAAAGGATCTGGGCTTGCAGCCTATAGATTCCGTGCGTATATGCCATGAGGGCCGATGGAGATATAGTCAATAGTTGTGTATGAAGAAATTAGGCGGCAATCCGTTTTTCTTCGACACCATTGACAAATTTAACTCCTCTAATTACTTCTGCCAGGCGTTGCGGATGGTGAAGTCGAA
>Ga0126325_10000299_pt1 | contig 13314 bp, 6 predicted proteins | sample InaspJWI14metaG_FD_94487 | JGI IMG/M metagenome (GOLD analysis project Ga0126325, IMG submission 94487) | Marine gutless worms symbiont microbial communities from Oahu, Hawaii - Inanidrilus sp. 1 OAHU.JWI-14 metaG | ecosystem: Host-associated > Annelida > Digestive system > Unclassified | place...
CTCTTACATCCGCCTATGAGTTCAGTGATCATCTGTCAGTCATTACGCGACGCTAGTAGGCGTACGGTATTTCAAATGATACTAGCCAACTTTCTGTACGTCTTCTGCGTCTCCCGTCGGAGGCCCGTGAGTCATGCTGCCCAGGGACCCACTATGGTTTTCGACGCCACTGGCCGCATCGCAACCGAAAGCATAAGATGCGGACTGTTGTTACCGTTGCAGCGTGGTCTGTGTATCTGTCTGTCTGTCTATCTGTGCGTGTCTGTTGGTCACGAGCGTGAGCCTGCAAAATCACTGAATCGATTGATGCGTCGTTTGGACTGTAGACTCGTGGGCCCATGAAACCATGTATGGGGACGGGAGTGTACACTAGCGTCACCTGGCGAATACGATTGAATGATTCATGCGCCGCGGCGATGCGTCAACTTACTTTGATCACTTGTTTAAGTTGTCAGTACTTTTTGTTTTGTTTTTGGCAACGAAAGCCCAAAGCCTCCTACCGTGCGCAGGTCACGGGGTAAGTGCGGGGCGGATCATTCTCATTACTGTGCCCCCGATAGGGCAGCGGAGTAATGTGATGAGCGTGTCTGTCTGTGTGTGTTTGTCTGTCCGCGATCATATCTTCGGAACTACACGTCCGATCTTCACCAAATTTTTTGTGCATAGATCGGTCCGTGGACTGGTCCTGTTCTAGTGGCGTACTGATGCGTTATGTACTTCCGGTTTTATGGATGACGTCATATTTGCTCATAAGCCAAGGTTGCTCGACGTCGCCACCAGCTTAAGCGCAGTGCACACGCAGCCTTGGGCTTGGCTATAAACTGTGCGCAGTAATACCAGTTGCAAATCAACGGACGCACAGGACTACTTTTCGGGCGCTTAAAGTGACTTCTCAGGTGGCAACACCGGGGGCGGAGTCTGCGGTCTATGACTTCCTTGTTCCATGTGTGGATAAACGTGTCGGTGACAGGAAAAATGTGTTAACTCATGCCTTACTCAGCGCTTTATCATGCTGAGTCGGATTCCGTATAAGGCGCTATACAAAATGCCCTGTTTACTTTACTTTTACCGCGCGACGCTTTGCTAGCGCGGTATTTGCTGTCGTCTTGTGTCTGTCCATCTGCCCGTCTGTCTGTGTCAAGCCGGTGTTCTATCGAAACGACTGGAAAAATCGAGCTGTTTTTAGCGTGGAGGCTTCCTTCCACCTAGACTACATTTTGTTGTAAGGAAATTGGGGTATCTCCAAAAACAACGGTACCCGGTACTTCCGTCTGGAACTTTGTCCCAACTCAGGACTTAGAGAAAATTTTTCCATGACAAGTCGATCGCGTTGTCAGCAAAACTCGTCGACGATCGAGCTAGTTGACCACACCTACGACAATCGAAGCATCGTGGCTGGACTCACATAGTTTATTACACGTCGGTCGACCGTAGTGCTCTCACTCCGTTACTTCGATTTGTTGTGGATTCGTTGTACAACCTGTTCCTACAGTTGTGCGGCAGTTGGCGAGATTTTTGACTGGCATAGCGCGTCGCGCGGTCCGTCTACGGCAGCAGAGCTTCTTGTCTGTAGAGGGACGGTGCGGATGCGCGAGACACGATGACGTCACCGGCTGCTGCTGCTGCTGCTGCGTCAGACACTACGGGACCGAAAAGACTTCACGTCTCCAACATTCCTTTCCGCTTCCGTGAGACCGACCTCCGCAGCCTACTCGCGGTTTGTATACTTCAGCGTATACCATTTCAGCGACAATGGTAATATAAGATAAAATTTATTGCGCGTTTCGCATAGTATGCGGTAGCGTCATAAAACGGTCGAATGTCCGCCCGACAGTCTTTCCCGTCGTTCGACAGCGGCCGGCGGGTTTGCTGCTGAGGTCGGGCGCGGGCAACACGCAACAGCACGCGGGCCAGTTAAAGTTTTGTCCCGACGGTAAGGAGGTCCAACATAGTTTTGTTTGTCTCTTGTGTGTTTTGTCTTCACTTTATTGTTACTTTCTTTCTTATGCCATATTCGTAGTCGGTAATGTATGTAGGATTGTATATTGTTTGCCAGTTAGTCTACAGTGTCAGTGTATCATTTATGTTTTCAGCAATTTGGTCCAATCATAGACGTCGAGATCATTTTCAACGAAAGGGGCTCAAAGGTACTCATCTACACGCATGCAGTGTTTTGGAAAAAAATTGTTATATTCTTGGGTCAGCTATTCGGGTAGACGGCAAATGCGATTGCTTATTGCTATCACATTGCGTTATAATCAGCAATCTCTTCAGCGAGTTGTTCGCTGTGCAGGGATTTGGCTTCGTAACATTCGCAAACAGCGCCGACGCCGAGCAGGCACGAGAGAAAATGAGCGGAACCGTCGTCGAGGGACGCAAAATCGAGGCATGTCGACGTTTCTGCCGTTACTTTGTTGTGATTGCACGTTTAATTATGTTTTAATGGGCTTCTGTGAGTCCAGTTATTCTCTCTGGTTGTCACGCAGTCCGATGTTCATGTTTTGTGTTTTTATTGTCTGTGTGTCGCGAATGCGAAACAAATAAATAATAATAATTATTATTACTTTACATTGCCCGTGACGAAACGTTGCAGCACTGTAGGTATAGTCTGTATCTGTAGGCAACGTATCACCGTTGCGACAGTCTCTGTTCAGCCTCGTCCCACGGCTGTCAACATGACACTGCCCGCATTCGCTGCTGAGCGCAGCGCCTGCTATAGATTGATATCTCCTGCTGCGAGGCCCACAGCAGCAAACCCGCCGCAGTGGCATGCGGCGTCGATAGATGGGACAGACAGACTGACGGACACTCGAGGTTTAATAGACCTCGCTCCGCATACTATGCGGGTAGTGTCAATCATTGAGTGGCGCCATGAACTAAATACTGATGCGACTAATACAATACTGACTTACTTGCATGTAGTAGTTCACATTATACTGATTGTGGCTGTTGTCGACTGCATGTAGGTAAATCACGCGACTGAAAGAGTAATGCCGAGGAAACAAACTCCTCATTCAATCGCAGCCAATGGTAATGCTTATGCTTTACGCGACTTTCATTTAGTTCTGTGATCAAAGTTTGGATGGACCAAAAGATGGGAACAACATATATTGTTGTCTTCTTGTAATCGTTTTTATTTGAATACTTGAAATTCATTCACTTTGGGTATTTTAAATAATGTAGCCTCGTACTAGTAAATGACGTTAATTTCAGTGACGTGATAATTGGAAATTTTACTATTGGGACAAAATAAATATCGGCGTAAACTCGTTTTATTTCTTATTCACGTTGTTTCTGTAGCGTTTGTAGTGTTTCAGTGCTTTGACGCTGTTGGTTGGGCGGCAGGAATGCATCCGGCCTGTAAAAACTGAGTGGTGGGGTGCTGGCGTGGTTATCTGTCTGGAGCGAGGTGCAGACTTGCATATGACCCAGCTGATGCCACTGCCACTCACTGTCTGTTGCTTCAGTAAAATCCAGATTGGTTTTACCTTTCTGGTATCGGCTGACCTGGGTAGTCCCGTACAAAGGGTCGTTAAACGGGTGTAAACGGTGTTGTTTCTGTAGAGTTCTAAATTCTTGTTTATTATGTGAGTAAAAATTTGAATCCGAAAGTTTACATGAAAGCCCGTTTGAGCATTGATAATGACAGGGATGATAACACGTTTCAAGTCTTGACCAAGGCAGACAGTAGAACCTGAAGTATATTTAAAAGGCAACCGAACTGTAATTTTTAACTGTACTTTAATTTCCTGTTATTGTCTATAATTAGTTAAGTGATTTCAAATATATCGTTTAGCTATGGGCCATGCATGACAAATAATACACAGTACAAGTTTACAGTGCAGAGACACTAACTTTTAAACGTTATTACCGAAAATCGGCCTACTTGACAAGTGGTCTTACGCATGAACATGTACTTTACGTCAAAGCCAGGACGTTCGAAGACCAAAGACTAGCTTCTCTGGACAACGGGAAAACTGCATATACACGGTGTTCCATAAAAAGAGAAACGCCAAACTCGTGGGAGTAACTTCATCAAACCTTAACCGATTTTCAATTTTTTCACTTTCAGATCCTCTAGGAAACTTGCAATAAAGGTATTGTTAAAAATCCTTTCACACCTTATACGCGTCGCTATACACTGCTTTGTAAAACGTCAGTGTCCGAAAACAAGTGACATTCTCAAACTAAATTGATTAACAATAAATCACAAGGTAGTGTAGCTACACATTTGTGATGTGGTTTTTTCAATAACCATATTTTTACAAATTTATTGCTGAGTATGCCAGTGAAAAACACTTTTTAAATCAATGAACATTTGGCAAAATTGCAGGCAAGAAGGTGGATTGCATGTTGATAATCGTCAGCAAAAGCGCTGCGGTTTCCTGTGACGCTGTTGATGCAGATGCACATAATCAATCGAGCATTCTATCGATTGTGCAGTATGGACACTGTAAAAATATTTTTGACAGTTAATTAAATAATGCTTACATTTCCAGGCAGTATTGTCAACGACTGTTTTTAAATGGTTGAATTACAATTACCTAGAGAATTTGCCGGTTAATTTTTTTTTAAATCGGTTAACGTTTGACAGAGTTACTGCCATGAGTTTGATGTCTCCCATTTTATTGGGACGCCGTGTAGATAAATCATGACGCCGTTGTGAGGTAGTGGATGCCGACTGTAGTAGTAGTAGTAGTAGTTGTTGTTGTTGTTGTTGCGTAGTTGCGGCGCTGCAAGGCGCGGCGCTGACCGCCGGTGGCTTCATTCAACCGACCTACATCGCCGACACCCACGCTGCCGCTGCCGCTGCTGCTGCTGCTGCTGCCGGTCCTGGCCTCAGATATCCGTCGTCTCTGCTGCCGACCGTCGTCGCTACCTCCAACGGGCTTCAGTATGCCATGTACGCTTTACGCCTTTTCCCCGGTTGACCGTCGTCAGTAAGTAAGTAAGTAAGCAAGTAAGTTGCCTTTTATTTTGCATGTCAAACGCACACAATGACAGATGTTTATCAAATACGTGTAGAATACGGCAATACAGCGAGTTTATAATTAAAATATAAACACAACACATTGTAAAACACGTAAAACACTAAATATATTAAACTAAACATCTGTATGTGTAAACTGTATTTGAATGGTGTTGTTTCAGTTTGTGCGAGTGAATGTGTGTGGCCGTGGTTCCTGGGAGAATTGAGTATTTTGAGTTGACCGTCGAGTTGACGGTCTGCAGACGATTGGTGTCACGCTGTTGTTCCCTGGGTCTTGACGATTGATATCATAGCGGCGGAGGAGTGACTACAGTGCGCTTTACCTCAGTAGTCAGTGGGTAATGGTCGGCGTATACAGAAATTGAACCCAAAGGTGACACAAGCAACTGAAACAGCGAACGCTGCCGTGTTCATCTTCAGCCAATGTTCAAAATAAACCTTGAAGTCGAATTCCGCGTTCGTCAAAGTTACACGCTAATTCATACCGCCACAACGGAAAATTTGAAGTCTGTACACGTTCAGAGCAATCGACCAATTCTCACGGGCACACTAGACACGACACAGACAGGACCGTCTTGTCGTGTCTGGCGGGCGATGTGAATTGGGCATTACAAGCTAAACTAAATCACCGCACTGCCCGCGCTCCTGTGACATCAGTCGTCAAATGCCGACTTCAAAGGCGTGACACCAGTGATCATATAATCGAGGTGACTGTTGTTTTGATGTTTTGGTGAAATTCCCGTTGCGCTCTTGGCAAAATTCGTAATGACCAATTCACTCCGCCCGATGCGACGCAACCACGCGACGGTCTGTTTATGTCACGTCGGGTTGGGCGACGCAAATTACGTGTAACAAAATGCAGTTCCGCTGGCTACGAAGTTGACCCAGATCGCGCCGATTACAAGGTCGGCCAGGATTGCATGACGATTCGTTTTGCTCTTCGAAATTTTATTACTTCTGCAATGTCTCTCTCCTTTGAGATGAAAAAACGAAATCCGCCTCTGAAAATATGAAGTATATAATTATAATTTAAAAATTAACAACTGTAACTGGAGCTTCGCTATAACACTCCGGGTAGTCGGCTAAGCCGACATTCTGTCCCTTCTGGCATCTGTCCCTTCAGCGGTTCAGTTGGATAGGCACAGACAACTTAAGTTGTCGGCACTGTCCGCGTTGTATGCGGAGCAGGGTCTATGTATCTGTCGGGCGTCCGTCCGTCTGTCTGTCAGTCTGTCCATCTGTCCCATCCGGCCGCCGCACGCCGCGGGTTTGCTGCTGTGGGCAGGAGATATCGATCGATAGCAGCGGCCACAGGGCGCCACAGCAGGGCCGCCGCAGCACGGCGCACAGCAGCCAGCGAGGCATGCGGCGGCTGAATGCGGGCAGTGCCACGTTGTCAGCTGACGCAGGAAGCTGCACGCTGACCTGTTTTCTTCTCCCAGTTCTCCTTCATTATGCTGCCATTATATGCTGAATAAAGATTATCGGTGATGTGTCAGTGACTGACTTCCTAATGCTATGAATGATGTGGCTGCTTATTATACTCGGTATATACTATACCGACGGACTTATGTTTTACCTCTGTCACTTATTTCTTTACTTCAGAAACAGCGAACAGACGGTACGTTTCGAATCGTTGGAGGTATGGTGCAATTTTAATGTCCCGTGATTGGATTCTTCGCCTCGTTTCTTGTTTTGGGGAGATGGGGAAATTACCCCAAATTTGGCCAAAAATTTGACGATGTTCTCATTTGGCGAGTTGTCGTAACCAAACAGCTCAGCGTATGAAAACAGCAACGGAAAATATTCTTTCAAAAGAGAGATAATCGTGCTACATTTTGAGAAAAATATGCAGATCTCCATTTACCCATTTTTGAGGAACCGTGGCGGACGCGTTAAGGGTACCGAGCAGACTACTGCTTGCTATAGAGTATTACGCAATATTAGCAGCCCTATAGTTATTCTATGCTGCCCTGCTGCTTGTTTAGGGCTGTGTATCCAGAACAGTTACTGGCCGATCGTCAGCAGGTTGGTATGCATGTTAGCTGTCTGGTAATTCAGTGGGTTTAAGTGTGTAATTTGGCCAGTTAGCGATCACAATAATTATTGCCTGTGAATGATGCGGCGATGGTCTTTGTTTTAGTCAAACGTATGCACGTATCAGCCGTGAATTTTGTTTTATAATGTTTTGACCCAGTGAACTTTGCATCCATTATGCGAGTAACGTGTATGTTGTTCAGCTAAATTTCAAGGTGTTGACATTCTAAATTAACCCTGAAATTTATGCAATCTTGTCAGCTGTAGTAATAACGGTCTACAAGAATTTTTCGGTTGTATTGGCATACTTTGCAGTTTCAAATTACTGTTTGCGCCAATCACTGTCATATTTTTACATCTGCCGTTTTTGACGTTTATTTCTGCCAACGTATTACTGAGTTAAGTTTTTGGCGTGTTGATTTGCTTGGTGCATCGATGTGCAAATTGTGCATTTTTGATGTTTTGGTGATGCAGTGAGACTTAATCAGACGTGTACCACTCTATGATATGATATGATACGAGATGCTATTTTAACATGCGCTCAAAAGCTGACATAAGTCAGCTTCTACCGCACGGAACCAACAACTAAAAAGTGGAAAAACAACTAAAACATAAAAACGGATAAGGTCAGATGTATCGGTAAACAGTCTGGGGAATCCGTGGAGTCAGTCCGGAAGAAGAGAAGGAAGGCTACGATGGGAAGGATTTACAGAAAAGGAAAGTTTTAAGCCTGGAATGAAAGAGTGAGAGGGTGATACATTGATACATGATGAAAGTGGTGAGTCGATGGAACCGATGTAGGCAGTGCCACTCAAAGGATTGCGTGATTCAGAATTGGAGAGTTTAATGCATGGTTGACGGAGAGAAGTCGGGAGTTGACTCCGGAGTCGAGGGGAAGCATACTGGAAGGAGGGGAAGCGTAGGCCTACTGTCTGTTAACACTGTTGGTCATCCTGTCTAACGGGTTCTTCGTCTTTCTGTGTGATCGTACTAAGCATACATAGCGCATTTGTGGCCCTTGCGAACTTGCGCTATATAAATGCCCTTAATAATAATAATAATAATAATAATAAGCAAGATACGTACGCTTTATGCTGTAGCCTATTTTTGTTGAACACGGCTTGCAGATGAATACAGGGCACCATGGCGCTTTAGCGCAGCGCTAAGTGTAGGTTATGTGTATGTGTTATTGTGTGTTTGCTTTGCACGTTGGCAACTGCAAACAGACGAGCCCAGTTTGAATTCTGTCTAATCTTGTATAGGTGACGCATAGTTCAGAAACCGTCGCCAGAAACTGTCGCTGGGACCCGATCTGAACGACACTTCACTGGCGCTGTTACCTATTAAATTAGTGAGGGCGTAGGCCTACGAATCCTGATTCCTGAAGTTGGACATTTTCACACATCGGGGATTTTTTTCGGTATCTCCACCGCTGTCAGCTCAAGACATTCTGCGTACAAAAGTGCGGGGAACCCGCTAGTCGTTGATTCGAGTGATGTGAACAAGATACTTAAAACAGCCGCAATACTCGTATGTCCCGAGGGACCGCGAGACGCTATATTTGCTATTTGAAAATCTTACCAAGTTGACTGCAGATGATGACTGTTGATGACTATATTCTCGGTCCCATGCCTCTGTGGAGAGGGGCTAGCTGAACCTACACTTACGCAAGGAGGATCGGCGTAATATGCCCATAGTGGATTGGCGCTCCTGAATCTATCATGATGCCATGTTCTGTCACAAAATTGGCGTACCGAAGCTGCGACGGTTTTTGACGACGATTTCTGATAGATGGACTGTTTTTATCGGCTTTTTTCTTATCACTGCACTGGATTCTTCTTATTACACTTGCTCGGTTCGCTAACTCGGCAAATTCCGTTTAGGTCGAAATGTACTAATAATGCGCTCTTGCATCAGGCTGCATGCACATACCGTTCATTATTGCATCGTTACTGTCGGCCTGAGGTCTGTGGCGGTTTGCGGTAATGGTGGTCAACTCAACAACAGCTCAGCAACTGCTCAGATGGCTGACCGTGGCGCAGCGACAGCCGAACATTTTCTACTGACATTAGCTTTCACCACGAGGAGGTTAGGTTTGGCGTTGGAGCTAAAACTGGGGTTAGGCTACACGTGGTGGTATAATGGTTAGGGCGTTGGACTCGCCACTCAAGGTCGCGAGTTCGACTCCTGGCCATACTGCTTTCGGGTAACTAACCACCTTAGGCAAGTTGTTTACTCTCATGTGCCTCTGTTACCAAACAGTATAACGGGGTACCGCTTGAAGAGCGATAATGCCCTGCAGTTGGGGAGGTAACCGTGGGTCTATCGTCGCACTGGCCACGTGGTTCATCCACCTACGGACTCGCGGCCTAAGAAAAGGAGATATGTACCCGCCTACACTTCTCGTGGTGTGTGACACACTTTACATTTTCTGTTGGGGTTAGCGCACCTGCTGCTCGCCGGTAATGACACGGCGGAAGTGTGCGATGCACTGAGTGCCCTCTGCCAGCCACAACTGGTTTAGTCCGCCCGGCTACTGAAGCAGCACGGCGGGCTATATGTTCTGATTCTGTTTCTTATTTATTTATCTTTAACGATTCTTGTCAGACGAATTATCTCAAAATCTACCAGCCCAATCTTTGCCAAATTTTCAAGATTGGTACAACCATGGCTGCAGATAATCAGCATGAAATTAGTTTTTCGATCTTTCAAGCGATGTTGCCGCGGCCATTTTTGTTGGTTTTATCGACAGAACTGATTTTCGTCACGCCAGTGGCTAGTGGTGCAGCCGGGCGGGCTAACGTTCGGCTTTGCCCTGCGTCCAGTTTCTTGCCACAGTGCGACGTACGGAGGAAGGCGGCGTGTCGACGTTTAGTGCATGTGATATGATCGCTGTATATCAGGTCGTAGGTGCCGGTGGAATGCCAGGTCTGGCCGGCCATACCTCCGCGCGGCTTGCTGGTCCGTCGGCCGCCGGCGCCGGCGTTAACCAGCCGGCGGTCGCCGCGTACGCCGCGGCTGCTGCTGCTGCTGCTGCTGCCGCTGCGCAAGGGTATGTTTCACCGCACTTCCGTCTCTCTCTCCTCTCTCTTCTCTTCTTTTCTCTTAACGGCTGTGAAACGACGGAATTCAATAAGCTCGATGGCGTGATATTCGCGGCAATGGCGTCGGAGAGCCCACGTAAAATAAGCTGTGTCACTTCCCCTGTAAATGTTTGAGTGGATAATACAAATGGCCAAAATAACTTGACATAAGATGCCGCGCACGGATCGTTTAGTCGTATTCACCAGGTGGCGCAAATGTGCACCGCAGTCTAATACGTAGTTCCTTGGGCACACAAAAGTCTGGCAGCCAAACCGGCTTGCGATCGATATACCCGTTTCTGCACAGTCCATCTGTATGCCAAACACACAAACACAGACCACGGAACGTGCGGCATGTGTAGTAATAGACCGCATCTGTGCGATGCGGCCGAAAAGGACGCGGTCCAGTGAGTGATTGCTTGTTGATGACAGGAAGATCATCTGATCACACGAACATTTGGCACCAGTCGACATCCGGAATACAGGGCCTAGTGAGCAACCTAAACCAGCCAACCCTACCCACATTCACCGTGTTTGCAGCCTCTTGTGGCTTGAATAATCCCGAAGTCTTGCTATTGTCTGTGTGTATCAAACACAAAATTTACTGCGTCCCTTACATGACGTAGTACTGTTAGTCTGATAGCGACGCGCATCTCTGCATGTCTGTTAATCAAACTGCATGATTATCGCGGGTCTGTGGGAGTAGTTTTTTGCGGTAGGCTTACATCAGCACGCAATAGGCCCAAGGGCGCCGTTTACCGACGCCTATAATGTCGTCTGGAATCCGATGCATGCGAAATATCGACTCGGATGCGGTTTGCATCGTTTGTGTCTTGCATGCCGCATCAGATCCAGTTATCTTGTTGGGGTGCACGCCTCCCCTTTTTTGTCCAGTTCTATGCTACATTTACATATTTCAAATCTTCTTTACCTATTATTTTCCCCGTCGGCCCTTCTCTTCCCGTATCCTACTCATTCACGCGCTCTTTCTCCCCCTTCTCTTGCCGTCATGTCCCTGTGATCCTCGAAATCCCGTCTGGAAGAATGTAGTGACCCTCCCTCATTTGTGTAGATTCCGCTTCCGGTGAATGTGTCTGTCCACCAAAACGCGCGAAACTGCCAAACAGATTGTTGTTTCCAGAATACGCAGCAACGCACTGAAAAGGGCGCCATCTTTGGCAAGTTGGGGGATGGCCGCTTGCCCCCATAAATTAGTTTCTGTGCTGCATGGCTGCGGCTTGCCTGCACAGTTGCATGAGTCGTCGTCCACAGGGCTGCGTGCGTGGTTGAAGATCAGCGGGCCGACAGCGATGCATGTTCAGCGGTTGCATGATGACCACTGATAGTGAGTGAGTGACGGACTGTATGACACAGAGGGCTGCATGCGACGTGATACATGTAGGCCTATATATATAGGCCTATACAACGCTCGTATAACAGCGTCGTCGGCGCTTCAAAGTAAATACGTGTTACACAATATAACTACAAATCTGTGTTCAGCTTCCTACCCGCAGCTGACAACGTGACACTGCTCATATTTGCCGGGCCCACAGCAGCAAACCCGTCACAGCGGCGTGCGGCGGACGAGGATGGAACAGACGGACAGACAGTCAGTCAGACGAACAGACGGACGCCTAACAGTTTCATAGACCCTGCTCCGCATTCGATCAGTGTCAGTAATAGACTTATATGGCGCCATGAAGTCTGAAGATTCAGTCTCGTGCAAAGGCACTGGCAGTGAATGGTGTGAAACTTTGTCGTAGCATAGTGCCAGTTACATGTAGTTCCGTACTGGCGTCAGTTGTAGTCTTGATGGTTAATGTCAGTGGCGCCTGCTCCCTTAAAAGTTCCAAAAGTATTGCCTGAAAATTTGACTAATTATTCTTTAGAAGTCGCGTCTAGTGAACATACACGAGTGAACTACGATATTGGCGCATGCATTAGCCTAATTTTACAATGGGCGTGTGTTGATGGGCGAGGGCGGAGGTTCCTTTTCAAATTCCAAACTCGTCGATAACGGGTGTACTTGACGGAACATTCCACATTGGCGGAGTTATGTAGTCCTGCAATGCTGATTATAAGCTAAATACTTAAATTTTTATCACCAGCAGGCTCAAAACTTTATCCCAGGTGGTGTTTAGAGTAGTAATCTGCATTTTTGAGTCAGTTGGTGGCTAAGAGTCCAATATTCATTGGCATTGTTGTTTGCAAGTGTATCAGTTCTGCAACAAGAACAACAACAATGACCGTTTTACAGCCATTATACTTGACGTCAGCCGGTACCTGCAGTTAAAAACTGCAAGATTATGTTGATGCAAAGTTTTACTGCCCGCATGCCCTTGCTGACGGCAACCAGCGCTTTCGGCTTAGGGAGAAGATGCTGGAGTTCTCAGCAGCGTTATTTACACTGTCTCTGTACCTTGTGTCTCCGTAACCTGTAGGCTATGTCACACAATAAGGCTGCCGTCGACTAGTCGATAGTCGACCAATAGTCGACTAATAAAAAATAGTCGACTATTAGTCGACCAGTCGACGAGAAAAACATAGTCGAAGTTTTATTTTGTCGTCTCATTTTGGTGAGCTTTCGAAGCGTTTATCGCCAGCTTACAATTGAATTTTATATGTTACTTATTGCTGGCACGCTATCCAGGTGAAAGGAACCAGCCTAGGCCTAACGCATCATTACTTCCACCAGCTTTCTTGTGGAGGCGTTTGCAATCGTCGACGTGCTTCTTTGTCGTCTCAACACCTGAACGCATTGGTGTTTCTAAATGTAAACAGCGACTTGCTCAGCAAATAGGCTAGTTTGCAGTCTGTGGTAATTTGGTAAACCATGATCATTTAAACTGGTAACTATCAGCTGTCAGGCACCTGACTGACTGGTAACTTTCATTGTCAGTAACCGCTGCGTTTGTCATATCTTTTTTATTTTGTTTAGTCTTACTTAAACAGTGGACCTTCGAAAGTGGACCTTTAATACTGCTACTATAGGCCCTACATGTTTTGGATTGCGGCCTGTTGCCTTATTGTCAGTGTCTCATCTTTAAGCCTTTAACTCTAAACAAGCCATTTTCATTAAAACTAAATGATGCAAGCGGAAGATATTTTGCGTGTTTTAAAATCGATACACTATAATAATTAATCGAGTCTATTATAAAGTTGGACAGTTGCAGTACTTAGTGAGGGCTCTTAAGGGCAAGTGAC
>Ga0126325_10000300_pt1 | contig 13258 bp, 3 predicted proteins | sample InaspJWI14metaG_FD_94487 | JGI IMG/M metagenome (GOLD analysis project Ga0126325, IMG submission 94487) | Marine gutless worms symbiont microbial communities from Oahu, Hawaii - Inanidrilus sp. 1 OAHU.JWI-14 metaG | ecosystem: Host-associated > Annelida > Digestive system > Unclassified | place...
TAAGTAAATAAGTAAGTAAACTTCATCTTGTTGCTGTGCGCCAAAAATTATTAAAATCGGCCTATTTATGACTGAGTTATTTCAAAAATAAAAATGTGGACGTTTTTTATGGAACACAGTGTACAGCGCATAGTGAGGACGGAAGGAACGCGGCGTGGTCGGTCGGCCGGCGCTCCATCCCGTCTCCGCATCATCATACGTTTCGCATCATCAGCGCCAGCAGCAGCAGCAGCAGCACGGCGCGCCGCCGCGGCGTCGGCGTCGTACCAGGTCACCAGGCGCTCGCCGGACCAGCGTCGATGACAGATCGCCAACAACGAGCCGGCAGACTCACTTCGCGGCCGTCTCAAGCCTGGTTCACAGCACGTCAACTGAACTGAACTCGAGTTACGAACACGCGCTTTCCGGTGGAAACGTTTACAGCGCACGTGCGTTACAGTTCGTGCGTCGTAGACGCTCCCGTTGGAAAGCACGTGTTTCAGAACTGGAGATCAGTTCATGTGCTGTGAACTAGACTTCAGAGCCTGCAGGTGCGTGGTTTGCGTTCACGAGAAGCGCGCTTGTGTGCCTGGGAACCGGCCTCGAGACGAGTGGCTTTGGCCTGGGTAGACATCTGCCGACCGTCCTAGTCCTAGAAGAATGTAAGACATATGCCCCCGGACATTTGCCCCATGATGCTGCCTCTTATTCCCCAAAACTACCATCGTGCACCCCCGGACCTAATCCTCATCCTAACTTAACCGCCATCCCAACCTTAACCTTAAACCCTGCATGCTCCATAACTGTAAACCCTCACCCTAACTGGGGTCACATATCCACGACGGTAGTTCTCGTGATGTCCGGCGGCAGATGTCCGGGAGGTGCACAGTCCTAGAACAACACCCGGGCATGCCAGCAGACCGCACGGTCGCTTCGCTGTCGCTACCCGCCATGCACAAGATAAATACCGCAACGAACTGTGCTCCGTGGAGGATTATGCAAATGGACCAGAACGTCCGAGACGCATTACAGTATCTTCACCGACCACTCACAGTGCTACAGGTAGAGAAATATATAGTACGGAGTGTCGCTCGGAGCAGTGTTTATTTTACTCACCATGACTTTGGGGGGGGTGACACCACCTGGTGAATACGATGGATTCTCCTCTCCCTTTCCGTCCCCTCTCTCCTCCCTTCCGTCCCCCTTAGAAGTAGGCCCCCACTGCGGCTAGGGGCATGGGGAGCGCCCGGCCGCCAGACGCATTTTGGTGCATTTAGGCATAAATCTGCACCCTTTTGATTGCTTAATGATGAATAATTTCCTGTGTTTATTGTCCATTAAAAGAAAGTTTCCGTGATATATTTGTAATTCACTGTCCCGGTCGAAAAAAGATTTAGAGCACACAATTTGCTGGGGGAATGGGGGAGTTGTAAGTTTTTTGAGGGGGGATCCCCCCGGGGGGATCCGCCCCCCCCCAAAAAAAAAGATGCCTGACGGAATAAACGCTGGCTTGGAGTGACTCGGAAATCGTCATCTACAGCACACTCACGCACCTGCTGACGTCATCACGAGCGGCCATTAGTGACGCAACGAGCTGTGGATAATCGTCGCCGACAGTGTCTCAATCGCACAATAGCCGCACCACGCACTGACGACACTGACCACTGAGTGACCAGCGAGTCACGCAAGAGATCAACCAAAGCACTGCAGGCGAGACTGTGACCGCGTCATTGACTAAATGGCTATCTACTTAGTTACCTTAACAGCGGACATATAACAGACTTGCAGCAGCCAATCAGTACTGGGTTCTTTGATGTATGCCCACCTGTGCAGGTGGCCGACATAATCTATATTTATAGTGCGTCGGTGAACACAGAATCATTCCAGCAGTCAATAAAAGCAAACAAAGTAAAAATAGTCAAAGTGACTAAATATGAAGCCGCATCGCTGCCGCGCACGGATTAATCCATCGTATTCGCCAGGTGGTGTCAATGTGCATCTCCCATCTAATACATGGTTGCTTGGGCTCACGCGAATCTGCACCCCAAACGGCACTTGGATCGTTTCAGCCGTGTTTGTAAGGTTCGCCAATTTGTCCAAAGACAGACAGACAGACAGACAGACCACGCCACATCTGTAGCAACAAGCCGCATCCAGCACTAGTGCGTAGTGCTGCGATGCGGCCTAAAAGGATCACAGGTCACTGCACGTCAGAGACAGACAACACAGAAACAGCGCGTCTTCAGCTGTCTGCTGAATTCCTCTGTGTCTGTCAGGACGCGCAACCTTCACGCACGAACGTGCATTTCACACTTCGCGTCCGTTTCGACAAGTCTTTCGCACTGGGACGCCTCCCGTGGGCCGCCTCCGCCCTCCCGCCCGCGGGGGCGTGACGCTCCGCAGTCGGAAAGTCAACAGGCGTCTGGAGGGCTTTTGTCCACCGCCACCGCCCATAACATTCCAGCTTGCCATCACTATACTGGCTCGCAACCGTGAAAACCGAGATGAGGCATGACCGCCGTCGCTTACACGTGTAAACCTCAGACTTCGACGTAACGCAACGCCTTGCAGTTCGACTTTGTTTTGCGTCCGAACACGCGTTCCCGTCCACGACAATACTGCTGCCCGTCGCGTATAATTAGAAACAAAGCCCTGGTCAATCTGTTTTGTCTCTTTCTTTTCTTTGTTTGTTATTCACCAATAAGGTGGCATAATTTAAATTATAATAAATAAAAAGAAAGCTTAACTATAACTGTAAAGCACAGTAAATAAATAAAAGCAAATATCTTCGGCGAGAAGGACTTCTTGGCGACGTCTAGTGGTTATATAGCCACGCTGACTGCTGAGTTCTACTTCTAACACGAAGTTTTCTGATCCATGATAGCTCTAAAACGCAACGTTTTGAGGTAAGGGCATGAGACAAACAGACGGACAGTAGCCCCGCTTAATGCCCCCACTTAGGTAGCGGAGGTCATAATAACGTGACGTTGACGTGACGCTGTGTAAGGTATCGACGGGACTACACACGAAACGTCGTGTCACAATACCGAGTACAGAAGACGACACGAACTGAACAGCGCGTGAGGGCCACACAAGATTGCAGACCAGAGTGTCCATGGGTCCATGTTGTGTGACCCGATCCAACCCAACCTATCAGCTGACTAACCCAACCCACTACAAGTGGAAAAATTTGGACCCAACTCAATACAACTAACAATGGAGCCTACAGTTTACAGACGTACAGACGTACAGCTTATGCTATAGTCGACCGAACCAAACCCAACCCACGGACAACTCTGCTGCAGACCACACCACATCGGACCGTTGCGTCGTCGGTCGAATGTCGAGCGGATCCATTAATCGACAGCAGCAGCGGCAGCGGCAGCGGCAGCGGCGGCGGCGGCGGCGGCGGCGGCGGGGTCAGCCAGGCATGAGAGACCGTTCGTTCAGTCGCGGCGTGCGGCCGCTGTAATATCGAACTGACGTGCGGCGCCGCTGAACGCTCACTGGTCGCTCGCTGCTTCCATTACCGCGGTCGCCGCGTCCCGCGGTCCAACTGACGACGTCGTCGAAGCCACGTCCGCCGTGACCGGACATCTGCCCCCTCAGCCTCGAGGCTTACGATATGCTAAGCTAGCCAAAGCCAGCTTCTGTCTAAAATCTGCGGAGTCAGTCCCGAGATAGGAAGAGAGTACGATGAGAAGGATTGTGAAAATAGGTTTTGAACCGGAAGTGAAAGATAGAAAGAGTTATGAGTGAGGGACAGGAGTTATGTGAGGACTGTGATGAATCGATAGAGAACGATGATGTGGCAGCTGTGGGAAGAGCAGAGTCAGAGATAGAGAGGTTAAGGTTTGGAGTTTAAGGGTTGGGGTTACGGTTAGGACCGGGGGGACAGATGTCCGGCGTGGGGCAAATGTCCTACATTCTTGTCGCATTGATTACCGCCCAGTCTCCGTCATCGCCCGCCGCCGCCGCCGCCGCCGCCGCCGCCGGCTGCTGCTGCTGCTGCTGCGAATAAATGGATTAACAGCGATGCGCGGGTCGGGTCGGCGCTACATGCGACAGCCAGGCCGTTCACCGCTCACCATCTCAACATTCCTTCACACGCCGCGTCGACATGACCGGCAGCAAACCGCAGTGAAACGGCGTTTCAAAACACACAAACGCGCTGACACGGCAACTTTTCACAACATTAAATCGTGAAATTATTCAGCAATACGTGAACGCTTGTATACACGTGGCGAGTTACTCGCACGTCAAGTCAGTGAAATACACAGCACGCTGCAACGACATTATATACAACGTTATTCACTATCGTATATACGGTAGTCTAACACAACATAAATGAATTAATTCAGCAAACAGAAATTAAACAAACGCAATAAATAAAAATACACCCAGACAAACGAACCAATCAGCACAATATTTGACATAAATAATTGTCTTTCGCCATATCTGTTAAAAAAGCGATTTCGACAACTGCAAACCAATCTCGCAAGTTATTCGCACATGCTGCATTTTTGTCCATTTTTTCTCTACCAACGATGAACAACAACTGTCCCACAATTTCCGCAATCCTTTCTAAAGTGGTCGGAAGTGAATACTGGCAACTTCCATAAACACGTGTCTCTCAGAGGCATTATCGGAGTACTTCCGGTAGTTTTGCGCAGGTTTCTTTTAGTTCAGTGAGTTCTTTTGACCTTCTCTGTTGCTGCTTTATTTCTGTATTTTTGTTCGCATCGTTGCGTTTATAGCTTTCTTTCTAGTTTACCATCACCGTGAATGAAGATGCAATAACACAACAACGCAAACGTCCAGATGAGACAGATGGAAACTAGATGCAAGGCAAAGCCTGTCGGTAGCCCACCCGCTTATCACCCTCGCCACCTGTTAATTTACTGTTAATTGGTCAGTTAACTGGTTCGCCTGCGTCCATCGAATCAAGCAGTTTGTTTGCCTGCGATCAACAGCGTGCAGCAGTCGCACTAACAGACCTATTAATATAACATTTCCATTAATAGCGGCGCCGCTGTAGCGAATGTCATGCGAACTACATACATACATACATACAAATTTATATTGCGCCAAAAATCGTGAGGACGAATCTGAGGCGCTGGTGAGGGAAGAAGGGCGATTTCGCCCATAAAATTGGTTGCCACGGCAAAGTCCCCAGAGGGATCGAAAAATAACTTAAGATTGTTTATATATGGCCAAAGTTCTACCAATCCTGCAAATTTCGTGAAGATCGGTCCGGTAGATGTTGACATAATTGGTCTGTCAAAGATCACTAAAATATAAAAAAACAACAGCAAAACGTCAGTCCTCCTGACCTGACGAGATGGAGAGAGACGTCATGAGGAGTGATACTGACCGGCGTCGCTGTTGTTGTCGCCGGTGAGGCTGTGCGAGATGCCCGGGTTGGACTGGCTGTGAGGTCGCGACGTGTCGTCGGACCTCGTCGACTGGACGTCGTCCGGCACGTGGTAGCCCGAGTAGCCGCCCAGCGACGGAGAACGCTAGCACACCATCCACAGCACAACAACTTACTGACCGCTGCCGCATAGTACGCCCAGCACGGTCTATGTAACGGTCGGGGCGTCCGTCCGTCTGTCTGTCTGTCTGTCCCATCGATTGACAGCAGCAACGCGGCCGGCTGGTTTGCTGCAGAGCGCCGGCGACGACAGCAGACATAGATCGCTAGCGGCGGGCACCGGCGCTCAGCAGCAAAATGCGGGTAGCGTCGTGTGACAGCCGTCGCTCGGAGGCTCCACACAGAACTGTTTATTTGCTTATTTTGGGGTCTAGAAATCGCAGCGCATTGCGAGTTCTGTGACGGTGAGTAAGCAAGTAAGTAAGTGTATTTGTATGGCGCAGAACAACACACCAACGCATCGCCACCATCACGTCACTGTTTAACTATTAACTTATCCAACGAGAACATGTCGTAACTTTTCACAATAAACGAACTTACAGGCCGACAGAAAATTACTCAACATAAATACTAGTCGTTCAGCTTGACGTCCCGACCCCCACGCTATCAAGGACAGATTCTGTGCGATGGGGATACATTCCCTACCAGCCTTACCATTTCACCTATCATTTTAATGTTTCTCTGTGTTTCTTTTGCTCGATTTCAAACCATTTTACTAAACTTTCGTCGTGCAGCATGCCCCGGATTCTCACAGTTGCGTTACTGCTCCCGGTGTTCCGTGCACTGTTCCGTCGGCCGTCTCATTCCTGACCAAAGTAATCCCCATCAACAGATCTTTGGATTCGTTCGTGCAAGCTATGCAATTAACGCAGACACTCTAGGAAACACGAATCCAGCAAGTACACAGTACGACTTGCTGTGCCTCGCTGTGTGTATGAATAGATCGTCATCTGATCGCTGGATGTGTCAAACGCATGGACTTCGTCACTCAACGTCGCGCGACCAACCCGCGCAATCAACGCCGTAGAACATACACGGAGTGTATACGGTACGGTCACCCGGTGTATCAGTCACGCACAGTGGGACTTGCTTGCTGCATTAGCGGCATCGCCGAGAACACAGCAGCGTCATTGTGAGATCGGTCCATGCTGACAAGCAGGAAGGAGCGAGTTCCGTGGTGGTCCAGCTAGGCTGTCTGGAACGACCACGATCGCGATACTGGAGGCAGCAGACTCGCAGCAGCAGAGCCATTTCATCGCAGCTGCACATCGTCTAGGATTTCCACGCGGCCGCGAGCCGTGCAGCCGACGGAACGAAGAGGGCCGGGCGGCGGGCGGCGGCGGCTGACATCGAGGCCCGGCCGGGACGGCGGCCGGCCAGGTGGTATGTGGAGAGAAGCCGGGAGGTCTGCGCTCTCGCCGGCCGGCTGACAGCGGACATGATTAATGGCCTCTCAACAAATTCCTTCAGAACCATCAAGCGAAGCGCGGCCGGCCGGTCGGCGCGCCGACGATACGTTCTATCTGTTGCAGCTTGCAGCAGCGCCGCCGGTAGTCGCGGGATAGCGGCGATGCCGACCCACCAGATACACAACGTCCCGTCCGGACCGCCAGGGGTCGCCCGCTGCTACCGGCTCCCCCCCCCCTGGTCGCACCACACTACACCGCTCCGGCGAATGTAGGACATTTGGCCTCCCACGTGCCTAACTCGAACACTAACCCCAAAGTAATGTAAAGTAACCGCAGATTTGTACAGCGCTTCATCATGAGCAACTCATCTCCAGGGCGCTCAGGTATGGCACGTGTTAACAAGGGATCATACAGTTTTACCCGCACGATTATCCACAAGTGGAATGAGCCATACCTGGCCTTACTCCCCAGCCGCACAGCATCACCGCACTTCGGCCGGTACTCAATTACCGTCCAGTATAGGATAGGAGGCTGAGTTGGCCTGGACAGAGGCTGGGGAGAGGGGGACAGACATCCAACACTAACCCTATATACCCCTAACACATGTTTGTGTGTTCTGTATGCTTGTATTTTACTGTGCTGCCTTAGTGGCGTAATAAATAAATAATAATAATAATAACCAGGGGCGGATCACGGATGTCGGCGTTAATGGTTTGCGAGGCGGGGCAGGTGTGGTGGGGGGGGCAAATGGTTCGGTCATGCCGCCAGCGAGAGAGAGAGCGCTGTTGCCGACGAAGTGTTTGGTCGTCGTCTAAAAATACAATTCGTGTCCGTTTCGAACGGAACAATCTCAACACGTTGAGGCCGGCCGGCTGGCGTTATCGTCGGTCGACAAAGCAACGAAACAGTAGCAGTCGCACGGACCAGCCAGCCAGACCATCACGATACATAGGCCCGGCGTCTCACAGTTGAGCCACGGGCTGATGCATATGCATGCGGACTGCAGCAGCTTTGTGAAAATCTTATGATATCTATTTACGCTAATTTTAGAATTCGCTGACTGCAGTCGAAAACACTGCGTTAATTGCATTAATGCTATCGCTAAAATCGGCAATATGTACTGTCCGATCAGCTGATACAAGAGATCAGCAACTGCTGGGGCAAGCGACCGTGAAAGGCGACGCACAGAAGTGCGCCACATTGACTACGCAATTCTGCCGGTCAAACACAGACAAACATCCCATCTCCGGGAGGTCACTGTTTCCGCGGTAGGTCCAAAGAGTCCCTACTCCAAATGACATTTTGATCCATACAGCAATTTTTGCAGAACGACGATTATATCAAGCCGCCTGAGCCGATTGCCTACTGCCCGTATATGGAGGTCTACCTTTTCGTTGGCGGTTTCGGACAACTATCTATCTCTTAACCGCCGTGTTGCTAGGGTGCGCTGCAAGTCGGTCCGTCATTGTTTGACGGCTGCCTCTAGCAACTCCACACAGATGACAGATGGGTGTGGCGTCGGGCAGCTGAATCTGTTATCGCCTACATTACCCATGTCGACCGGCCCAATATATCATCAGCCTCAAGCCGGCAGAGAGCGAAGCAACGTGGCGGCTTGTTTGATAAGCTGTCCTCTGAGGTAACCGTTACACCAAAAACGAGCTCGACCCGTCTGAGAGTTTTGGCATAATACATCACTGTCACACAATGCACACAGGATAAACTGTGTCGTTGCAACAAAGGCTCAAAATAGGAACACAAATAATTTACTGTCAGGTCGACCGAATACTGAATGTCAAGTTCGCTACAGAAAGGTTATGATGGAGCGTCGCAGCGTCGTGCATGGCCCGTCGTGGCCTTGATAACGCGACGACATGAACGGAGCGTAACGACACTTGACGACCAAGTCATAAAAACCGAGCATAAATCACGTGATCGTGTATGAGATGAGCGACAGACAGACATGATCGTGCGACAACGACGGACACGGCAGACACAACACGCACAGCAAAACGACGTCCAATCGTCCATCGTATCTCGCAAACTGTGCGCCAGACCATGCACTTCTGTATACTGGACTATACCGGACGTCGAGACGCTTTCCAGCCAAGCAACTTATACGCATCGCACGCAACACAAGCAAGACGCTTGCGTAGAATTTAACGCAAGCGCATTGCTTGCGATGCGTGCGTGGCGTTTGACCGTAAACCGTCCGTATACACAGACGACGGAATAACGACAAACTACCCGACAGACAGGCACTTATAGGCCTACAAGCGACGGACGGATTCTTCGTAGACTGGAATCAAAACATCAGTGAGACCGTATTAACTTAACGTGCGAATAATGGCCTCTCCCAGTCGCACTGATTCGTAAGCACTGACTTAAGTTCTGGCACTGCTTATTGCCGATACCGTGCATATGCGTGATATGGCCGTACGAGTACAATAATTACAACGCTTCGAGAAACAAGGCAGCGATAGACCGCAGACTCCGCCCCCGGTGTTGCCACCTGGGAAGTTACTTTAAGCGCCCGAAAAGTAGTTCCGTGCGTCCGTTGGCCTGCAACTGGTATTACTGCGCACAGGTAATATGCATAAAAAAATTGGTGAAGACCGGGCGTGCTGTTCCGAAGATATGATCGCGGACAGACAAACACACAGACAGACAGAAACGCCCATCACAACACTCTGCTCTCCTATCGGGGGCGGAGTAATAAACAATGACTTTTCATCTACTACCGCCATTGGTAGTGTTATAGGTACTGTTTCGACCGCCATTTGTCCGTTCGTCTGACTGTTTCTGAAAAGGATAAGTCGTATGCACGTCTTGGTGCCACAGCTTAGCTTTCATCGTATGTGTAGCACTTTTTATTATACTGTACTCAGGCCTAGAATTTGTACCCTGTGTACGATTTTTATAATAAGTAGACACATGTGGGTCGATTTTCACGAAATCTGGGCAACAGGTAGGCCGAGATTACGGATCACGGAACAGCAGCTCAAATTTTGACAGGTCAGAGTTAGGACTGGTGGTTACGATTACGCCTGAGTGGTTAGCGACTTTAGTGCACTTGCTGGTGGTATGCGCTTTACTGAGTGCCCTCTGTACGAAACAATCACAAGGAACTTTCCATGGCTACATGCCTCTGCACATTGGTCAGCCAATGTCCGTATACGACTATAACATAATTTCAACAACATCCTGTTCGCCACGGCATTTTACAGTCTACAGACGGACGACGGTAGTCGACCAAGCGAGACACAAGGTCACGGCAACAGACAGTGTGAGTATTAGCCATAGACCTTTGGTATTAGCCTTAGCTATAAATTAAACCATGGATCTGCAGGCCAACTGCCGCCGTGTATCGCGAGGGTCGTGTTTGGGCGTCTTCAGCATACTATACTCATGGTGTCCTTGATGCATGCGGCCACCGCCCGCCGGCGTGTTTATAATTACAGCAATGAACGGTCGAACAGCGCAGACAAGCACGCACGCCCGGCAAAAACTGCTGAATGCGGTCAGCTATTTTTTCTCGGTCGACTCCGGCTCGCCCAAGCAGGGACGCAGGCGGCACACACGACTGTATGTAACTCGATCGGACGCGATGCATGTATACACTGCTGCCTGCACAGTCTGGTCCCAATCACTGCTACAAATGATGCAAAAACAGTAGCAAGCTCGGCATCCCATTCCCAACGCGAAAAGTAGGCTACGTTTATCAATGACCATGTGGTATAATGCCATGCCAAGTTCATCGCACGGTGGATGGACGGGAAAACGTCGAAAATGGCAGAAAATCTACTAGCAAGTTGCGAACTGTTGTAACGCTGGGCGACGCGCATACGATGGGCGGAGCTTATGACTGGGGGGCGAGAGCACAACCAGAGACGCGGCTACAGCCGAACTCTGGTCAAAATCTAGAGTAAGAAGCACTGCAGTAAAACGACTTAAGAAAATGACCACCTGCTAGAGCCCACGCAATATTACTGGGCTATCGTTGACTGTTGCTTAGGCCCACACAAGTCTGCCTCCCAAACGGCATCTGGACCGGTTCATCCGTTTTTGCACAGCTCACCGGCGTGTCCTGGACTCAGACAGACACAAACACCACGGCACGCGCGACATGTGCAGCAACAGGCCGCGTCTATGCGATGCATGCACGAAGCCACTAAAGAGCACGCAAGCCACACAGAAGGATCCACGACGGACGCGCTTGCCACTGTATACAGGTCTTCACTCGCCCGCGTTATATGTCAGGAACGAGACGGCAGACGAGAAGTCGATATGTCACCGATAAATATTTTGTGCTAGCACGACGAAGCGTTTGTTGGTGCCGACATATTTTATTAATATCGAGCCGCGACCGACTGAGCAGCGAGCGTCGCTCTACATTACCGTGTCAACGTCGGTATACAGCGCCATCGTCGGCCGCTCCAAGTCGGTAACAGCAACCATCTGTGGACACTAAACTGCCCGGGGAGCTGCCTGCCGAATATTTTTATTTCAAGCTGTGTCGAGTCTGGGCCGAGTCTCGCGTCAATTAAACACATGCTCGGCCCGGTCCGGTCCGGCTCGGCCCGGCTCGACTTCGGCCCTGTCGGCCGGTCGAAGTGCATCGAGTCGGCGCTGAATCAAGCGACGAGAACGACCGATAAACAAACCGATGCTCACTCACTCGCAAAACAGCTGCTGTGGCTGCATGGTGAACGAAACGCCAACTGCAGCACGCAGCCATGCGGTGCGGCGTAACTGAACGAATAGCCACCACCTTCCAAGCTGTTCCGTACACCATCCACTCCATCCATTTGTTGCTCTGACGATGACGACAAAGTTGCCACACGCCAGCAGCCCAATCTGAACACAGTAGATCTCCAAGCACGTCACGTCACTCCCCCAGGAAGTATCGTAACTTCTGTATAACGACGTTAAACCCAAATCGGAACAATCATCACAAATGTTATCGATCCACTTCCGCCTAAAAGAACTCCACAGGAGTCTGATTTACCGGACTGGCTCTGCACGAGCAATTACTACGAGCAGGCAGTTTCCACGCTAATCCTGTGTCTAAGACAGTCGGCCGGCATGCGACATTAGTCGTAAACCCGCAACTTCCCGAGTCCCGGCCATTCCGCTTTCGGGTATAACGTTCGGCAAGTTCTTCACACATGCGCCTATCACCAAGCAGTAGTGTATAATTTGGTACCAATCAACGGGAGGTGATGTCGTGCGGCTGGGAAGGTAACCATAGGCCTGGCGTCGCACTGTGTCATGCGTCACAGCGAGACTTCAGTAATCTATCCACCTACGGGCTCACGGCATGCACCTACACTCCTCGTGTGGTATGGCACACTTTACCTTTAACTGTCCATCGTCCAATCACCGTCTCTCTGGCCAATACTATTACAAATTACACCGCATGATGTCTACAAACGAAGACAACGCTGGCAAGTTTAGGACTTGAATCAATCGCCGCATGCAGACATTGTTCGTCGCCAGCATCTGCGGTCTGCTGGCTGCCATCACCAGTTCGTACCGCGACACCGGCGTTCGATGTTCGGTCGTCGGGCTTTCTCCGTAGCCGGCCCGGCGGCCTGGAACTCGTTACCATGACTACCTGCGAGATCCGTCACGTTCCTTTGACTGTTTTCGCCGAGACCTGAAAACTTTTCTTTTCTCGTTTTACTAGCGTACACAGCGCATTAGAGGCTTTGCGATTATGCGCTATGAAAATCCACTATTGACACTGACACTGACACGACAAACAGCGACCGCTACACACAGTACATGCAGACAGACAGCAGCTGTCTGAGTGACATAACGCGTGTGCGTCAGCGACCGGGGCCGCTGTATGGCCCGCTGATGTACTGTTGTATATTATTAAAACAAAAACGCTCGGCGCAGATCGAGCCGGCGATCACGGACCGTCAGTCTTTCGGTGAAACGGCGATGATCCCGGTGTTGTTCTAGCTGGAATATCATCTGTTTACTCTTAGCCGATGCCATTACGAGCGGCAGCAGGCGCCGCGGCGGCATCCTCTGATAGCGTGCCGCTGGCCACGCCGGAGAAAAATCAAAGCTGGAATGCGTGCTCTACCGCAGTCCGAGATCGCCGGTCGACCGAGATCGCCGTGATAATGAAAGTAACGCCGAGATAAGGCCACGCTCAGATCGTGCTCTCAGCCACGGACTCCTATATACTCTCAGCCATTCCCATCAGCTGCTGGAGCCACGACGCCAGCAGTTGCGCGGCCGACGTAAAAGTTTCGTGTTGGATCAACGGCGCCAAGGTTCAGTGTATAGTCTAGGTTGGCGGCGTGGCGTAGTGGTTAGCGGCATTCGGCATGAACGAAGTTAACGCACGTCGGGCCCGGTTACTACTGGGATGGGTGACCGTCTTCGGGCGGGTATTCCATCTCGGTATGTAACAAGCCAA
>Ga0126325_10000301_pt1 | contig 13250 bp, 7 predicted proteins | sample InaspJWI14metaG_FD_94487 | JGI IMG/M metagenome (GOLD analysis project Ga0126325, IMG submission 94487) | Marine gutless worms symbiont microbial communities from Oahu, Hawaii - Inanidrilus sp. 1 OAHU.JWI-14 metaG | ecosystem: Host-associated > Annelida > Digestive system > Unclassified | place...
ACTGAGTGGTGGGGTGCTGGCGTGGTTATCTGTCTGGAGCGAAGTGCAGACTTGCATACGGCCCAGCTGATGCCACTGCCACTCACTGTCTCTTGCTTCAGTAAAATCCAGATTGGTTTTACCTTTCTGGTACCGGCTCACCCGGGTGGTCCCAGAAAAAGGGCCGTTAAACACGTGTATAGTGTGCGGTAGGTGTCATAAAATGGTGGAGTGTCCGTCCGTTTGTCCGTCCACCCCTCCGTCCGTCAGTCTGTCCCGTTGATTGATAGCAGCAGCAGCGGTCGACGGGTTTGCTGCTGAAGTTGGGCGCGGGCAGCAGATACCGATCGATAGCTGCTGCCGCCCGGCACGCCGGCCGCGTAAATTTTGATCCGACTGTCAGGAGGTCCAACATACTTGTTGATAATTGAGAGTGTCGACGAGACGAGAACTACCCAGTGTCACAGTTGCTAATGTGGCTGCGAAATTTGTACCAGAATTTTCAACTAGTTGATGTGGTTTTCCCATTCGATATGTTACCCTTTTTATTTTATTTTATTAATATTAATTCTTTGTTTGCTTGTCTGCCACAAGCTAGTTAGTAAAAGATCATCATTACAGGTCGCCCCCCGAGGGATGCAAAAATGCAAGGCTATTAGTTGACCTAGTTGACTGGTTGCATATCGAGCTGGTGTGGACGGTCACCCATCCCAGTACTAACCGGGCCCGACGTAGAGTAACTTCATTAATACGCCAAACGATGCTTTCGCCGTCTAGTCAACCCCTCAGCGCCTCAGACTGGTTTCACAATTTTTGGCGCTATACAAGACGGTTCGAGTGTCCGTCCATCCGTCCGTCCGTAGATAAAGCTGTTCATTTCAATCGTGTGTGTATGTATTGCAGGTGGTGGCGCGGGATGCCGACTCGGCCGACAACGGCGCGGTGCGCTACCGCCTGCGTGCCGGTCCGTCGTCGCACCTGTTCCACATCGACCCGGTCACCGGGCTGCTGGCGACGGCGCGCCGGCTCGACCGCGAGCGCGCCGCCATCCATCTCGTGTCGGTCGTCGCCCGCGACGCCGGCGTGCCGGCCACGTCGGCCAGCGCGATCGTGCGCATCGCCGTTCGCGACGTCAACGACAACCCGCCCGCGTTCCGCTTCCCGTCGCCCGACAACGACACGGTCCACGTCTCCCCGGCGGCTCCGCCCGGATACGTCGTCACCCACCTCGACGCCGTGGATCCGGATCTCGGCAACAACGCCCGAGTAGCGTACGCCGCCGCCGCCGCCGACGACGACGACGACGACGATGCCGCGGTCCCGTTTAGCGTGGACCGGAGGACGGGCGCGGTGACGGTGGTCGACCGTCTGACGGACGGGCAGACGTTCGGCGTCGCGGTGACGGCGACCGACGCCGGCGGCCTGGCGGCGACCTCGGTCCTCCGTCTGGTCGTTAACAGCTCGTCGACGCACGGGCTGCCCGTCCCCGCCGCGCCGTCGCCGCCGCCGCGCCGGGGTAGCGGCCGGGTGCCGAGCGTGCGGCTGATGATCGTGGTGGGGGTCGTGGTCGGGTGCGCCCTGCTGGCGACGTGTCTCATCGCCGCGATCGTCCTGGTGCGCGCGCAGCGCTCGTCGAAGCGCGAGCGTCACCACTACAACTGTCGGACGGCGGCGTGCGTCCGCCTCCAGCAGACCGGATCGCCGGCGTGGGCCGGGACCGCCACCGCCGCCGGCGCCGCCGGCCCTCCTCCCCTCGCCGTCGAGGTCTACACCGGCCCGGCGGCCAAGTCGCCGCCTCTCGGGTCGCCGCCGACTCTCGACGGCACCTCGGGGTCGCTGGTGTACAACGGAACGTGGACGGCGGGCGGATGTCGATACCAGGCGTCGCCGTGTGCGCGCAGTCCGTCTGTCGACTGCGCCTCACTCGGCTGTCTACGATACAACCACGCACAGGTTTGATGACGATAGCATTGCGGTGGCTCGGTAGCCGAGTGGTTAGCGTGCTGGACTCAGGCGCAGAAGGGCCTGGGTTCAAATCGCAGCCGCGACGCTGTCTTAGACAAACTGTTCACACCCATTGTGCCTCTGTTCACCAAGCAACGAAATTGCTGGCAGCCCTCTTAAGGGTTGCGAGGGTAACTGCGGGCCTGCATGATAGTAATGGCAGCTTACCGCCGGGTTTATGACTCACATCACCTGCAGGCTGACTGCCAAGAACTGGGATCAGCTCCGGAACCCTACGCTCGGCGGCCGAGTATGGGCTACATTTAGCATTGCACCGTCTCGTACAGTACAACAAGAACTGGGCCCCGTCTAGTACATGGATCATCGGGCATACTCGAGTTCACACCCAAACGGAATCTCGATTGGTTCATCTGTTTTCGCACAGAATTCACCAATGTGTCCAGTAGACAGACACACAGACACATAGATCACGCTACTTCTGTATTAATAGGCCAATTCTGTCTGCAATACAATCACGGTCAGGTTCGGCACTGTTGAAATTGCACTGTAAAATGCATTACATTCTACAGCAACAATAACAAAATGTCAACAATAGATTAGTAACAATTAACAGCAGTCCACAGTAATCTGGCAAAAGGCCGCATCGCCGCCGCATACCAACATTTGCATAGTTCCTATACTTTGTAATCGGTTGGAGTATGTCCCCCTCAAAACTGCCCCTTCCAATGCGGGGGAGATCTGGGTCCCGTTTAATGCAATATATATTCTGCTTAGTAACCGAGCCACAAGCAGCTTGTTTTTTTCTACCACTTGATGATAAATAAAAGTTGCTCGTATGATACGATACGACACAAGATGCTGTTTTAACGTGCGCTCAAAAGCTGACATAAGTCAGCTTAATCTACGCACGGAAGCAGAAACTAAAAAGTGGAAAACACAAAAAAACTAAAAAGTAACAAAAACGGATGCGATCAGAAGTATCGGTAGACTGTCCGGGGAATCCGTGGAGTCAGTCCTGATAGACAGCTTTTGTTCACACGTGCAGGGTTCGAAGCTGCTTGCCGCTCGGCCGCTGCACGGTAGCGTGGACGGTTGCCATGGAGACGTTCTGCGTCATCAGCATCGCCTTCTGCATCATCCCCAGCAGCAGCAGCAGCAGCAGCAGGATCCTCATCATAATCATCGTCATCGTCAGTGCAATAACACGCACGTGCGGTTTCCGTCTCCGTCCGAACCACTCAGTACGACGCACGTTCGACAGACGGCGCTGCCGCTCGCCGACTCCGAAATAGAGGTAGATTAAAGAATCGTTGTATTGGGCCGCATCGCATGCGTAGCGGAGATGCGGTCTTTCGCTGCGTGTGGAGTGGCGTGGTTTGCATATCTGCCAGGGCAGAAACGCGTGAGCCCTGTGAAACGGCTGAACAGATCAGGATACTCATAATACTCGTGTGGGCCCAAGGAGGTGCGCATTGGCGCTACCTGGCGAATAGGAATGCTGCGGTGGCGATACGGTCTGTCGCTGCCATTACTGTAGCAATTTGTTGTTCTTATAGGCAAGGAAGAATTCATGGGATCTGTAAGGTTAGAGCCACCACCAGCTGGCAGCTCCCTTCGTATATACGCGAGTATCACTTTAATGTTTCTTTCTCCATTCCTGTCTCATATTGTAGCACAAAAACAATGCTAGATTTCATACAGCTAGGCCTAGACATAAAACATAAGATACAAATATATCAGTAGCACACATGAGAAACAAACAACTATACACAGCGGAAAACAAACCAAACCACTTACACTGTTCAATAAATTCATGATCAACAGTGTTGCTACGATCTAAATGAATAGAGAAATTACACATACGAATTTTGATGGAACAGAATTTGAATCGATTAACTTTTCAACCAGTAGTCAGTTAGTTAGTTGTAAAAATTTGCAACCCTGCCCTACGGACCGTTTCGTTCTGTGGTTAGTATCAGGAAGTGGACAGATGGACAGACGTGGGCTACAGAGAAGTCAGCAGTCCAGTAGGATCTTCACAAAGGGAGCAGCCCCATAATAATCCTTAATAATGCGGCTGTTTGTGCCGATAATGATAGTTATCAGCCCGGAGGACTTAAGTGAGGAAGCCCGCTGTGCCTAAGCCTGTCGTCGCCAGCTAGGAAACGTGATAGCTGAGCCGTTAAGAGGCGACGTGCGAATTATCAAACTACCTCTACGGCTTCCGATTTGCACACCGCTGAAAGATTATCTCAGTGATGGGGCTTCCGTTTGTCGTTAATTTAATCGCTGCAGCGCTGTCTGCTTATCAGCTGAATCCTTGTAAATGATATTAATGCTGATTTGGTCTTGTCAGCGACAAAATAGGTGCATTTAGCCGTAGAGTTTGGAGTCTACTTCGGTTGACAAGAGTTTTCGCAGTTAAAGCTGGCTCTTATGACGACCAGTTTTTCGGGATTTTTTTATTTGGGTGCACCGCATCTCTGTTTTCTATACTTGTATTTTGTTTGTTATTTGTTATTTTGTTATTTTATATATATATATATATATATACATATATATATATATATATATATGATCTATACGAGTATTTAACGTTATAACTACAGTAGGTCTACTGTTTTCTAAAATACAAGGATGTAACGAAAACAGGACTCTGCTAACTGTAACTAGAAAGTGAAAAGTTCTTTCTAGAATGCATCCGAGAGCGGAAATTTTCTATCCATGGACGTCGGCTTTTAGTCGCTGATTTAACAAACGTCGATAACTGAATGAAAACGTGGTGATCGCCCGAGCTTGAAAACCAGACTGCATCTCATTCTTCGCTTGCGTTATATGCTTCTTTATCGTATTGCTATCGTTTACACCTTATGGCTTGTTCACAGCACATGAACTGAACTGGAATCCGTCAACTGCAGTGTGAACAGCCGCATTGGATTGTTTCAGAACTGACAGAGCACCAACCGTCCTAGTTTCGCTGTAGGCCTTGGCCTAACCAATCAAGTCGTGACACTGACTCGCGTGACCACTGTAACTGGGTCGATTTGTTCCAGGTCGGTTCAGTTCACGTGCTGTGAACAACCTTTAGTGGTTTCGTAGATGTCTCGAGAGCTTGTAGTTCCAGCGTTGTTTATCGTCGCGGAGATGACAAACTGGCTGCTTTGAGGCCACTCAGTAGATGGCACCACTGCATGGCGAACACCTATTCAGATGCTGTTCGTTAGTACCGAGAATTGATCGATGTCCGATTAGGCCTACCGTTTACGCCGCTAGATTAGCTGATATAGTCTGCCCCAGTCACTGGCATAGCCAGATTTTTGAGTTCCTGACCTGCTTTATTGATTGTCGAGCCCAAGACTGAATATAGCCGGTGCCCTATAAATATGTATGGCAGCTTGTTATAGTCCTAAGACTTTCCTTTTCTTCTTTAGGACTGATTCCGTGGATTCGCCGGACTGTTTACCAATACTTCTGAGCATGTCCGTTTTTTACTTTTTACTTTTTCTGTTTTTCCACTTTTCAGTTGTTGGTTCCGTGCGGTAGATTGAGCTGACTCATGCCAGCCTTTGATTGCGCGTTAAAATAGCATCTCGTATCGTATCTCGTATCCTGGAATTTTGTTGTATAAGTGAAAGAGTTTTTGCACTGTGCATGGGACAGTTTTGCGCAGGTTGTCAAATTGTCTGCGTTTTAGTGCATACATGTATGCTTTGTTGCACATTGGCCCATACGCCGATAAAAAATTAGTCACACCGCGTCGGCCTGCATGTCAATACGACTGCACATTTCTCTATAGTTGTATGCACGTTCCCACGCCTCCTAAAAAGTCCTGGATTTTTTTCTGAATTTTCAACGACCTGGAAAGTCCTGGAATTTACTTGTGGTTGACATTAAGGAACATGCATAGCGCGGCTGAGTTTTGGCGCTTGCCTACTGAATCAAGGTGAAAATCAATTTCAAAATGTTTAGCAAACAGTTTCTTTTCAGCTTGCGATGGCCGTTCTCACAGGCTTACTGTGACACACCACACATCGTAAGTTACTGCTTTATATTTAAACATTGCTCGTTGCGTCAAAGTCCTGGAAGACGTCCTCGGGGGTCCTGGAAAAGTCACGGCTTCCGCTGACTGTTTACCGGTACTTCTGAGCATATCCGTTTCTTAGTTTTTAGTTTTTATGTTCTCCACTTTTTAGTTGTTGGTTCCATGCTATGTACATCAATCTGATTCATCATGTCAGCTTTTGATTGCATGTTAAAATATCATGTCGTATCATATCGTATAGGATTCTATAGATGAATGCTATAGTTAAACACATAATAACACGAATTATAGAATCCCGACCGGCCGGCCAGCATCGGTCTGTGTTCTTGTCGTGTTAGAGGTGTTGATGGCAGTTGTGCAAAGCATTTAACCATATCATTATTACGGTCGTTATGGTGCTAACATTTATACTTATTATTATTAGTATTCCGTCACCCTTTTACTCTTTCATTCCAGGCTTAAAGCCTTCCTTTTTCGCAAATCCTTCCCACCGCGTAGCTTTCCTTTTCTTCTTCAGGACTGACTCCACGGATTCGCCGGACTGTTTACCGATACTTCTGGGCATGTCCGTTTTTTACTTTTTACTTTTTCTGTTTTTCCGCTTTTCAGTTGTTGGTTCCGTGCGGTAGATTAAGCTGACTTATGTCAGCTTTTTGATTGCGCGTTAAAACAGCATCTCGTATCGTATCTCGTATCGTGGAATTTTGTTGTACAAGTGAAAGAGCGGGAGCGCTGCGCTGCGTGTGCGTCGAGGTGATGGAGCTGATTGAGCGGCTGCAGACAGCCAGTCAGCGGTCAGACGACGCGGCGAGCGTCAAGTCGGTGACTTCGAACGCCGACAGCGGGCGGGGAGCGAGCGACGAGGGCGACGTGAGACAGCGCCTGCTGCTGCGTGCCGCCACCGCCACCGGTAACACGCACCTGCTGTCTACTGTTGTTAGTAAGTAAGTAAGTTTATTAAACAGACTGGCAGCTATACAGCTGAATATATCAATAAAATGTCACCGAAAAAGCACAACCACACAAAGAGTCAGTAAAACACAAAAACACGAAAAACATACATGAAGACAACTGCAGAATGACCAAATAGGCCTACAAACATGATCATATGATCATATAGAATAGTTAGTTGTTACTCCGCTGTCGATAAAGGTGCGGCCGGGGTATTGCGATGAGCGTGTCCGTCTGGCTGTATGTCGCATAGCACGTTTTTGTTACCTAATAGAGCCGTGGCTCGATCAGTCCTTCTCTGGCGGCGTTGTGATATGTTATATACTTCCGGTTTTGTGGATGACATCATGTTTGCTCACAGTGGACAGGAATGGGCGACGCGAAAATTGCGAATACCGATATACCGCCCAATAATGCCGTTTGCATTATTTCAATCAGTCTAGAGTTCTGTGTGTGTTGTCATTGTCGGCAGGCGACGTCACGTCACGTGATCAGTCACGTGACAGCTGTGCATCAGCGGCGACTCACCTGCCGTCCCGTGACGTCACCGACGCCGCCAATTCCGTTCCCGCTTCCGGTCCGCGAGCGTCATCGGGCGAACCACGTGACCATCGCGACGATGACGTCACGACAACTACTTCCGGTAGCTACTCGGTGGACGGGGCGCGCCAGCTGTGCAGCGAGATCGATGAGATGTTCTTTACCAACGTCTGACGCACATAGACTACTGCAAATGCACTCTCTTTTTTCCCGCGCGACGCTGTGCTAGTGCGAATGCACTGACAGCTGCAGTGGCCGGGCCAGTGTGGCTAGTGAATTTAGATCGTAGCAGCACTGTTGATCATGAATTCACTGAACAGTATAAGTGGTCTGGTTTGTTTTCCGCTGTGTATAGTTGTTTGTTTCTCATGTGTGCTACTGATATATTTGTATCTTATGTTTTGTGTCTAGGCCTAGCTGTATGAAATCTAGCATTGTTTTTGTGCTACAATATTAGTAAACTTACTTACTTACTTATTTACTCACGAAACCGTCTGCAGCTAGCTCTAATTAATGGGGAACGTTTGCCTGAAATTGTGTTGAAAATTCAGCCTTTCGGTAGCAGTCGAATTTAATTTGCCGATTGTAAATAGGCGACGACTGCAAAGTACGTACCTGCAATAATTCAGTTTCAGCTTCTCCGCTAGCGCGGTATACGCCATGGCTTTGTTTCTGTCTGTTTGCCCGTCCGTCCGTCACAGAGTGGTATCTGAAATTGCTGAACTAATTGCGATTGTTGCTGCATACAGGCTACCATTAGCTTATCATACGTTGTACTGGAGGGGAATTATGGTAAGTCTTTACTCTTTATCTCTGCAAATAATGGTACTTTCCTCTGAAACTTTGTCCTGCACTCTGTACTTTAAAAACATTTGTCGCAACACGTCACAAATGTTTTTAAAGTACAGAGTGTAGGACAAAATTTCAGAGGAAAGTACCGTTATTTGCAGAGATAAACTTACCATAATTCCCCTCCAGTACAACGGTGCATTTGCCACGACACGTCGCCCCGTGTGGGCTCGGGGGCGTTGTAGAATAAGCCCACCTCGTTTCCTGGCCGAGTGTTGTAAGAGGCAACTGAACCAGGGTAGTTTTGTATTGCTGTATTTTAGGTTGTCTACTTTTTCTGATTTGTATTGAGTTTGTTTATCTGAATTTTCCTGTAATGTTTTGTTTATCAGTATCAGTCAAGTGATTGGCTGTGAAGACCGCGTCCGAAATAACATATACTGTGTCGAGTGGGGCGTTAAACTCTACTCCAATCAACCACGACACGTCGACGGTCGCAAGTGTTGTCGACTTGAATCGATCGACGACAGTCGCCATTTTTCACACTGTGCGCCCAGTTTTGTGTACAGCGCGATAGCAGCTGTGACGCAGCGCGTCGCGCGGGTCCATCTGCGACAACCGAGACTTGTTAATATTGGGGACAAGTGGCGCAGGTTTTCACTGGCCGGCCGTGCGGCCTAGCTTCGTCTCACTCTACCAACTGAACGCAGCACCAGGGCCTATTCTAAGCATGTTCCCCGCACTAATTGTGCACTCCGAATTAAAAAGTGTGCACCCCGGATTTCCAGTGGCATTTATTTTTTTAAGCACAAGTTAATTAACAAATAATGATGTTTTCAACTTGTTTGCTCTAACTTGTTGTCACTTTGGATAGAGTTAGTGCATTACATCATACATGAACTTTTGAAATTGTGCACCCCGAAAAATTCCTTAGAATAGGCCCTGCGCAGCACATAGGCAGCAACTGCACGTCTGATTAAGTTATTTGTCCGTGCAAGTATTATTTGTTAGGCCGCATCGCTATGCAAAGCATAAGATGCGGCCTATTGTTACCGTAGTAGCGTGGTCTTGGTCACGACCGTGAACTTTGCTAAAACGGATGAACCGGTCGACATGCCGTGTGGGTTGTGGTCTCGCGGGGCCGCGCGGAATCATGTGGGCGCACGGATCCTGCCACGGGAAGGGACGCTTTTGGGGGTCATATTTGTACATGCCCACAATTGCCGCAGTCGATATTTTCACGATTTTTCCATAGGAGCGATGCGGCCTTTGGCTACGCGTCTACTACAACAACTTGTTAATCTTATCGCTCACTGGATGTGCTTCGTGGACTGAGAGAATCTAATCGCTATTGTCAGAGATCATCACGAGTTGGCATATTTCTTACTCGTGGTTTTGAGTGATGGATTAAACACTATTTTGTATTTTTTATTATGTATTGCTTAGCTTAGGTCCTCCCGTTCTTATCAGAACATCGGGCGACTAGATTTCTCCATCTCTAGCGATCGCCGGTGACTCTCTTTGCTCCTCCAGTGTTACTGCCGGGCCTTGTAGATCTTCGGCAAATGATTATGTATAGGCTACAGCCTAATAGGCAGTGACATTTTCATAGGCATATACTGCATTATTTGTATTATGAATGTATTAAGCTTATTTTATTACTAATACGTGTAGAAATCTTGTGTGAACAAATTTGTAAATCACGCGTACTGCGTCGTGTTATTTGCACTGCATTTCGCACAAAAAGTCAGTGATCTGAAGACAACTTTGGAGCCGTATAAATTTAGTTTCACTGTTTCATTGACATTATTAAAGAACGCGAATGAAAATGAGATGGAAACACTGTTTCTCACCACTGTGGTTAATGACGACACTTGCTGAGCTCTTATTTTTTATCGACCACTTTTGTGGTAAAAGTAGCGCAACCAGTCTGGTGTGTCTTTATGTCAATGTGCGTCTGAAAAATGAACTCTTGAACCCATCTTTGACCTAGATATTTGGCATGCTTGTTTATCTCGCGATACTATCTGGGTCAAGCATTTAAGGTCAAATTTTACGATAAGAGGAAAAAATGCTGCTAATGTGGTCGGTGTGATGGTCGGTCGCTGTATATGTAAAAAGTCGCTGCATTAAATTATATTATATTCGCGAATCGCACAGTTAAACACCATAAACGCATGTTCCAAGAAAATGACCGTCGCCAAATTGTTATGTACATCGAGATGACAAGCAGCAGAAAAAGCTGCTATACGTACAGTCAAAAAGATCTGCCGAATAAAAAAGTAACGCACGAATCGCGTTCTCAATTGCACCGGAATCTGTTATATACAGGGTGGGCAAAAAAGTAAGCTGTTCTACTGTGATAGATATTTCAAAGGCTAGACAATAATCCTAACGTTAAATACTCTATATAATTTTGTGAACGGTTCAGGACTTGGAAGTTGGCAACACTTGTTCTATTTGTGTGGGGGTGGTTAAATATTCTATGCTACATACTTTTATGACGTCATGTTTACGAAGCTAGTTCGTGTTTGCCTAGCAGTAATTTCATTGGCTGCTTTCATCCGTACAATATTTAAACACAAAACAATTGTGACGTAAAATATTTCACGTGAAAATGTCAGACAATGCTTTATTTTATCCGTAGCTGTTCATATTTGTTCACGTTCCTCCTATCTTCTCAGTTTTATTGGCATATTCGCGTAAAATCAACAGCTTACTTTTTTGACCCATGCACCCTGTATGCACAGGGATCACGCGACGCCACGAAACACGGTGGCTGACGGGTTTCGAAATGCTAGTACGTGTCGATATGAGATACGTAATGGCGAGAGATTGACCAATAATTCGCGAGTTTTTCACAGCCGCCGGCATTTTAACGCTCTCATTTAGTTTGAAATGTAACCGTGACATTTGGGCGAAGAACGAACAACACGGCACGCTTTCATACAATGCGACGCGCGCTACAAAACGGTCATTATTACATAAACCTTATTTTCGCCGGCCAAAAAAAACAAATGTGCTGAGCCGAACTGTTGCACACTATAGACTATGCATCAATCAGCAATAAAATATGATTAGCAGATTCGATATGTACACGACAACAGCACGGATTAGACCTATACACAGATCTCACGCCTATCACGTGTCAAAACAACAGAAAAGCCTCGAGGCCAACAGTTTGGCCTCGGCAACTGTTAAATGCACAAAACTGTAGCGTCTTGAGTGGTCGAACATCACGAGCACGAGTTTTCCCACGTTGAAACAAATGTCGGACCGTCTTCCGAAGACGGTTTAAATATTCAGTGAATTTCTCATAGGCTACATATTTTCAATTTTGGCCTCCGAGAGTTTGCTTCATGTAGCATCTCTGATGTTGAGCATATGCTCGACTTATGCTGCACATTCTGTACGCAGGCCATAAATGTACTCGGCTAGGCTACTGTTCACCATCACAAAGTAGCGTATACGTATAATCAAGACAGCGTCATACCTGGATATACACAGATGTCTGTGCCGCCACATTGGCACAACAAGAAAGGCTATTTATTGTGAGTCGGTGTTTTATTTTAACTTTGCCCTCCTCCATGGTTTCTTTTCCCCTCGCAGAATTTTGCGGCAAAGAGTCTCCACGCGGAGGAAATTTACCGGTAAAAGCCGCAAAACTCCCCTGCAGGGCGAATTTTTGAAATGTCATTTTCAGCCGAAGAGCGAATTTCCAAAACTGTCACTTCAAATTGACAAAAACACATTTTTGGACTGAGTGAGTTTTGGAAATTGGCTCTAAAATGTGTTTTTGTCAATATGAGATAACACGGACTGAATAAGTTTTGGAAATTTGATCTAATTCAATTTACCCTGACAACATTTTCACGGAGATGATGTTTTATTGCTCCATCGGCAAGACACTTCAGAAGTAGGCCCTGTAGTAGGACTCTATAAATGTAAGCAACCCAGCCGTTAGTAACCATATAGTGCACAAAAAGCTTTAATGCTACTGTTAAAGGACACGCATGCTTCACACGAAGTTGTATGACGCATTCGTTCACCTGAAACGTCGAGAAACAAGGCAATCAAGGAGAACTACACACGTTGCTCCTTCCTGTGCAATTCAAAGACACAAGAAACACAAACAGACCAGCAGGCATATAGGCCACAGACCCAGGACAGCTTCACGTAAATTATGACGTCATTGTTCTCCTTCACAGCCAAATTCCGTTAATATTGTGACTAGATGTTGTCTCTATGACTAGTTACGTATGTGCCCCGTTATGTAAACATAATGTAATTCACAAAACTGGAAGTGCAAAAAGCATTGCATTGTCGTCACAGAAAGAACCAGCCACGGCCACACGTAACATGTTATACAGAAAAACAAAATTTCGTGAAGTTTAGACGTGTGGTTTTTGAGGTATGCGAGCGGACCGACATACAGACAGACAGACAGACAGACAGACAGACACGCTGGTCGCAATACTTCGCAACCATTCCAGGAGCGAAGTATGCACTGTGGTATAAAGGGTGCAAATCCACAAGACAACAAAAAGAAAAAAAGTGTCAGCAGTGCTGATTGAGTTAAGGTTCTACACCTCACTCCGCACACACAAAATAGGCCTAGTTCATTTCGGAGACGTCATTACCAGCCGATCTCTTAGCGTGGTACCAAATATCGGTTGTTACAGACCGCGTTAGCCAGGAAGGCGATGAAATCGGTCGCGTCCGTTTGTTTCCATTCTGACTTTTAAACAGTGGTTAAAGTGGTAATGTGTAGCAGGGGGGGCTCAGCCTCTGAGGCATAGGCGGCCAGGGGCAGAGCCCCTGGTCAGGGGGTCAGGAGGGCGAAGCCCCCCTGAAGTGAAAGCATTGGATGTCCAACGGAGCCGGCAAATTTAGCACCAGTTTGTGAAAACAGTATGTTTTGTTACGGTCCACTGGTGTCAGTTGGGGGGCCCAGAGTTTGTAATAACTTCTACAGGTCCACAAA
>Ga0126325_10000302_pt1 | contig 13220 bp, 13 predicted proteins | sample InaspJWI14metaG_FD_94487 | JGI IMG/M metagenome (GOLD analysis project Ga0126325, IMG submission 94487) | Marine gutless worms symbiont microbial communities from Oahu, Hawaii - Inanidrilus sp. 1 OAHU.JWI-14 metaG | ecosystem: Host-associated > Annelida > Digestive system > Unclassified...
CCATTACCCACACGTTTTGAACTGTCCCCCCGCTCCGTCCCCGTGCGTCAACTCCTGCTTTTGGCTGACAGTGCGTTGCTTTCTAAATTTTCCTATGTTATATTTTCCAGCAACTGTTTTTATGAAGTCTAAAGTCCAAATCATACACTTGTCACGGCTAAACAATCTGTTTTTCTGTTTTGCGTGTAAGTAAGCAGTTTTTACAATGTAAATACTACAAAATGTTTGCGTTCCTTTTGTGATTTTGTAAATCAACGCGGGACTCCCGCTCGTAATGTCTCCGTTACCGCAGTGTTACCGTACAGGGTGGGCCAAAAACGGGACCACAGTCTCATGACCATAATTCTGTCAATTCTTAACCGATTTATGAATTTTTTCACTGGAAGATTTTTTTTATAAATTTGCAGTTAGATGGATATCAAAAATCCCATCGCACTTTGCATATGTTGCTACACTACCTTGTGAAACATTAATGTCAGCAAAACAAACCATTAACGACAAATTACAAGGTAGTGTAGCTACATCAGCACGCGCTGCATTGTGGATATGATTTACCAAACGTTTAAAGCGATTTGGTCACATGTCATATGCAATACGTCTAGATCGCCTCAAGGCTGAAACACTGGAGTTGCGTCGTTTAAAATCTCATTTAACTATGATGTTTTCTATTACTCGGGGTTTTGTTGGTATGGACTGTAACTGCATTTTCAATGTCATTGATTGTGAGTCAATTCACACGCGTGGTCGTAATATATAAGGAGCACTGTAATGTTAACTGCCGTTTCAACGCTTTTGTCTGCCGCAACATTAATGTCTGGAACCGGTTACCAGCTCATGTCGTGAACAGTGATAGTGTCGCAGTATTTAAGCGTAGACTGGCATGTGTATACTTTAGTTAATTTCTGCTCCTATCCCATGTTTTTATTTTTATGCGAATAAATGACGATGATGATAATGAAGGTGATAAACCGAATGATAGGAGATTTCGTCAACCAATCTTGAATGCTAACGACATTATTATTATTGTAGAGTATAGGCTAAAAATCGCATAACGCGTACCCACGGGGGTCGGGGAGACACTGTATAGGCTGAATAAAACACTTTATTCTCGCATCCATCACTTCTTTACTGTTGTTTTCGTGCTGTGTGCCGCTCACGGGACGACAAGTCGGCTACCGTACTGTCAGTACATATATTAGTCGCGGTGCTAAGCCAGCACGAACGCGCGACGTAAGAGGGTGACTGGGGATTTATGACAGACGACTTAGAGGAGGCGACATCGTCGCTTGTAAGCCGGAAAAGGACGCTATCGGGACGCCATCGTGGCACCTGACAGGACAGATTAACACACCGCCAGTCATTTCTCAAAACGTCATCTCGGACCACCGGGTTTGTATCGGCAGCTTCAACGCGGCATTGACGTCGAAACAGCAGCTGTCCATGACGCATTTCATTTCGGTGACTGGCAACACAGCGTCTTGGCAAGTAGGCGGTGACTTGTGTCAAGTCGGGTCGCTGGCGCGTCTTATACGACCAAAATTAACTCGTAACTCAAAAATACTGAAATGGAATGGACCACCAGAAAAGCGCTCCCTGCACTGTTGCTATTAGCACACCATCAAGTGTTCTTTCATGACCTGTCTCCATTGAATTCCATTCTCTGCCATTGTGTCTATAGAGTGTAATAACGTGTCGTATCTCACTGCTGACAGCCGCGGTCGACAACTGTCGCAATGGCGTTTTCGCGCGTTTGATGACGGTGTCCAGTGACCGTCGCGGTCAACGTATATCATAGCGAGCAGCCACTGCCAAGAAACTCAGCTATCGCCGAGAGACCGCGCGACGCGCCGTGTCAGTTAAAACCGTGCTAAATGTCGCACAAATGTTCATCGAATTGCATTCGATAAGTTCTGCATTACGCGAATGACTTTCAAGGTCAACCAAGGTTATTGGAAATGGCACAAATAGATCGGCCATATGATACTTCCTATAAGTGGTGTGTAGGCTTGTACCGTTTTGAGATATATCCAGTTATTTGTCGAAAGTCGCCGATTTTAACCCACCCCACCCGCATTTGTCGCCCCCTCAGGGGTTGACCCCGGTCGAATTTCGCGGAGATCTTTGGCATTGGGAAAACTAGTCTCTGAGCGAGCTATCGTGTTGTTTTGTTTCTGTGATGCAAGCATAGCGTCGCGCGGCAAAAATAGGAACTCGCTTGCGTTGCAAAGGTTGTTTGTTGTTGCACCGTTATAGATATGAAATGTTAAGTTAAAACAGCGTACAGCTAATTAATTTCAAGCGCCGTTCGTCGCATGAAGGAAGTTAACCCAGTTAGTATCTGGACGGGAGACCGTCTTTGGACGGGTATGCCATCTGGTATGTAACCAGTCAACTACTAGGTGGGCCAAAAACACGGGGCCACGGACTCATGACCATAATTCTGTCAAATCTTAACCGATTTACTAAATTTTTTCACTATAAGATTCTTTGGTAAATTTGCAATTAAATTGATTATTAAAAATCCCACCGCACCTTGCTTATGTTGCTACACTAACTTGTGAAAATTAATCTCAGCGAAGGAAGTCATTAACGACAAATTATAAGGTAGTGTAGCTGCATGTTTAAGGTGTGGTGGGGTTTTTAATAACCAAATTAAGAAAGGTATATTGCTGAGTCTGAGAGTGGAAAAAAATAAAATCGGTAAAGTTACAAGCTAAAACGTGATTATCTCGTGCACTTTCTTCGTCCTTAAGCAGTGTGTTGGCCAGGAGCGCAAAGTGCATGAGACAATCACGCTCTTGCTTGTAACTTTGCCAAATACTCACTGATTTAATAAAAAAACTTTTTCACTCACAGACCACACTCAGCAATAAACCTTTCTTGATTTGGTTATTAACAATCCCACCACACTTTAAATATGTAGCTACACTACCTTGTAATTTTTCGTTAATGGCTTGTTTTGCTGACAATAAAGTTTCACAAGGTAGTGTAGTAACATATGCAAGGTGCGCTGGAATGTTTAATTTCCATTTATCTGCAAATTTACTAAGAAATCTTCCAGTGAAAAAAATTGTAAATCGGTTGAGATTTGACAGAATTACGGTCATGAGTCTGCGGCCTCGTTTTTTGGTCCACCCTGTAATTCAACTTAGCCTTGCACCCCTCCAGGGTCGCTAAATCGAGTACCGGCTATGCTGGGGTAAAGGCGGGGATGTTACCTCTGCCGGGTGGCATATAACACTGTGTGATCTATGTGGCATGTGAGTTCCTATAGCGGTGTGGCAACCTTGCAAGCTGCTATACACTTTTTTACTTTACTTCTTGCAATTCCTCTAAAATTGACTACCCTAAATAGACTTCTAGGCCAACAACGACAGTGCGGCAACAGCAACTGCCAGTGCAACGTCGTAAGTAAGCAAGTTCAGATCTACCTGTAGACGGCGCAGCGCCGCCGCGGCGCCGGATGTAGTTTGTCACTGCCACTGCTCAAAAGAACGCATTTTTAGCTTCCGCTTGAACGAGTCCACTGACAGACAGGCCGTAGTCACGCAGACAAGATGGCTCTGCTCCACGTACACTAGGAATAGTGTAGCTAGCGAACGTTAATTTTCCTTTGGCGCTTACTTCCTGACAGGGCGCATTAGGCCCTAAACGACTAGATGCTCCCGTCAATTCGTTCTGCACATCATTTGTGTACTTTCTCCAGGGCTACTTCCGGCAGTGGCTATAAGCTCTAAACATGCGTCGAGAACCAATATTTCTGTTTTTTTCATCTTTGTGCACATGCCGTCAAACTATAGCGTGTATAACAAAAGTGACAAATCTATATTAATCACTCTATTTAAAGGTAATGCGATCGATCTTGTCCGCCGGGCCGTCTGTTTACACTCTATTCTTTGGCCAGCTGACTTTGATTTCTTTTGCATGTGTATGGGTCATGACCATAGCTCAAGGTCATTGAAAGTCAAGGTCGATACAAAAATGAGTATGCTACCGGAGTATCTACTGTGTCGTCCTGTTGTATTGATTGATGGCCGTAGCAGTATAGGTTTCGTGACGTCATTAGCTGCGAGCTAGGGTAGCGAATGGTGCGGCCCGCGGCAGCGGCGGAGTCCAGCGCATCTGGGCGTGGTAATGCGGTCGGTCTGATCTCGATCCTTCGTCGACTGCGGTTTTTCTAGTTGTTATCCCTGTTAAGTATGGAGATTTCTACATACATGCTCCGTCTGTGCAGTAGGATTTGCAAACGGACAGTTTTTCAACAGACGATTTTCAGCCGTCACTGGTCAACTGCGTTGGCTGCATGAGTTGGTTAGTTAAGCTTCGTTCACATCACACGAACTGAACCTAACTGCAGTTCGCGAACTCCGGTGTAAACTGCCCATCGAAATGTACATGTCCAGAACGAAGCGACCTAGTTCGCTGCAGTGTCTGTAGCCAATCAATACGAAGTAGGTCGTGACGCCGACGCGCTGGACAGTGCGCGTGACGAATCACCGCTTGGTGTAACTGGATCGACTTGTTCTGTTCAGTTCAGTTCGTGTGCTGTGAACGAGTCTTCAGAGCAGCTGAGCGACTATCTTGGAGGGGGAGAGCTCGCGAGATGAGGTTTGCGGCGGGAGACAGATGGACTGATGAGACTGGCACCCTACGTGCTTATTCAGTCGACCAGTCGGCGATCATCGCAAACGGGATAGAATCTCGTCGACTGGACCGGACGGACCCCGTCGCCTTCCAATTTCTCTCCGTCCATCAGTTAGCGCGCGCGTCACGACCACCAGACATCCGGTGTAGTCTCGATCGTCACCAGCTCAAGCACGGACGGGCCGACCGACACGGAGACAGTGACCGATGAATGGCGTCACTCGGCAACGCTGCTGCTGTCAACGTGTAATAAGTTGTAATGCTTCATGTGAGTAAATATCAACTATTAACAACTACGTCATAGTCCTCCAGATAGCTGGCTAAATTATTTAGGGTCAGTATGGAGTTATGAGTTTGCTGGAAGGGTTAGGGCTGGGGGTAAGGTCAGACTTGGGTTAACATTCGTCTAGAAAATGTGACAGAAATAATATAGGCCACCATCTGAATGTTTACCCGGTTGTAGTAAGTTGTAATACTCCAGCGTCAGCATCACTGCACCAGTGCGTTCTAGAGTTATTACTCTGCCCCCGTTAGGCGAGCGGAGTATTGTGATAAGCATATCTCTCTCTCTCTCTGTGTGTGTGTGTGTGTGTGTGTGTGTGTGTGTGTGTGTGTGTGTATCTCTCTGTCCGTTTGTCCGCGGACATGTCTGCGGAATGACACATTCAGTCTTCACCAATTTTTGTGCATGTAGCCGAGTGGTTAGCTTGCTGGACTTAGGCGCAGAAGGGCCCGGGTTCAAATCGCAGTCGCGACGCTGTCGGGTAACAGTCTTAGGCAAACTGTTCACACCCATTCTGCCTCTGCTCACCAAGCAGCAAAATTGGTAGCAGCCCTCTTAAGGCTTGCGAGGGTAACTGCAGGCCTGGCGGCAAGTAATGGCAGTCTACCGCCGGGTTCATGACTCACGTCACCTGCAGGCTGACTGCCAAGAACCGGGATCAGCTCAGGAACCATACGCTCGGTAATCGAGTATGGGCTACCTTTACCTTTTTAACCCATGGCCGTGGCTCAACCCTCTTTTGGAGGCGTTGAGATATGTTATGTACTTCCGATTTCATAAATGTTTGCACGTAAGGCCAGAAAAAGGCGACTCGAAAAAGACGTATACTCAAAGTGACTCAAAAGGGGGCAGCATGGATGTGACACCGCGGCGAATACTCACACTCACCCACATGGAAGCAGCACCGGACCGGGCAGACTGCCTTTTTAGTGTTTGGATTAGTTCCTACCATCTACACTACCAAGCCAGAGGTTGCCTGAGAAGAACGTTTTCGAAATGACATTTTGTGTCGAGTGAGACGTAAAACCTTAACTCGTATCCTCTGTAGCGGTATCTTGCCTCTTCGGTTAGTGTCCGTGGACTCGAGAAAAAAGCAACGTATAACCACCAATCCTAAAAGTCGCCGGAGAGGACCAGTTGGCTTCGTCAATGCCTAGTTCGCCTATGCGGTAATGTCCTTATTTAGATGCATTTTCTGCGCAATCCCGCCGCTGATTCGGCTTCTTCTCGTCCATTCAGCGAGTGGTCGAGATGATTGTGTGTGCAGCGTCATTTGCGCGAGTTGATGCAGTCGATTGTTTGCGTCGGCCGCTTTGTGACATCACGTGCGCGACGTCGTCGAAACCGCCGCATCCAGCAGCACCACCACCAGCAGCAGCAGCAGCAGCAGCGGCGGCAGCGGCGGCGGACAGTGATGTTAACGGATACCAAACCTTAGAGGCCGAGACGGAGACTGACGCCAAATTCTCGAGACTAGGACCGAAACCAGACCGTAGAGGCCAAGACCAAGACCGCCAAGACCAATACTTTTGCCTCGAGATCCAAGTCGAGACCGAAATTTTGGTCTTGAAACCAAGCCCAAACGTTTGGCCTCGAGGCCGAGACTTATGGCAGACCGATCTAACATTTATTCACAATTAGTGATGTCAACAATTCGAAATAGTGACATCGCTAATTCGAATTAGTGATGTCGGTAATTTAAATCTTTGATGTTACTAACTAAATGCTGTTATCAACAATTCGAACCAAACAATCGCTGATATCACTATTTCGAATTGTTGATGTCAGCATTTCGAGTTGCTGGTATCACTAATTGTGAATAAATGTTAAATCGGCCTGCCACAGAGACTGTATGAGACCGATACATCGAGACTATGGCAACTGCGTCAGCAGCAGCAGCAGCAGCGCTCGGCGGCGGCGGCGGCGGCGGTGCTGTATGGGTCCGCACTGGGCGTGGTCGCGCCGGTCCCTAGCGGCCGTCGTGTCGTGCCGGCGGTGCGGGTCACCAGTGCATTGCGTGCCCGTAGCGACGGCCGACCAGCGCCGGTCATCTAGCACCGATAAGCGACCTGCGGTTCACTCGCAGACGAGATATGATTGTGTCGAGACCTCACACCGCGCCGCTGTGAATCTGCATTACAATTCACTACTCCACCACTGCTGCAGATACAGGTGGGTGAATATCAACAATTATCAACTGTTTGATAATCCTCCAGATAGTTGGCTAAATTATTTATGGTCAGTATGAAGTTAGAAGAGTTTGTAGGGAGTAGGGTTAGGGGCTTAGAGTTTAGAGCTAAGGGTGAGATTAGACTTAGGTTAATATTCGTCTAAAAATGTGATTGAAATAATATAGGCCACTACCTGGAAGTATCCCCGGCTATTTGGTTCATTATAATATTTACTGAAACGTTACGGACTAAAAGCAGTCCAGACTGCGTGCTACAGTTTTTTTAGAATCAGTGGTGTGGCCGAAAATCTAGTCACTCTTTGATACACACTTCTGTATGAACCCGATTGGAAACAAATCATAAGACCTTCGTGTAACAGCAGTTTTCACAGCTAACTGCCGTAAAAGTCGGTCAATATTGTTGTTGTCGGAAGCGTTATTTTAGCCTGCCTTCACATACAACGCATGTTTTTTTCGCGGTCAGGTTCTGTTCGGACCCGCTGGGAGATAACAGCGCTACTCAGGATCAGCTAGATGTAGAGAGGCAGGCTGGGGAAGGGTAGAAAGACCAATGGGTAGTGAAAGAGGGGTGGTAGAGAAAGGAAATTGGGAGGAAGGAGGAATTAGTGTCGCCTCTGGGTTAAACTGGTCGGTTCGTCACTATATATCTAATTAATAAAACATAAGACATGTGCGCTGCTCGCCAGCTAGGTTCACACGGTGTGTAAATAGCCCACCGCAGCGTGCTGAAAGTAGGCACGGTGGGCTGCATGTCGCTTGTCACTCAATAACTGTGTGAAACGCTGGTCGACACACCTTTCACTCAAATGGACGTACATCGGGTTCCACAAACAAAAAGTAATGCGTATTTAAGTATGTTAAATAAACCACAAACTCGCAAAGCGGTTATTGAGATCAGTTTTATGACCCACCCAATGGACGCACCGAGGCATTATGTTCTCTGGTTGTCCGTCTGTTTGTGCGTGTTCGTGCGGAGGCAAATGCTTGCCGCGGTGCTGGTCGACTTCTGGCTTCAGATGGTCCACAATGACAAAGAAATAATGATTATCAAATTGTTTGTCATCTAACGGCAATCTGTAACCGTTACCTGCTGAATTAACTGCAGTCGACTGGGATTCTTTTACTATGCTAAATTCAAGCAGAGTTATAGAGGTTTTACATTCGCATGACAGAAACATAAAGCACGAGACTCAGCTATCGCAGAGAAACGGAATCCACGACCACAAGCACTTTACACATTGTAGTGTCACGTAATGATCTAATGAGAGCTCAGCAACAGTGCTGAGAGACCCTGACAGTGGAGCAGCGAGAGCTCAGGAATTTTCCAGGGACGTCGGTTTTCACTATACGGTGAGTTATGTATTTCTGTAGTTGGAATGGAAGCCCCGTCTAACAGAAAAGAGCTGTCCTCTGTGGTAACCCTCACACCAAACAGCAACTTGACTTGACCCGTTTAGTCGTTTGGCCGCAAGTCAAACATAACACAGCTCAGTAAACTTTTCACACACGAGGCCCGAGAACGTCCTATCGTCCTTGCACGCAGCACCGCAGCCTGGGAGGCCAGTCACGTGCACTCCAAGCTGGTACCGCGCGTGTGACAAGTAGACAGCGTGACACGCGACACACGGAATACCGCTATCATGTTTGGCTAACAAGAGAAAAACCGAAGAGAATACTGCTGAATGCTTCATGGCTACAGTTGATCGGGCAGCAAGTCAAGGCTGAAAGACAACAGTTGGCGGGTCTCTTCGTTTTATGTACAGTACATAAGGAGCTAATGCGTTCGTGTTTGAAGTTATGTGCAGCTTAGGTCGGTGAGACACTACAGTAGTCTGCATGTTGAATTTCCTATGGGAATGCAGTGGCTGCTGGACAATGATGCCATTAACGACGGATGCATGTACGTGTATCTTTCCCAGACACAATCGATAATAACAGGCGGATACAAAAAGCGCACAACTCGGTACTATCACTAATAAGTTAATTCTAGACTATTTGACGCCGACGTTGAAGTTACCACTTACTGCCTGTTACTGGCTGTAGTAGGCGTAACTTATAATGTACTCTGGGTCCCAATAACCACGTCCACTTTTTAGTTTGTGAATAACTCAGTCAATAATTAGCTGATTTTAATAATTTTTGGAGTACAAAATTTGGAAGAAATTTGACATAAGTGCTTAGAAAATTGCCCGCCACACCTTTAAAATTTCGCCCGACTACCTTGCGAAATCCAGAAAAGCATTTTCAACAATAAATCGTCTTTGGCATTCATATGTGCCAATGAACAATTCGGGAAGCATAAAATTAGATTTAATTGTTAACTAATTAAAAATGCCTACCATGTAAACTTCAAAATTATCCAGTATTCGCGGTGGTGAAAATAATTCGAAGCATATGTCAGCACACTAGCCGCACACAGTTCTTGCAATTTTCCTTGTCTAAAATGTAAGTTGTCATTCAGAAAAACAATAAGTAAGATTCAGCTACTTTTTGAGGGAAGCAATGCAACTTCGATCATATGCAATGCGATTTGCATTTCACAAGGTACAGTGTTGACATTTGTCAGGTGTGGTGGACATGTTCAAAATCTATTACGTGTAATTTCTTCGAAATTCTTTGTGCTATAATCATGCAGATCAGTTGATTTTTGACGGAGTTATTCCAGAAATAAAAGGTGAACGTTTTTTATTGGGACACAGTGTATTCACCTTGTTCCGTCGTTTCCGACATGTTATCACTGTTCACTGTTGTTCACTTGTTGTTCACTACGTATAACTGCATTGAACAATAACCTTGAACAATGCTCAGCGATCCACAACTCAGTATTTCTGTCGACAATCTGTATCGCTTTCGAGACACACACAGCCAATGTCGAAAATCGCGATTTTTAAAACACCCATTTGTGAGTTACCGTGTTACAATTTTACAAAGATGTTTGGTTATGGAACACTGGCACAGTTACAGTGGGGCTATCAGACGGTGAAATTGTCTGACGATATATTGAATACATTCAGTCGTTTTGAGTTTGACACGAGCAGTGAGACAGACGAACAGAATTGCGATAAAATATGCCGTGCACTGCACGCACGTCCGCGCGGTGAAAATGAAAGTGTCTGAGTTCGTAGTGTAATAGCGTAACTTGGCGTGTTAAGATTCGGGGAGAAATGCTTCTTGTAATTCATAAGAACAATGACGGATGGCCGATAAGCATGCGCCGTGGGACACATGGCGACGCAGCCGCTGTGACGTGACTTGCGACGGTTGTGAGACGTTTCGTATACCTCCTTCGTTGTTCAAAAGGACGATTCGTGTGCCGGACGAGGGAGAGTGGCGATGTAGGGCGCGGCTTGCGTTTGCGGCATTGCTACTGTTTAGCAGTTAAGCATACGTTTAAACGGACTGATCTATCGAAAATGCCGAATTCACGTCTTAGATCATTGTATCAGTACGCAGGGTGAATAACTGTTTGCTACTAGTTTCCAAATTCATCGACATATTAAAGCGACACCGTCCTGTCGTTAGGCTCCGCCGGCAGCCCGCACGCCTCCGCACGAGGTATACGAATCATCTCAACGCAGAGAACAGTAGAGGTGCACGAAACGTCCCGGTACCGTTGCGATCATGCGCGGTGCAGCGAACTAAATGAGCCGCGGACGGCGCGGTGTCGGCTGTCCCTCGGGGACCCAGCGCACCGCCTGCGCACTGCCGCCGCCGCCGCCGCCGCCGAAATACTTAAGCGACTTATCCCTCCGGTGAGACGGTAATTTTTGCCGGCCGCCACAGTCCGCTGAGCTAGTTTTTTTTGTGTGTGCCACAATTAAACGTTATATTTATAGCTCCGCCGCCGATCCTATGGGCCTCCGGAGGTACTATGTTTTCGACCGGTCCGTCTGTCCGTCCATGCGTACACTACATACCCGCGTGCCCAGGCAGAAGCATTCGCCGTCCGGCTTGTTGCCGGCTTCTAGTTTTATTTTGTTCTATTGTCGATAATGGTTTTAGTGTTCGATATCAGAATATCAGCAGAGAAAATCGCGCAGTCGTAAGAAGTGAAACAACGTTAGTAAATTCCTGGCTGGGATGTGATCGCCATTCCCGGAGTTTCACAATTCCTGAATGTTATTTGCACATTTCATGCACGTCACAAGTTTTCATTCGCACTGCGTTAGACTATCACTGTATACATGTATGTTTAGTCCACATTTCCTGTTTTTCTTTTGTTTGGATCGTAATGTCAAGGGTGACACGGAGAGAGTTGGCAGAATCAGAACTGGAAAACGGATTTTGTCCTTTTCCGGCGACGTTGCTGTCTGTTCTGCCTACCGGCGTTGCTAATGCGATCAAAGGAGTACGATGGACTAATCCAGAAAGTAGTTTCCTGTAGCGTTGTACGGAAATCAAAACGTGCTGCGGTCGACAGAGAAGATGCATTAGCACAGTGAAACGCGAGCATCGTCGGCCGGTGTCACGGCGCCGGCGTGCGGGTGGTCTTCGCCGCTGCAGACGCCAGCAGAAAGTGGCCTGCTGCGGACGGACGCGACGAGTTCTATAAACGGTTTAAGAAGATCCGCGTGAGAATGTAGGCGTAACGAGATTAGGGCGGGTTGGTTGCGGCCGAATTAACCGGATCAACAGCTGGACGCGCGCAACAATCGTCGCCTCAGAGACACACGCCGATCCGATCCACGCTGCTCGACCGCGCCAGATTAGACCCGAAACTGCAGTGGGTTCTTGACAAAGCTGGAGTAAACAGGGAACTGTTAGACACCGTCAAAGCAAGGAAGCTAGCATACTATGGTCACACCATGATGAAACAGCGCCTCTGAAGTTACGACCTTACGGCGCTATACAAATGTGTTTATTATTATTATTAGGCCTATTATTATTAACAAGGGAGTTGCCTGGAGAAAGAGATAATGCAAGGAACAATGCCAGGCGCACGCAGGCAAGGAAGACCACGTAGGCCTGGATAGACAACATCAAGATGTGGACAGGACTCCCTGTGGAAGAGTCAATCAGAATGACAGAGGACGGAGATAAATGGAGAAAGTACGTCCATGGTGTGGCCAACCCTCGGGTCGAAGGCAGCCAGAAAAGAGCTGCATATAAATGAAGAAGATTCCAGTTCTCGTGTCGCTCGCTGTATATTCAGCAGCTTGCGCGCGAGACCGTTATAGTTTCGCACACTACTTTAACTTGCCTTCTTTCTTTTCCCGAAGCACTTTTTTCGAAGTCCGTCAGTCGACAGTCGCAAAACTTTCCCACACGACGCAGCAAGCTTTTATCATGCATAGTGCCGCTAATATAAATGGCCTAAAGATAACATCCAAAATGCGCTAATTACCGCGCGATGCTATGCATGCGCGGTACTAGCCATGGGCTTGTACGTGTCTCTCTGTGTCTGTGACAAGTCGGTGTTCTACTAAAACGGCTAAACACAGGATCACATAAACAAAACCACACGATAGCCAGGGACTCTAGTTTTTTGGTGCCAAAGATCTCCGCGAAATTCCTTACGGGGGCGCCAAATGCAGATGGGGTGGGTTAAAATCGGCGACTTTCGACAAATAACTAGCTATATCTCGAAAACGGCACAAAATAGACGCACAGTTTCTATTAACGTCGAATAGGAGGTTGTATGCGCTCTATCGAATGGTGACATTGCGGATGACCCCGAGTGACCCCTGGCCCCTAACTGCCCCAAACTACCCCAATTTCTCCATTTTGCACCGCCATTCATATCTTCGTAACGGCTGCACGCAGGGACTTTAAATTTGGTACATAGGTTAATCATTGCAAGTCCCAGCCTGCCGGTGAAAAATATTGCCTGAAAGGGGCGTGGTCACGGTCAGGTGACCGTTTTTGAATTTTACACCCTGTGAAATATCTCCGCTACGGCTAACGCTAGAGACTTCAAATTTTGTACACGGGTCGGCCATGTGAAGTCTTACTCTTGTGATAAGTGAGTGTTCCCTAAGTGGGCGTGGTCAGGGTCACGTGAGCAATTTCTACATTGTGGACTTAGAAAATTTCGCCACAGCAAGTCGTCGGTATACAGGTGATATCCACAACTCGGTCCGTGGTCGGTTTGTTTATGACACC
>Ga0126325_10000303_pt1 | contig 13208 bp, 13 predicted proteins | sample InaspJWI14metaG_FD_94487 | JGI IMG/M metagenome (GOLD analysis project Ga0126325, IMG submission 94487) | Marine gutless worms symbiont microbial communities from Oahu, Hawaii - Inanidrilus sp. 1 OAHU.JWI-14 metaG | ecosystem: Host-associated > Annelida > Digestive system > Unclassified...
AAGCAGACAACCTAAAATACAGCAAAACTAAACTAACCTGGTTCAGTTGCCTCTTACAACACTCGGCCAGGAAACGAGGTGGGCTTATTCTACACCGCCCCCGAGCCCACACGGGGCTAATATGGCAGCAAAACGTTGGTTAACCGTACGAAAATATTATGGTTAAAATACAGAATACTTCCATTTGGCATTTCACACCTTGGATCAGTAATGCGAATAATTTCACGAGCCAGCCGACCAATAAAGTTGACAGAATTATCCACCGGTGGAAACCTTGGTATTGGAATGGCAGTTGACTGGTAGATGCTCTGCCAGTCTTGCACCTACAACAACAACATGCAGGTATGACAGCATGTCCATTTCACGACTGAGTGCTCCTGGAAAGCTGCTGCTCTTCAGTGCAAAAAAAACTTCAAGGGCACATAACGTCGACAACAAAATTAGAACATGTGTAATGCAGTCAGACACTGGATGTGAGCAATGAAGAGTGAGATTTTCAGCCGTCACTTGAACATGGGCAGTGATGACATGAGAGCAGGTGGTGAGCCATTCCAAATGGAAGATACAGCAACTCAAAACTGACCCTTTATCAGCACTGTTGCATGTCTAGGCGCATAGCAGAAAGGCCATCTTGTTACTCCTCTATGGCATCATCAGACAGTAACATCTCAAATACGCTAACTCAAGAATACCAACAACAACAACCACCACCATTTTACGACGATTATACAGGTCAACTTCAAGTCTGCATAGCTTCACCTGTTACATTTATGCTTTCATAACAACAAGGCCATACCTACAACAGTATCTTTGTTCTAAGGAACACCTTAATTGCAAATGCATATCCAAGGCAAATAACCAATGGTCTTGAATGTACAAACTAACTGGGTACAAGCGATACAGGATGGCTGGGACGGAGGTAGCATGACACACCTTCCCTTGGGAGTCAGTTGTAGGACGAAGTAAGAGTTGAGACCAAAGGGTGACTTTCCACGGCCGACATGGCCATACAAGTGACTGGCTAGCAGGAAAGGCATCCAGCCTGCAAAAGCCTGCATCGATTATATCCAAAGGTTTTTTTTGTATAGATTGAACTTGAACTAGCAACTGAAAAACGACTGCTAAAATGAGGTGTGTGTGTGTGCTTAATATATACACGGAAGCTACTATCTGACGTGCTGTAACTTCATATAAAGGTTATGTAACAAGCACGCCGCATCAGCACTCAACAGTAACAAACACGACATGCTTTAACGCATGTTTTAATGTATATTTCATAATTTTAACTTCGTTAAATGTAAGCAGCTGCAGTTTGTCACCTTTTATTAAACAAAAATGCTATGAAGTTACTGACATGGCTCGCATAGTTATGCGGTACGGTCTATGTAACGATACGGTGTCCGTCCATCCTTCCATCCATCTATCTGTCCCATCCTGCACTGCAGCTGTGGCATGCAGTGGGTTTGCTGCTGTGGGCCCCATGAGCTGGCGATATTGATCAATTGCTGCACAGCACATCTACAGCAGGCACGACCACCTTTCGATGCATATCCACAGCAGCACGGCGGTCAGCAGCAGTGTCAAGTTTACAGCGACATAGGAAGCCGAACACCGACTTGTTAGTGGAGAAAAATGAGACCTTGGTACGGAGGAAGCTGTTGCATTCCTGCTCCACGTTGTAGTTGATGATTCGTGACATCTCTTCCTGCCAGATTTTCAGGCCGTAGATGTCGACATAGTCCTGGATGTACTCAAACGACCGCCGGAAACCATCCATTACAGCTCCAAGTTGGTCAAGCTTTGGCACCAATTCGCTGGTCTGTAATACAAGCATTGCAGTTGTGAATTGTGATTTTAAGACAACTCAAGTGTGCTTGTTGATTCTGATTTCACTGTAGCATTCCCCAGCATCTGTAGATTTAAAGAAGTCCATGTAACAATAGTGCACAAATGTACATACCACTAAATGTTAAATTTACTTACATGTTCCCTCTATTAAAATGGGGAAAAAATTGTAACTACACACATAAAACAAAAACGTCATAATCTACGATCATTTTTTAAAAATTTGGTGAAGTCTGACTAGCAAATACCTACAACACAAGACATAATGTATTTATAACAATATCAGCTGATTTTCTGGTTTAGAAAGAAACACCAGTAGTGCCTTATGCAATAAGCAATGTCACCTTAAAGATATGTCTGGGAAATCATACTTTTTTGTACACTAAACCTTATTTATCAGGACCAAACAGCCAATAAAGCAAATATTCAAAGTCACCTTTGACTTGGGGTTGAATGTGAGGTTACGATGTAGTGCCATTGCCACCTGCATAACAAGTTCTTTACGAATGCCATCTTCCAGCAACTGTTTCGGATCAATCTGCATGCACCAACAGCAATGAAGTTAAAAAGTTTAACAGCTGGTGAACGCGGGAAATGAATGGCAAAGTCAGGAAGGGTTTAAGGTCAAGAGGAGCCAACTTCAGCTAGCACCTTCTTACGTCAAGGTCATTAATTTTTAATGTCAACCACTTTGAATTTGCACTGAAATGTTTGGAGTCAGCAACGTCACTGAGATTGTGGACATGCATAGAGAAGTTTATTAAGAGACGTGTCAACCAGCAGTATAGTCTGCAAAATATGTAGTGATATGTTAAACAAGATATTAGTGTTTACACAATTTGTCTCTTTTTACTGTCTTTGTATTTTCACGTACCACCAATTTTGGCACTGTTGGTTGGGCATCAGGAAGAGCACCTGGCCCATAAAAATGAGTGATGAGGTGTTAGTGTGGTTATCTGTCTGGAGCGAGGTGGAGATTGTTTGCATATGGTCCAGTCAATGGCATCCCCAAACCCCATAATCTCTTGCCTCATTTAAATCCAGACTGGTACTACTAATACTACCACACCCGTTTAATGGCCTCTTTTCCCCTGGGTAAGCCGGCACCAGAAAGATAAAACCAGTCTGGTAAAATAAAAACGTGAGTAATTAATGCTACTAGTTATCCAACCTAATCTACAAGGCAAACAAACGACTGAATTTTCCTGCAACAATTACAAACACACTAACAAAAATTACTATAAATTTTGTAGAAATAAAAATGACAACAATTGTTTGCATTTCTATAAAATGCAACAGCAGTCTCACTTTCCATTGCTTTCGACTAAAGAATAATAAGAAATGATAAGCAATAACAGACCTTAATAATGCCAACCAAAGTGGTCTTCATCATCAACATGCCTTCTGTTAATATCGAGATCGAATGAGTCAACCGCGCAACCTACACCAGAGAATAATCACTGTCATCGACAAAATCGGCATCATTAATGAAACTATTTAGCCTTCAATATGCATCACAGAAGCAAAAACCGACTAATACAAAAATCAATAGCGCTTGCTAAAAACCATTTAAAACATAACAAAGAAAATATGTGCCAACAGCTTAAAATTACACGACCGACGACCGTTGTGCACACAGATGAAAGTATCAGTAATGTAAATTTTCACTTCCAAACTGAAACCACAAATGGACTGCAACAGAATTCACACACGAATCCATGACCAAGGACAGCATTTCTTCTAATTTCAATTTCACATCTGCAGCTGTTTGTTGGAACCCCAAAATTACACAACCAAACAAGGCGACAACAAACAGAAATAGAAACGACACCAGTTAAAATGCTGATGCAACTGACCTCATATCGCTCATCAAGCTGAGCATATTCACGCATCTTGTCTTTCTCAAGCCGAGTTGGAACCTCACGAATCTTCACAGTCTGCAGATCAATGATTCGGCCGAGAAGTGTGAACATTGTCTGCGGGATAATCTACCAGCACACAACAGCAGCAGCAGCAACAATACAAAACAACACTAAACAGGCAGTGAGACAGCTAGAATATAACAAACTGCTGAAGACACACAAATTCACTTTGTGCTTACCGATGCTCTGCTCCAGCTGTTAGGAACTTACTACTGAAAACTGTCGGTTATTATGTTTAAGTCTAGGCTAAAGACATTCCTCTTCTCCCAAGCTTTCTCTCTTCCCTTTCTCAGCAGCACACTGCCTGGTCCCAGCGCCTCTAAAGTTACGACCTTGCGGTGCCATACAAATACGTTTATTATTATTATCTTTTTTTCTTTTATTATTATTATCATATTTATATGCCAGTGCTTTGATGCTGTTGGTTGGGCGGCAGGAAGGGCATCTGGCCTGTAAAAAACTGAGTGGTGAGGTGCTGGCGTGGTTATCTGTCTGGAGCAAGGTGCAGACCTGCATACAGCCCAGCTGATGCCACCACCACTCACAGTCTCTTGCTTCAGTAAAATCCAGACTGGTTTTACCTTTCTGGTACCGGCCCACCTGGGTAGTCCCGGAAAAATGGCCGTTAAACGGGTGTGTGTGTGTGTTGTATGCAAGTGAAAAGCCACAACTGTCTGTTTATCAGATGAAGCTGATTCCCACTTTGACCAGCTAATGCTTACCCCAGCTGACCTCTGAGAACTCAAAGATGAAATGGTCTAAGCACAAACATAGGCAGGATATTCGATAAATAAAATTATAAAACGATATGCCATCAGTGCTTTGCCACTGTTGGTTGGGTGTCAGAAAGAGCATCCAGCCTGTAAAAATTGAGTGATGTTGTGTTGGTGTGGTTATCTGCCTGGAGCAAGATGTAGACTGTTTGCATATGGTCCAGCTGATTCCACTGCCATCATCTCTTGCCTCATTTAAATCCAGATTGGTTTTACCTTTCTTGTATCGGAATACCCAAGTTGTAATGGAAAAGAGGCCGTTAAACGGGTGTAGCAGTAGTAGTAGTAAAGTTATAAAAATGGGTAGTTGTTCAGCAGGATTTTGACATTTGTATATATGTCAAAAGTATATTATGACTTCAAACACTGTGTGATTTAGCAGCAGTAAGGTAAGTATCGGTAAGCGCGTGCAGTAGAAGTATGACGATCGAACCTGCAGAACCTTGCGGACATATGTCACAAGTTCATTGGAGTAGTACTGAGACACACTGACAAGATCCTGACTGCCGGCTTGGTTGATACGAAGCAGTGGTAAGTCCAGAGCTGATGCCAGCTGTCATGAAAAATCACACAAAATTTCAACAGTGCTGCAAATTTGTTGCCAGTATTAGGATAATCCTGATTAATGTTTAAACCTGACACACACGCGCGCGCGCACACACACACACACACACCCGTTTAACGACCATTTGTCCGGGACTACCCGGGTGGGCCGGTACCAGAAAGGTAAAACCAAACTGGATTTTACTGAAGCAAGAGACAGTGAGTGGCAGTGGCATCCACAGGGCCATATGCAAGTCTGCACCTCGCTCCAGGCAGATAACCACGCGAGCACCCCACCACTCAGTTTTTTACAGGCCGGATGCCCTTCCTGCCGCCCAACCAACAGCGTCAAAGCACTGAAGGCCAAGCCTTCAAGTTTAAACCTGTCACTCCAACATAAAACTTGAAGTGAGTGATCATCTATATTAATCAGTAAAGGCATATATGTGTCAGCTGTCTGATATAAGGTGGTGAGCCTAAGCCACGGTGAGTGAGCCTTTTGTTTTAATACTTTTTCCTATTTCTTAATATCTGGTTGGTTGTAGGCCTATGTGTTGTGTTTCTACAAATAGAATGTGGCAGTGTTTAGTGTGTCTGTATGTGTTTTTTTTTGCTGCTTCGTGCATAATAATTAACATAAAGCTAGACAGAAATATAATAATTAGACAGATACACAGGTTTACCGGTTTACTGTGAAAAAAATGGACAGCTAAGAAAAAATAATGGGATTGGGACAAGTCAGTTTGACAGTTTGGTAGGGTAGAATCAGATGGTTCGGACGTGTGGAATGTAATGAAGATACTGACTGGATCAAATGACAAATGTAGAAGAAATTAGATAGATGAGCCATCTTCAACTGGAGAATGGCGGTTCAACTGGTCTGTGTGTCACAACGACATAAGCATCATTTGTTCATCAATCTAGAATCTAGTAAGCTTTCTGATGCACAAACCGATATTTTGGCATTCAATGCTGTTTTATGTTTCATCACCTCACTGAAACAACTACAATATCAGTAATTTTTCGGTCATCAACGTCCTTTTTATTACTCACTTGATGACATCACAGACATGAAACAGATAATGAAATGCTGCTGACAAAGAACCAAAAACACACAGCACATACTTCACAGTGCACAGAGGGTATCAAACCTTGAGAAAAGTTGCCCTCAGCTGAATGACAAGGTTGGGATCCTTCTTCACACCCTGCTGCATGTGTGTGGTAAAGCTGAAACACAGCATACGCAAACTGTAGAAATGCATTAACTGAACTAAGCAAACTGCCACCACAGTTAGTTAACCAACCAGAGTCTGTTAGTAGTTCACTAGACACCTTTGCAGTCCAAGGACAAACTTGATAGGCCTAACATAGTAAATAAATGCGTGCACACAAAAATATTTTTAAAAACAGTCTAAAACACAATAAATAATGTACAATATGCAAACTCAAAATAAAAATTACTGATAATGCATGAGACCAAAATTTATGAGTGACTGGAATGTTTTTGTATGGGAGGCCAGGGCTGGGAATCTTTGAGGATCTGGTTGAAAATGAAAACATCCCTTTTGTTTACACCTTCACCTATTGCAAGATTTCATGCGAGATCAAGATTTTCCAGTCAAATAAAAATGTTATTGTAAATCTAGCACAAGCATCCACTTGACTTGATGCACAAAGAAGATAAGCACAGATGTGCACTGCACAGACACTGAATGTAATAATCAGTGTTTAGAAAGAAAATGTCACATACTGCACAAGCTGGAAAAAGGTCATATCATTTGGAAGGATTTTACAGCTTATACAAAAAAAATAATTATCATGTTAATAAGAAAACAGCAGCTCAACCTGTCAATAATTTCCCATGCATACGACAGGTCAGCAATGATCTGAATATTGATGAGTATTTCCTCCTTGATGTTGACAATGCGAATCATCTGATGGAGGTATTTTCTAGTGTCGGCGAGGAACTGCTTCACTTGAAGATTTGTCTCAAGCTGGTGAAACTCTTCCACCTGCCAACAGAGCAGTCAGCATCTCAACATCCATAATCAATCGATTATCAACTGCCAAATTCCTCCGTATCCTGTATACCAGACACGTTACCAACTCTACTGTCAGGCAGACTAACTCCAGTCCTCCAGTTTTCCAAGCACCTTATCCGAGAGAGACGGCTCCGTTTCTTTGGGCATATGACACGTGTGGACCATAAACAGGATCACCATGGGGTCATTGGGGCGTCGATCTGACCGCCCAATCATTGCAGGAGACCTTGTGGACACTCTCGTACCAGCTGGCTGAGGGCGATTGATACTGATGTACAGTCAGTCAACATCGGGATCCATGCAGCCTGGAGAAAGGCCAGTGACCGCACGCTCTGGCGACGCATCGTCGACACGGCAACACTCCATCATGGATACATGAAACAGTTTACTATATTCTGTAAAACAATTAGTTTTGGGTGAGCAAGTTAGTGATAGAGAGGCCATTAAACGTGTATAGTGTAGTGTAATTTATAAAACAGCGCTTATGCGATGACACAACGAACAGTCCTTCCAGTCAAATAATCTTCCCATGTGTATTGGTTCCCCACATGAGGGTAACCCGACCAGAATTTCAAGAAAACTAGAGTCCATGTGCTACTATCTGCCACTGGCTGTTCTGTGTAAGTTCAACCATTTTGGTACAATATGCTAAAATAGTGTGCTGAACAAACTAACAAATGCTTGTACTCATAGCATAGTGCTAGTAGCGCCTCTAAAGTTACAACCCTATAGTACTGTACAAATCATTATCATTATCATTGTAATAAGCAACAGCCACCTCTTCAAGTGCCTGTATCAGCTGAACAATCTTGCGTCCAGCCGCAGTGGAGTCTTCGTGGTTCAGTGATCCAATCTGCTTTGCCATCTCCACAAACCACGCCTGCAGGTTTTCTGCAGTGCAACACCAGATTATTTATGCAAAGCGCAATCCACAAGTTTGATGTGAAGCCATGATCAACTGCAATCTGTAACTTGAGTATTCTGCCAGCATGCTAAACATACTGCTATGCACAACATTTACACTACAACAGATTCAGCTGTCTCAGATGGATAATCATTGTCTTAAATTGCAACAATAAAGTAAGATAAACAACAACACGACCACCTCTTTACGGATATTACACAGGTCTTAAAAATTTCATCTTAGTGGCATTCGTCACATGAACGAAGTTAACGCACGTCGGGTCTGGTTAGTACCTGGATGGCTGACCGTCTTTGGGCGGGTATACCATCTCGGTATGTAACAAGCCAGCTAGGTCAACTCAGCCTTGCATCCCTCCGGGGTCGCTTAATTGAGTACCGGCTTTGGCTGGGGTAAGGGCGGGAATGTCACCTCTGCTGGGTGGCAGGTAACACTGTGTGATCCCATGTGGCATGTGAGTTCCCGTAGTGGTGTGGCAACCTTGCAAACTGCTATACACTTGTTACTTACTTGCTTACTTACAGGTCAACCTGCGTTAGCCGACACCTCTAGTTAAGAACTGGAGGATTTTGTTGGTGCAAAGTTTTAGTGCCCGCATACTCTGCTGATGGCAACCAGCACATTCGGATTAGGGAGAAGACGCTGGAGTTCTCCTCAACAGTGTTATCTACACTGTCTCCGTACTTGCCATTAAAGGTTAGCTACTGTAGATGAAATCTGAAGTTCAGCGTTATCAATAATCTGCAACGGCTATGCTCAGCTGACAACCTGTATGACAATGAAGTCAAAAAACAACAAAATCCAGAATTTGTAGGTATGCCATATTTCCAGACATTGGCACTTGAGGGAATACAGAGCTAGAATAGCATAAAAAGGTAACTAACAGTCACTGTAATTGTTACACAACCAGACCACAGCCATTATACAGGTCAACCTGTGTTAGCTGGCAACCAAATTAAGAAACGAAGGATTTGGTTAGAGCCAGTTTTACTGTCCACAAGCCATTTGCCTGCGATATCTTGCTACCAACAAAGGCATAAACAAAACAATACACTGACCCCGACCATTAGAAATAACACCAAGAGGCAAGCATAACTCTACTGACCATTCTTTTCAACTCGAGTCAGTGGCTTAGTGCCAGAAAAGACATCTCCGAGCTCTTCAATTCGTTCTCGACCCTCTTTCTTCAGCTCTTCCCATTTCATCTTCTTCTCATCCAGCATCTTCTTGAACAACTGCATAGTTATGAACGACGATAAAACAACATCAACAGCAAAACTCTCAAACATGATTAAGTCATCAACACTTCAACGGCCATTTTCAAGCTTAGGGTAAGCAGGTGAGCTTGGGCAGCTATTCATTACGAGTCCAGGACCTTTACATGCTCCAAGAGAGAACCTGTGCAAATAATGTTGCAGTGGTCCAGTGGTTAGCACATCCAACTGTGGTGTGAGTGGATCCGGGGTTCAAACCTCACCACGACCGGTTGTGTTTATCACGACAGCCACTGTGATATGCAGCCTTGGGCACGGGCTGCGTGCATCTCTGCAGTTCCAAGGTCAACTCAGCATCCTATATGGCGAGTTTCCATGGGTAATACGCTATACCACATTTACTTAATTTACTTTTACTTTATAAATAAGTAATACAGATTTTGTATGGACTGACGCCCTTCCTTTCACTCAACCAGCAGCATAAAACCACTAAAAGAAACCAAAAATGCTGCCTGTAACACAAAATCATCCAGCACCATCCTTTCTTCATCCACAATCATCCAGCACCCTCCTTACTTTATCCAATACACTATGTTCACAAGCTTGACGTGCAAGGCATTAATATTAAGTGGCGAGCGTGGCTATATAGGCCCGGCTGTCGCCAGCCCCCGCAGACATATGCGACAGCTGTTTTCAGGGAGGGGCGGGTGCACGAGGGGGCACATGAGCAGAGCCAGCGAGCCAGCTGTGAGCCGTTAACTGCGGTAGCCGAGCGAGAGGATAGCATTCTCAGACTGTATAGGCACCCAGCGCCCTGACTCCAGCCAGCAGCCATGGCCGCGCGGGCAGACATGACTTTTCTGCAGAACAAAGCCACCCCCGAGCACAAAGTGCGAGATACAAGGACGGGGATGGCGCTAGTCCACTACAAAACTCCTGATAAACGCCAGTATCCTCAAACAAAGTTAAGCAGATAACGTATATATGACGGTAGTAAATGGGTCTTGGTTGTTCACTAGTACTACTATTTTATGCTGTTGTTTAACCAGTAAACTTTGCTGCACTTATTGCCAATTAGGCCATCCAGATAAAGATCCCAGCAAGGTTTGCTGCAGCGGATCAACAGCTTGGACTATTCAATGACAATAAATGCAGATAAAAGTAATGCCTGTACTGGGTTTAACAAAATACTGGACAACTGCAAACAGCTATCAGCAACAGCATAAATGTGCATGTTGTTAGATGATAATAATTATACTGTAATAAATATGCAGCTTACTGGCTTTTAATACTCACATACACCCGTTTAATGGCCCTTTGCCTTTAATAAATCCCACCACAACCTATCCTTTTCTTCTTCAGGACTAACAATATAGATTCCCCAGGCTTTTACTCACTTCCGCTTTTACTTTTTAGTTTTTCTGTTTTACACTTTTTAGTTGTTGTTTCCATGCGGTAGATTAAGCTGACTCATGTCGGCTTTCAAGCACACGTTAAAATAGCATCTCATATCGTATCGTAATATAAGACTGTATTCAATATACAAAGACTCCTGACCTCTTTCAAGTTGAACTCATACTGTGATGTGTTAAGCAGCAGTCTGAACAGTGACTCTGGGTTGTATGCACAATCCTGTATCACTTGATCACGCAGCTGCCGACATCTCTTGTTGCTGTCTGCACCTGCAGTGAAAACCAACACCCACAAGCTGCTGAAGCCAGAATGTTAACCTATCTACTAGACAAAATTCACTGACTCAAGGAGTTAATCAGTGGCGGATCCAGGAACTGGTAATAGGAGGGACGATCGCTAAAGCCTCTCACTTCACCCCCTTGTCTCTTCGCTGCCCTCCCATTCCAGCTGCTAAGTGGCTCCCTTAAATGAAGCTAGAGGTCTGGGAGAGCTTTTTAATGCATTTTGAGTCAAAAATCACTTCAGTTGTAACAATTTGCCAGGCAAATACACACACACCCGTTTAAAGGCCCTTTTTTAATGCCTTTTAGTATCTTTTTTTGCCAGGCACATGATGATCTTAAATTAAATAGTTATCATACTGACATCCATATAACTGGTAAGTAAATTAAGCAAGCTAGTGAGTGACTAGTCATATTTTTCACAGGCAAAAAATTGCTGTATGCCGGTGGGGATCCCCTCTGGATCTGATACTGATATTAATGTTTGACGTCCCACTCAATACAAAATAGGTCATTATGGAGACGTTCTTCCCAGCCAATCTCTTCGCTGAGTACTGAAGAAACTAAACCAAACACGACAAAAGACAACAACACCAGAAGAAAGCAACCTAATATACAGGGTGGCCAAAAAGTTGCATTTTTCCAAAAAGTACATCTTTCGAACCGTTCAAGATAAAATGAAACAGATTTCACCACAATGTGCCTAGAGTTTCTGGGAATAAAGATTAGGTTGTAGTTTTTATGTAGCTATTAAATATTCTTTGTAAATTAGCTTCAGTTTTATTGTAACCAAAAACACTGTTGCTAACAGTTTAGCTGATGATTGTTGCTATAGTTATGTCAAATATCATGCAATTTTAGTCACTCTTTTACTGTTGTTATCAGAAACAATCTGCGCATAAAAATACTGAAACAGTTTTCACCACATATTAACTGTGTTGTCACCTTACTTTGTTCAGTTAGATAAATTTGAAATGACAGTAAATTCTAAGGCTAAACTGCTTGGGGGGATAACTTTGTTAGCCCTGCACCAATTTTAGTTATTTTTTTCACTTTTGTGATCAGGAATGATTTGCACACAAACCTATCAAATTTTTTCCACCACACATTAACTGTGCTGTTGCCTTATCTCAGAAAATTAGTAATAATGGGAATAATATCAAATATGACTAACTTAACAAGGTAAGGTGACAATGCACTTGAAATATGGTGGAAAACACTTTATTTGATGCTTTAATCATTTCTAATGATAACAGAAAACGAGTGATGAAATTCGCCTCATATTTTGCAGAGTTATAGCAAAAAATAACTTCAATTAAAACCACCGAAATTGTCATTTTTCGGTATAATAACACTGAGCTAATTTACAGAGAATATTTAACGGCTACATAAAAATTGCAACCTAATTTTTATTCCCAGAAACTCTAGAAACTCTACACTCACATAAACATACTGCTCTACTGTTTGCAGTAAAAACTGATTTAACTGTATAATATGCTCAGCCATATTGACACAATCACAATATACGAGAGATGGAATAAAACAATGACAGTGTGTACTGTGTAATCCAGCCCTTGGCTGCCAAAGGTCAATAAACCTATATGTATGTATGTATGCGTGTAGGTAGGTAAAAAAGGTAATGGTAGCCCACACTTGACTGCCCAGCATAGGGTTCCAGAGCTGATCCCAGTTCTTGGCAGTCAGCCTGCACATGACACGAGTCATAAACCCAGCAGTAAGCTGCCATTACTTTCCGCCAGGCTTGCAGTCACCCTCGCAAACCTTAAGAGGGCTGCCACCAATTCCGCTGCTTGGTGCACAACGGGTGTGAACAGTTTGCCTAAGACTGTTACCCGACAGCATCGCAGCTGTGACTTGAACCAAGGCCCTTACACCTGAGTTCAGCATGCTAACCACTCGGCTACCGAACCACCCTGTATGTAGGTATGCACACACACGTTTAACGTCCCTTTGTCCAGGACTACCCGGGTGAGCCAGTACCAGAAAGGTAAATCAATATGGATTTTACTGAAGCAAGAGACAGTGAGTGGCAGTGGCATTAAAGCGCTTAGTGACTCTTTTGAATTTATAGGCGCTATATAAATAAGTTTATCTATCTATCTATCTATTAGCTGGGCCATATGCAAGTCTGCACCTCGCTCCAGACAGATAACCACGCCAGCACCCCACCACTCAGTTTTTTACAGGCCGGATGCCCTTCCTGCCGCCCAACCAAGAGCGTCAAAGCACTGA
>Ga0126325_10000304_pt1 | contig 13205 bp, 8 predicted proteins | sample InaspJWI14metaG_FD_94487 | JGI IMG/M metagenome (GOLD analysis project Ga0126325, IMG submission 94487) | Marine gutless worms symbiont microbial communities from Oahu, Hawaii - Inanidrilus sp. 1 OAHU.JWI-14 metaG | ecosystem: Host-associated > Annelida > Digestive system > Unclassified | place...
GTGTGGTGCGAACGTTTCCGTTGGAAAGCATCGAAGTGTTCGGTGCAGAAGGGGAGTATAGGCCTACGCGCAGTATACGGGTATACATTGCATAGAAACATTCCACGTTTGGCTCGCTATAACTTTGACACGCATTAACCAGCGCCTCTGAAGTTACGACCTTATGGCGCCATACAAATCTGTTTATTATTATTATTATTATTAACCGATTTTGGTGAATTTTTGACCAGAACGTTACTGGGAAGAATGTAATCAAAAGATGCTTTTGTTTTTTTCACTTCACCTTTCTAGTGTCTCTGGCATTGACGTAGAATTCGAAATACCCAGGATGGAATTTGTTTGCACAAACACGCTCCAATGGACCACAGAAAACTTATATACACCGAAAAAACTGAGCTTCGGCGAATTGCTGTTCAGGTTGTACGCTTTGCAGAGTGAAAATCCTGTTAAAGTCAGGTTGATATGATCCAAAAGTTGTTCTTGTGAATATTTGCAACATTCACGCTATCCCGCGGATAGACTCAGTCAGTCGACGAAAGCCTCAGAGCCATAAATGTGATGGAAGTGGCAGAAACAGATGTTGCTTGTGGTGATTTATTCATCTTCAGGCATCGCCTGCCAAAGCGCAGTCTGCTTCTAAGGTACGGTATCGTATATACCAAGTCTGGATTATGCTGTAGCTATACGCCATGGCAAGGCCAAGGCCAGGAATACCATGTGAGCGGGAACCCCGTGGAGTAGCCCGATAACGGCGTTAAGTTATCTGTGTTACACATAAATGTACCAGCTCAGTGATAATGACTTTGTTTTGTTTTCAGTATTTCCGGTTAATATACAATAACATTAGGATAAAATTTCAGTACGAAATTTCTGAGTAGCAAAAATTGAAATTTTTACTTTCCAACAGCAGTAAACCTAATATTGATACGAATACACAAAACTCATCCAAACAGTAGAGTTAATGTATTCGTTACACACACACACACACACACACACACACACACACACACACACACACACACACACACACCGGTTTAACGGCCCTTTTTTCCGGGACTACCCGGGTGAGCCGGTACCAGAAAGGTACCAATCTGGATTTTACTGAAGCAATAGACAGTGAGTGGCATTGGCATCAGCTGGGCCATATGCAAGTCTGCACCTCGCTCCAGACAGTTAACCACGCCAGCACCCCCACCACTCAGTTTTTTACAGGCGGATGCCCTTCCTGCCGCCTAACCAACAGCGTCAAAGCACCGAAGGCATCCTAAAGGTGCTGTAAATGATAAAATAAACCAGTTGCTGCAGTGCTGGCAGGGAATGGCCGCATCGCAGCTGCCACCTACCAAATAAAGTTCAGAATATCGACCGCACGCCAGATTCTCTGCTGGGAGATGCCCCCCGCAAAAAAAAATTGCATGCACCTTCCCCTGGCCGATGCAATGCAGCTCGAGGCCAGGGCTGAGGCCAAGGGTGTTTAAGGCCAAAGCCAGAGATGATTGTGTTGGAGATGTCCTGGAGGTCGAAGAGGACAGTCCTCGGGGACCCATTCCTGGTTCGTTTCCGTACATATTGCAGTGGCGTGTGTTCAGATTCGAGCCGGCAAGCGCCTCAGTCGAGACTTGCTCGCAACGATGCGATATCACCTCAACACAACCAGCTCGTCGCCAGCCGCCCCCCTCAACAGCAGCAGCAGCAGACGCCGCCGAGTAACGTTGAGCATCATCACCAGCAACGGCAGCAGATGTACAATGACGACACCGGGGCCGACAAGGTCCTGCTGATATTTGGCTTGTTGTTCTAGTGGCAGAGTAGCACACCGCTAGTGATATTAAACAAACTACCAAACCTTGGAGAGTCGACACCAAGACCGCGACAGAGACCACACTTTCGGTTTCGAGACCAATCTGCGGCCTGATTTACGAAATATCTTACGACAATCTTACGATTATCTTACGATAATGCCAAAGTTATGATCGACTTACGTCGGACGTCTATTTGTCAAACATCTTACAAAGAACGCAGGGCTAATTCTTAGGTACGATTTACTTGCAAAATCGTAAGATCGTCTGAGAAAGAGTTCGCGAATTAGCTTACGATATATTCCTAAGAGAAATTTTAGCACGTTGTTAAGTCACTATCGTAAGTCTATCTTACGATAAATCGTAAGATATTTTGTAAATATGGCCCCTGTTCTCGAGACTTTAGGCCTAAGCTCGTCATGCTATGCATCTTTACCAAATAAAAGAGAACGAAGCATGATTTGGGTGGACGAACGTTAGGATACTAATCATCAACATAAGGAGGCAACTTGACAAAGATGTACCACTGGTCGATTTCCGGGTGGACATACCTCGTGCGGTGTATTTTATGGACCCTCCCACTGTTTCCGGAGGACACGTTAGGCGCTCATTCTCCATCTACAGTGTCTGGGCTGTTTCATGGAATGTCTTCGATATTACTGGCGTAAAATTGACGTCGCTGGTAGTTACAGACCGCATTTGTAGTAAGGTTAAGCGATCGGTCATGTCCCTCTGACCGTTCGTTTCCACTCTATCTTTGAGCCAACTGACCTATGAATTTCGTTTGTTTACGTGCTTATGGGTCATGGTCATAGTTCGCGGACGACTGGTCAAACGTCAGTGCATGCGTGTATTACACGAGTACCTAATGCGGCGTCTTATGAGTATTGATTGATGGCCGTGGTAGTTTCCGTTGTGACGCGAGCAGCAGCGAGCTAGCGCCGCGAGGCGTGTGGCGTGGCGCGGCCGAGGCCAGCGGCAGCGGCGAAGTCCAACGCGTGTGAGCGTGGTAACGCGGTCGGTCTGACCCAGATCCTCGATTGAGGGCAGTTTTTTCTAGTTAAACGAACATGCAACTGGCTGGTTTCGTGGCAATGCTGCTGGTGGTTTGTGTGATTCTGCAGTCGGCGGCGTCGAGGCGGTCGCACATGCACAACGATGATCGCGCCGCCGCGATGACAAACTCCAGTTCGACACGACCGCCACATCGTCAGAACCCTTCACCGTCTCCCGCCCCCTCGTCCACGTCGCTCCAGCGCGGCGTCGACCACTCGCAGATGAACCACATCGGACCGCCGCGCGCGCCGTCCTCCCGGCTCGCGCCCGTCCAGCGCACCGGCTCCACCATGAGCGTTCCCGAGTACGGCCGCCGGAGACGCCACCACCGCCGCTTCGAGGCGCCGGAGGACGACCGGCGCTCGCTGCAGTGGGGCGATGAGGGCGCCGGCGATGCGGGCTGGAACGACGTGGACGGCAGCGCACCCGCGTCAGCAGAGGTCCCGGCGGAAGGCGCTGAGGCGAAGTCCGATCAACCTCGTCTAGAGCCGAGGCCGAGCCTCCGACTCCGGCGTCAATTCGACTGCCCGGATCTGGTGATTATCAATCGGAATCCGTCGGCGGAGGATTTCGCGACGGCGTGTACCCCGCGCGCCGAGCCGCAGCCGGCGCCCCACATGTCGGCACATCGGCCGCTCCCACCGCCGCCGGCGGCGTCGTCGTCGTCGTCGTCGTCGTCAGGGTCGGGGTCGGGGTCCGCGCCTCGTCTGCGCCGACGACTGACTCTCCCCGGCATCATCAAGTACGAGACGCCGCCGCCCGACCCCGCCGCTTGCCATCGGTCCCGCAGCTCGCCCGGGAGAACGCCGACCGAGCCGCTGCCGATCGAGTACCTCCCGGTCGCCACCGCCGCTGACGTCCAGCCTTCCACCGCCCCGCCCGTGGACGCGGGGTTCGGGGTCCGCGGCGGGCGACCGGCGGCCGAGATGTACGTGGTGGAGAACTGCGCGAGGAAGCGTCTGCAGGAGGAGCGGGTCGGCGAGGGAGAGGTGGCGGCGGCGGCCGACGGCCAGCAGACGGAGGCCGTGGCGACAATACTGGACACGCCCTCACTGGACGGACTCGACCCGCCGAAACCACTCACGATGCGATACAGGTAGGTGATCTTCTAGAAACAGTCTCTATTGGCTGTCTTTAAATTCCGTAAATTTCGGCGGAGCAGGCGATGTTGCGGGTCTGTATACGCGTTTGTCACAATCATTTCCACCGTATTTATCTCAGGAATGCCTTCACAGATTATTCTTCCGGACCGTAATCTGCTAAGCGTTTCGTTTTCGTTATGCAGCAAACCATTGTTCTTTGCAGATCGTCGCTTTCATGACGATGTACATGTAAGCGTAGGCGGCTACACAACCACTGGATTATATTTTAGTGATACATGCTTAAACAGCAATATTCCAACAGTTTGATTCTCGTCAGTTTGTGGCCCCAGTTCCCCTGACAGGGTGGCTCGGTAGCCGAGTGGTTAGCGTGCTGGACTCAAGCGCAGAAGGGCCCGGGTTCAAATCGCTGTCGCGACGCTGTCGGGTAACAGTCTTAGGCAAACTGTTCACATCCATTGTTCCTCTGTTCACCAAGCAGCAAAATTGGTAGCAGCCCTCTTAAGGGTTGCGAGGGTAACTGCAGGGGTGGCGGAAAGTAATGGCAGCCTACGGCCGGGTTTATAACTCACATCACCTGCAGGCTGACTGCCAAGAACCGGGATCAGCTCCGGTAATCGAGTATGGGCTACCTTTTTCCCCTGACAACTCAGAAATTCGTCCTGGGGAAAATTTCCCCTGAGCTGATTGGCAGCCGCTGTAGGTACGTTGTAAACAGCGGCGGAGGGCGTGTGGTTGGTCGCAGAGTGCAGCGTGAGAGTCTGAACCGGCGCAGCGGCCGGAAGGATCTCGGCAGTCTGCCGGACCTGGCGACCGTGCGTCACTGGCCGGCGCTGACGCCTATACCGCACAGCGACGCGATGCTACTGTGTCGGCAGAAGCGACACGAGCTGGCCGTGATGCTGGAGCGCCAGGAGCAGCGCAGACGTCGCACCATCACGCTCAGACTCGGCGACTTCCAGGTCGACACGTTCTTGATTATTATTGACGCTGGCCGCGGTCACCGGAAAGCGGCCATGCATCGGCCTGCTGTCCGTCCGTCCGTCTGTCTGTCTGTCTCTATGTCCTGTACGTCTTCCTTACGTTAATGCAGTCGCTCCAGTCACACGGCGTATACTCCAAGTTAGTCGCCAGAGGGCAGCAGCGGCCAGCGTCTTACGCTACGATTCGCAGAGCGAGGATCGACACAGACTTGTTCGTTAGTCAGTCGATGTCGCACTAACCACTTTTACTGCAAGAAAAAACTCGACAGAAAAGAACATGAGCTCGCAAACTGCCGAGATGGCCGACGGTGGCTTAATAGCAGATATCCCCAAAAATCGCTGAAAATTGAGCCAAGTATTGAAGTGGAAGTAACATAATTATATTCGTTGCACACTGTACACGTGTAAAAGTACTGTTTAGGCCACTTATAAAAATGTCCATGATGATGATGATGATGATAATGATGATGAAAAGGGCCAGTCGTAAAAACAAACTTCTCAGCATAAAGTAAGCGTGTGGTTTTGGGGATACGCGTGCGATGATACTCGAGCACGAGCGGCAGTGGAGACGACGCACCATCACGCCGAAACTCGGTGACTTCAAGGTACAGCGTTGGCGTCACGTGCACCGCTCACAGCGTACTTCGTGCGGCGTCGTTGTTGTAAGCGGCCCAGTGCAGCACCAGTGTTGTGCTTAGTCACGACTCACGACGCCATCAGCGGGACCATTCCGAGGTTTTATCCCCGCAGGAGAAACACGTTGCACCGATGGCTGCCAGTACAGAGACGAGTGGAGTTAAAGGTCGCATATCTGGTGTGGCACACCAATCGCTTACGTCAACAGCACCGACGTACCAGTCTGCCGACATTCAACTCGTCTCAGAGCACGGTCGTCATCTCCGCTCATCTTTTTAGAGAACACTCTCTGTTCCACGCACGCGTACCACTCTCGGCGACAGAAGTTTGTGTGGAACAGTTTACCGGCTACTATAAGACATATCACCAGCTACAGACAGTTTTGGCAACATCTGAAAACACATTTATTTAGGGCCTAGAAATCGCAGCACATTGACATTGTGACTCTTGATTGTTATGCTGTAGATTATGTTTCAGTGCGGTAGATTAAGCTGACTCATGTCGGCTTTCGAGCGCACGTCAAAATAGCACCTCGTATCTTATCGTATCGTATCGTTACTTACTTATTAAAATTTTACAGCTAAAGGCATTGTCAGGGTACGATGTACCGACAATATACGACTTACATATACACTTTACATTATCTTTCTTCCCACTTGAAAGCCGATTGTCGCCGATAAACCGACGTGGCGAACCCTGGCATTAACTTCAACCCTAAACCTAAACCGTAATTTTTGCGTAGATAATTTGCCATTTGTGTAATCCGCAACCAGAGGTAAGTGTACAGCAAATGACTAAAATTCTAATTATGTAACTGACTGTACAGGCCAACAGCGCCAATTGGCCGATGCGTTAATTAACCACATCGATTACGTTGTGAACGAGCAAGTGAATGTGTGGATTTATATAGCGCATTATCGTTACGCACTGGTCTCGCACCTGTGTCTGTCCGGATTACCAGAGGTCGCATTACCATATTCGGACATGTGGAAAGATTGCCAAATAACATCCCCGCACACCGGGCCATGCTACGCCAAGTCTAGCTATCGGTCGGTCTACCCCCAGACCCTACATGGAAACGTCCACCAGGTCAACACGTACCAAATGGACCGACCAACTCCGCCGCGATAACAACAATGTTCCCATTGCGACTCTGTGGAGGCAAGCCATTGGTCGCGGTCACTCGAGATCGACGCCACGGTCCGAGCCGACGACGCGTTAACGACGACGACGATTATCGTTAAGAAACCCTAATGCGCTGGATACACCAGTATCGCGCCAACAAGTACGTTTTGAGTAGATGCCTAAAACAGTCTTTGCTGCTCGTTGAATGCCGGATAAGATCCGGCAGTGAGTTCCGGGCCATCGGGCCAGCAACCGACAACGCCCGACGGCCGTAAGTGTTAAGCCGAAAACGCGGTACGGCAAGTAGGTGACGGACGGTTGCTGGACTTAGTGACGCAGTCCGCGGACGGTTATTGCGCGTTGTGCGTGGTGCAGGCGTGGTGTGCAAGACGACAGCTGGTCTTGTTCGTTCTCGCTCTCAACATTGCGCTGGCCGTCGCGTTCTACAGACTGCTCTACGAGTGAGTGGCGTCCACCTCGCCCCAACACGAAAGCTTCTTCGTTGTCGCCGAGACGCAGGCGTCACACTAGAGACGGCGAACGTCAGAACGCACAGGCTGGTCTGGGGCAAGAGCTCAGCGGTCGCCAAGAGGATGCGGCTAATTAGCATCGGCCTATCTGCCTCTACCGACCAGAAACCCTAATTTTAACCCTAAACCGCAATACTAAACCCTAACTCATCACAATTTTTGCCCAAAGAATACGCTGTTAACAACCGGAAATAAACATACAGCAAACGACGTCGAAGTTCACGGTTACCTGTATTTTGAACGCCGATAGCGGCCGATAGGCCGATGGATTAGTCACAACGCCATCTAGATGGTCCGTCCAGAAGAGAGTGAAGTCCGACGATGGATAGGTTGATTTCTTTGAGACTCCATCGACGTTCAGTTGATCCCGAGTGCCCTGTGTAGCGATTCTACCCGCCCGCGTTGTTATGTCATCCCAGTTAACTAGCTCGCTCTTCTCGTTTTCTCGTTGCTGTTGTTGATCTTGTTCGTTGTCGGTTGGTAACCGTTCATTCCACGTCCCGACTGCGATCGACGCTTTGGTTGGCCTTGTCAGATGTACATAATCGGCGCCCGTTTGTTTGATTGATTGCTATACGTAGCGAGTACGTAGCGGCTCGTCCCGTAGAGCTGTGTGGTGGATTCTCTTTTCGTATATTGCGCTGAAAATATAATTATTTTGTTACACCAGTGCGCAAGAGGCTCTCGTCGTATCGTTGAGTTGCTATCTTGGCCAAGACTGCTCAACAACGCCACACAGTCACACTGCGAGTGCTTTCAGTAGTTCGACATCGATACGTGCTCATGCTGTGTTTGATTCTCACGTGCCCAATAACTGTTAGTGAGCATCGCACGCATAGACCGAGAATGCGGCCGATTGCTACAGTCGAAGTAGCGTGGTCTTCTGTCCGCGCAGTTGTGTGTCTGTGCGTCTGTTGGTCACGGCCGCGAGCCCTGTAGAAACGAATGAAACGATCGAGATGGCGTTTGGGCGGGAATCTGAGGAGCCCGAGTAACCGTGTGTAAGACATGGGCCGGGATTGTTTCACAAGAAGGGCACTTTTGAGGGTGACACACATGTACCAGGTCATGCCGGGCCGGCGGTCAATATACTCAAAGTAACTCATAAGGGGTCAGCACGCAGCGATGCGGCCTGTTTACTACCGTTACTGGAGCCACTTGTTAAATTAATATACGATTATTTAGCTGTTGGCGAAGATGCTAGTGACAGACTTCAGACGCTGTATCCACCAAGATGCTGGTGCATAACAGCGACGGTGCCTCGTCAGTTTCGCTGAGCGGTTCGTACGTAGCTGTTGCTGTGAATGCCTCTAGGTCTAGGACAAATGAAGCTTTTTAACTTGCGTTGCACCGTTCTATTACGACATTATGTGAATGGACTAACCAGCGTCTTGCGGTAGTCCTTCAATGCGCGCATAATGTAATTTTGTGAGACTTTCGTTCGCTTGGATCGGACGTTTTTGTGCCGTGTTTGACGAAATAAACGGTGATTTTTTTCAAGAAACTCTCGGCAATTTACAGATTATTGTATTTGCCAGTTAAAAGGAAATAAAACTTTAACAAATAAACAAAGAGCGTTGGTCGGTCCATAGCTTTTAATCGTGCATGCTCATTAGTGAATTATGTGAATTACATGAAGAGTGATAGGTTATTTAAAGGAGCGATGTGTGTTCACTCCGACAATTCAGATCACATTAATATTCAAAAAAAGTGAATATGATGACGTATTTTGCCAATAGGAGATAAACTGCAATACCGGTACATTATTTCGTACGTCTTACCGTAAATCGTTTACAAATAACGTATAATAAACTGAGTGCATGCAAACGTACAAAAAACGGGCGCAGTGGGAATGCCACTTAACGATGCATTTCTGTCGCGACTGCACCTATCAACCACTGACTCAGTAGACGACTAGGCCTATACACCCTACCCCGCTTCCTGTGGCATATTTTTGTAACTGAATTTTGGAGATCGCCGATCAGCCAAACGAACATATATTATAGTGCATGCGAATATTTGGCTAAAGCGTTGTTCACAGCTGTGACTGTGATGCAACTGCGATGTGACTGCAACCAGAAATATGCATGTTCAGTTTTCTGCGAGGTTGCACGAGGTTGTAGCCAATCGCAAGGCAATTAATTGTTTGCTGTCATGTTTTTATTTATTACTTCGATTTCGTACGTTACGGGACTTGTATAACGTATGAAATCGACGTGAGTAAATAAAAATATGACAAAATTATGACGTGACTGGACAGACAGGTTTTGTTGCACTCACGTCACAATCACATCTCAGTAGCATCACAGGCATAATCTACTACACTATGCTCACAAGCTTGACGCGCAACGCATTAATATTAAGTGGCGGGCGTGGCCTCAGGCTGTTGTGGCTCAGACCTGGGAACCGGCAGAGGGCTAGCAGGGGCTCCATCTGCTGACAGTGGGTCGCCACTCGCCACAGGCACGCACGACGAGCGGTCGAGGCGTGGTTTTAGCGACTTCTCTAGACTCTAGAGGGCTGTGCTACTGCCGCCGACGCTGTGTAGTTCTTTGATTGGATGGCGATGGCCGGCGAGGCACGCCGACGCGGTTGGCTGGACTGACGAAGACAGATATTCAATCAGTATTGGCCTGAGCAAGTAGTCCTGTACTAGCCACGGTCGTCTGTTGGAAGTCCTTTATCATAGGACTAGGTGATACCCGAATGCCCTTCGGGCGCTCGGGTATCAGCTAGTTGTGAACAACGCTTAAAACGATCTGCTGTGTTTTTACACGACGTTAAACATTTTGTGCTGCACGAGTGATTGACAACACCGCCCAACTGCACTCAACCCGAAGCGCTATCATACTGTCCGATTTATTACACCACAGATCGCAGCAATCGCATGCGTACAGTTACCAGAGAGTTATTTACAGTTTGTCAAAGCACTGACGTCATGACGCTAGCGGGCACTGCTCTGCCTCGTGTGCCCATTGGTCGCGCGAAGTCGTGACGTCATCGACGTCATCGCTTACGTCGTTAACTGAACTCACCTGCACAGTGCACATTTACCCAAAATACTCCTGCACTATTCATAAATATGCACAAGAGAATTCTCAACAATAGACTACGTTTGCGTTACGAAAAGACAATTTCACTTAATGCGGACGGATGTTTTAGCCTCCGCCCATCCATTAGTGCCGGCGGCATTTGTTTTCGGTTTGTCCGTCAGTCTGTCTATGTGCTTACGTGCGTGCTCGGGCAAAAAGGCATTTCCGCCCGGCTTGCCACTGACTACTTCTATTCTGCTGCGTAATTCACTAACACAGAATGTGGTGAGATAGCAAAGACGGTATAAAAAGGTAAAGGTAGCCCATACTCGATTGCCAAGCGTAGGGTTCCGGAGCTGATCCAGGTTCTTGGCAGTCAGCCTGCAGGTGACGCGAGTCATAAACCCGGCGGTAGGCTGCCATTACTTTCCGCTAGGCCCGCAGTTACCCTCGCAACACTTAAGAGGGCTGCTACCAGTTTCGCTGCTTGGTGAAGAGGCACGATGGGCGTGAACAGTTTTCCCAAAACTGTTACCCGACAGCGTCGCGGCTGTGATTTGAACCCGTGCCCATCTGCGCCTGAGTCCAGCACGCTAACCATTCGGTATTATTTCTACGGAATATCATCAAAACTGGCGTGATTATATTCGACACGGCCGTGATAACCTTGCGGCAGAAGGTCGGGTCGGTCCAACCAGGCGACAGCTGCGACGCTACAGCGGACGCCGCCGCCGGCGAACTGGAGGAGGTGGAAGTCGACCGACGCGACGTCGACGTCTTGGTTGGGCTCAGATCCAGCTCCGCGCCACCGGAACCGGAAATACACGGGTAGCGGCCGGGCAGCTGAGTAGCCACGCCCACCGGAAGTAGCGGCGGCGCCATGACACCTGCCGACGTATTGCACGACGGGATTGCTCGGTTCTGCGCACGTGACACACACACACACCGAACTCCGCCTTAGCTAGAGAACATGTTTGCCCTCAATCGAGGTCAGACCGACCGCCTTGTGAACCTCAACCCTAACGTTGACCTTGACTTTGACCAATGACCTTGACTTTGAATCCCAGGCGAGCTAGCGTCATGACCAATACACGTGCAAAATGCCAAAAAAATCAAGGTCAAAGATCAGTTCAAACGCTGAAGTGGAAATAAACAGGCGGATGGACGTGGACATGTTTGAGTAACTTGCTCGCTAAACGCGGTCAGTAAAGATTTTATATCAAATCAGTGACAATTCACACAACAATACAGTACAGGATAAGGCAGGCAGAAATGGACAAAAACTGCAGAGAGAAAGTGAAACGTCCAATGAAAAACAGCCTAAACAGTCCGCTCCTCTCCGCGTTCGACTACAATCCAACTTCCGCCCGTCGACGTCGCGGCTCGCTGCTGTGATGCTGTAAGACAGTCGATCATCTCCATCGAGAACGATATAAATATGTATGCCATGCACATACAAGCGTGAAACATTCCGTGAACGGTGACGGGGCAGCAGTTCAATGTAGTAGCCTACTCATCGGGTGTTTCATTTCACCTGATCATCAGTTGCATTCCTAGTCACTTTTATCAAAAAATAAAGGCTTCAGTTTTGTAGACCACAGTATATATTCACGATAAACCTATGGCTCAAATAGTGTGTCGTCCAAACGTCTACATAAAGCACGTCGCCTATCGTCCTACCGTGTCGACAAAATCATAAAAGATAACATGAAAGTTATACAACGGGAATATAAAATTACAACAGCACATTAGGAGGACGCATAAGAAACTGGTTTGCCAAGTTTTGACACTGTTGTTCATAATGGTGCATATACATTTGCTCGCACATGGCAAAACTGCCCTAATGTTCTAGTTGAATATTTCCGTGTTTGTGTGTCTTAGTGTTTTTAGGTGCATGTATGTGTTTCTCTTCATATGTGTGAATATGTATTTTTTTCGTTGTTTTCTCCTTTTTTGTAGTTTTTTATGCATTTCTTTTATTCTCTCTGTCATGTCTATTGGCCAAGTTGCCTGATTCAAATAAATGTATGTATGTGTGCACTAACCCTTGTGCTCGCGATGCTAGTGCATCCGGTGCGTTGGAGGCATTAACGATAATGCACTAAATCTACACATTCGCTCGAAGCGCAGAGAGAGACGGTGCCGTGATACCTGGTGGCAGATGGGATGAGCAGCGGCTGAAGCAAACGACGCGGCGGCGGCGGCGGCGAGCAGCCCGTGACGGTAGACGTACGCGGCCGGCAGCATCGGACACAGCCGGTCAGCAGGCTGCAGCGGCAGCGGCGGCGGCATCCCGGCTGACGGCGGCGGCGGCAGGGCGGCGGCGGACATGCGGCGACCGCGGCGCGACGCACCGTGTCGGCCCCCGGCCGGTCCGCCGTGCGTGCCGGCGTGCACCTGCGACCCGTGTACACAGAGAAACTCCATGGCAACATTCACGGTCGTTCAACGTTTCTGATCGAATAATACAGATCTGTTCAAATTCCACAGGTCTAGAAGAGTCAGTCAGAATGACAGAGAACAGAAATAAATGGAGAAAGTACGTCCATGGTGTTGCCAACCCTCGGATCGAACACGGCTAAAGAACAGGAGAGAAGATGAAAAGCCCAAATAGACCGATATAGAAGCCGCATCGCAGAGGCGCTCCAAAAACTGTCCCTTCCCAGGGGGATCCGGGCCACTAATACATCGGTTTCTTGGGCACATTAGAGTCCACACCACAAACGGCATTTCGATCGTTTTGTTAAGTCTCGCGGTTGTGTGACACACAGACCACGCTACATCTGCAGCAATAGGCCGCGTCTTTGCATTCGTTGCATGCGATACGATACGATACGATACGAGATACTATTTTAACGTGCGCTCGAAAGCCGACATAAGTCAGCTTAATCTACCGCACGGAACCGACAACTAAAAAAGTGTAAAAACAGAAAAAAAACTAAAA
>Ga0126325_10000305_pt1 | contig 13184 bp, 7 predicted proteins | sample InaspJWI14metaG_FD_94487 | JGI IMG/M metagenome (GOLD analysis project Ga0126325, IMG submission 94487) | Marine gutless worms symbiont microbial communities from Oahu, Hawaii - Inanidrilus sp. 1 OAHU.JWI-14 metaG | ecosystem: Host-associated > Annelida > Digestive system > Unclassified | place...
CTACTACTATACCCATTTACTGGCCTCCTTTCCAGGACAACCTGGGTAAGCCGGTACCAGAAAGGTAAACCAGTCTGGATTGAAATGAGGCAAGAGATGATGGGGTTTTGGGATGCAGTGGCATCAGCTGGACCGTATGCAAATACTTTGCACCTCGCTCCAGATAGATAACCACACCAACACCTCATCACTCAATTTTTTACAGGCCGGATGCTCTTCCTGGCGCCCAAACAACAGTGTCAAAGTACTGATGGCAAAAGTAGACAGATAAATGGACAACAAACACCATTTTGGTGTTTTAAGCCTTTCACAATAGATGCAGCCAGCAGAATAACACCAATAATGTCCATTTTCTAACTGAACATGGGCCAGCCAGTTCACATCAGTTGTCCTCCTCTAGACGTTAAGAGTTCCAGCAAAACCTTTGGCAAATGGTGCCTTAGGTTTTCAAAGAAAAGATGCTCTTTCTAGTATGTGTGTGTCTGTTTGACACAAACTGTAAAACCATGTACGAAAACTGACCAAAATGCCAATGGCATGAGGACTCTCTGTAGCCCACAGAACCATGTATCAGGTACTGGCCCAGATCCCCCACTTAAAGGGGCACTTTTGTGTGACCTACATGGGCATGTTCCGCCTCGTCGACAGTTGACATACTCAACAAACTCCACACTGCTTCCAATGCAGCAGCTCGTGCTTGCAAGCAGCTGATAAACTCAACAATATTCATAAGAGGGCAGCAACGATGTGGCCTCCAACAAGCAGTACACTAAAACCTCCCTAAGTGGATACAGCTTAAGTGGATGGCCTGTTTAAAAGAAATGAAATGCATGGTGTATGAAGTACAGGGTCCAAGATCAAGAGGAAGACCAAAGAGGACCTGGGGAGAGGTTGTCGAAAAAGGACTGTCAAGCTCGTAAACTGAACAAAGAGGATGCCATGGATCGTTGTAAATGGAGGAAGACGATAAAAGATGTCCGATGATCAGGATGGGTGTGAGTGGGCAAATGTTTCTTCTGATACTGGCTTACCCGGGTTGTCCCGGACCAAAGGCCATTAAACAGTTGTGTGTGTGTGTGTGTGTGCGCGCGCGTGTGTGTGTGTGTGGTGTGTGGATGGATGGCCTGCTTAAATGAATATCATCTGTCTGGTCCTGTATAGACACAATGTATAGTATAAAACCTGGATAGGTAAATACTCTGCCTAAGTGGATTCTCATAATGACGTCCCAGTGCTATCCACTTAAGCCGGTTTGACTGTACTGCAACAACTTGTCGCAGGCCTTCCATTACTTACTGCTGTAGCTCGGCCAGCTGTCGGTCCTTTGACTTCTTCACCGCCTCGGCCTCCCTGAGCGCCGCTGACAAATGTGAAGCCTCCACTTTGACACGCGCAGATTCACCACGACATTCGTCCACCTCACGTTTCATCTCAGACAGTCGACCGTCAAACTCCGTCGACATCTTGGACGCCATCTCCAGCTTCTGTTCCTCCGCCTAAATCACCACCAATACCATCAATATCATCGTTGTTATCATCAGCAGCAGCAGCAGCAACTACTACTATTACACCCGTTTAACGGCCTCTTTTCCAGGACAACCTAGTAGCCTTCAGTGCTTTAATGCTGCTGGTTGGGCGTCAGGAAGGGCATCTGGCCTGTAAAAAACTGAGTGGTGGGGTGCTGGCATGGTTATCTGTCTGGAGCGAGGTGCAGACTTGCATATTATGGTCCAGCTGATGCCACTGCCACTCACTGTCTCCTGCTTCAGTAAAATCCAGATTGGTTTTACTTTATAGTACCTGCTCACCCGGGTAGTCCCGGATGAAGGGCAATTAAATGGGTGTGTGTGTGTGTGTCTGTTTCCAGGACAACCTGGGTAAGCCGGTACCAGAAAGATAAAACCAGTCTGGATTTAAATGAGGCAAGAGATGATGGGGTTTTGGGATGGCAGTGGCATCACCTGGACCATATGCAAATAATCTGCACCTCGCTCCAGACAGACAACCACACCAACACCTATCACTTAATTTTACTGGCAAGATGCTCTTCTTGACACAGCAGCAGCAGCAGCAACAGCAGGATAAAACTTTACTCCACAAAAAGTCAGCACAGAAACTACAAAACTACTCCAACAAACCACCTTCACAATTCACTTGATTCATGTGACTAATGGCATGTTATAAATGTTTTTACTTACTTACTTACTGACATAAACAATATATAAAAAGCAAAAGTTCTACAAACCGAAAAAAAATTTTGATGTCAACAAAAGGATTAAATATAGCAGCACACATAATTACACAAGGTAAAGCTGTGATATCACGTCCTGATTCTAGCAGCATCCGAGACGCAAGTTCAATCAAAATCCAGCCAGGACTAGAACCTGTCGGAGCTGTCGCTGGAGCTCGGTTATCTGATCGGCTTTCTCCGACATGCTCATCTCCAGCCGACTGATCTGCGTCTCTTTTACCAGACGTTCCGACTTCAGCCGCGACATTTCTTCACGCAGTTCCACCTCCAACCTCTGATGCACATAAAATGTTAATGTGAAGTTGTCAGTAAATAAGTAAGGCAAAGGAACAGCATATGCCTTCAGTGCTTTGACACTGTTGGTTGGGTGGCAGGAAGGGCACCCGGCCTGCAAAAACTGTGGCGGGGTGCTGGCGTGGTTATCTGACTGCAGCGAGGTGCTAACTTGCATATGGCCCAGCTGATGCCACTGCCAGAAGATCAGTTACACATATATACGTGGTGACGGAAAATGTTGGGGGCACTTGGGGAGCTGGAGAGTGAGTTTCAGCTATTACCTTCCGTGAGATACACATCAGCCGAAACTTAAACCCGTTAGACGATACAGCCAACAAGTGTACCAGCCCTCAGACAGAAAGGCAAAATGCGGAGCACTGTTCATTACAGATGGCAGCCATGTAAGGACCAATGTTAATTAAATATGGGACAGAGAGATGCCAGAGACACCAGACCGATATTATACATTTTCCACTATGTGATGGCAAGAGTAACAAGAGGCACATGTCGTAATTTCTCACAGAACTCATGATCACCACTTTCCAGACAGGTGAATTCCATTTTTCCAAGATTTAAATTGGAGGAGAAACAAATGCCAGCAAATGGCCCGAAGATCATGTTACAGTTTTTATGAAAACACAAATGTAATTTTTGCAGCACAGTCCACTCAATGCTATTTGAGAATTCACTATGCTACGTCATGCATAAGAATATATGCCTATAATGACTAGCAAAACACTGGCCTTGTCCAACTACTGACAGTCAACTAATGTAATTTTCCAGTACTAATACAGTTCCCTGCATTATTTAAATCGCTGACTTCTCTCTGTCCTATATCTCTACTCCAAGTTTTTGAGGTTTAAAAGACTAGCAGTCACCCTGTGATGAGAAACTATGTGACAAACATAAGGATTAACACTCAAGTAATCACTGCAGTAATGGAACTAGGAGTCGATGCCAAGCCACAGAATGTCTCCTCCAGACATGCCTGTACATACGTTGACATGTATTCACCTATGTACATAAGCACAGATGGAAAACATACTGCCTCGGTGGCATATAAAATGGGCAGCAGAGGCACAAAAATAATACTCTAACCTATGAAGCAGTATACAGGGTGTGCCAATAAAAACTGGACTAATTTGAAGAGATGTATCTTTTGTAATTTTTGGAACACGATGGAAATAAAGATATCACAATGAAGCTTACTTATTTAGAAGTCTAGTCACATTAAACTTATTCACAGATGTCAAATATTCTACGTGAAAATTACGAAAGTTTATGACGTCAGTTATAGACAGGTATGGCGCCTTTAACAACAGAAGATAAGTGTCTAATAAAATGTTTAAGGCTGGAAAAGGGTTGAAATGCTTGGCAAATAATGCAAGAATTTCCGTTAAAACTGGAAAAAAACACTTTGAACAATTTTATTAGAAAACTTGACAAAACTGAAGGTTCACGACCTGGATCATCTGAGAGAAGTGCTCACGACCTGCTGGAAATACATCAGCCAAGACCTCATGAACAAGGCGATTGACCAGTGGCTGGACAGAATTTCACTGGTCATTCGCGCTATGGGAGGACATATTGAACATTGTTTTCAATAAGACAGCAATATCGCATCTGTGTCAAACGTTTCTTTAATATGTCATACAAAGTAGTTAGCTATTTTAATGTGTCCATTTGTTTTTGTTTTTTAAAAACTATTTAAGCAACATATATGTGAATTTATATTGACCGAATTTTCAAATCAATTCTGGTTCATGCCATGTTGTTAGAATGTATCTGCCCTCAAAACTAGCAAAGTTATAGCACATCAAAGTAGACCGGGTTTCTTGGCGCTCCCTGTATGCAGTAAAGTGATATTCAACCAACAGAAAGAAGTTACCTGCTTATTGTTGACCTCTGTCTGCAAGGCATCGGAGCGTGTTTTCTGTTCAGCAGACTTCTTTGTCAACAACGCAACTTCATCATGGTGTCGCTGCTCCGTGCGATCACGCTGTTCCCTCAACCTACGTCATCAACATGATCATATGCTTATCAGCAAAAGAAATCAAGATGGTACGGGCATGTATTAAAAATGATGACAATGACTGGCGGCCAAATGACGGGACGGATAGACAGACAGACAGATGTCCGACAGCTTCATAGACCCTGCTCTGCATACTTGCCTTCAGTGCTTTGACGCTGTTGGTTGGGCGGCAGGAAGAATATCCGGCCTGTAAAACCTGAGTGGTGGGGTGCTGGCGTGGTAGTCCCTCTGGAGCGAGGTGCAGACTTACATAGGGCCCAGCTGATGCCACTGCCACTCACCGTCTCTTGCTTCAGTAAAATCCAGATTGGTTTTACCTTTCTGGTACTGGCTCACCCGGATAGTCCCAGACAAAGGGCCGTTAAATGGATGTGTGTGTTCCGCATACTATGCAGGGCAGTGCCAAAAATCGAGAACGGGTGGCTGACCGTTCAATCTGTTTATCTTTATCGACGAGCAGTTCTTCTAGGCCCGACACAGTGTCATCAGAGGCGCAGTGATCAGCTTGCAAAGACTCCAGCTTGGCTCGCGTCGATGTCAGTAGAACATCTTTCTCTTTCACTGCATCCTCCAAACTCTCAATCTACACCATCAAATATCAGTTGGTCATGTCACTTTTACGCGAATATGCGATTGCTGCATATTTCGCATGTTGCCGCATTTTTCGCGTATTTCAGCAAAGTGTGCATATCGCATATTTTTTCCGCATAAATTGGCATTTTCAACGGCAGTTTTAAGCATTTTAGTATTCTTTATGTTTCTACTTGAATCAGTATTCAATTTATGAGGATTATGCATAACGTTTGATCGACATAAACATGGTAGTAATAAGAAATTTCCACCAATCTTCCTCCAACTGTCTGCCTACTAGCCCAAGAGCGTTGTCAGGGCAAGAGCAGTGGGCGCTGGCCAACGTCGGCGACAGCTTATGCCGGCTAAGCTCACTGCATAGAATATATAACTCAGTGATTTCCACATATTTCAGCCGCATATTTGGTGTTTATACGGTCCGCACATTTTTAAAAATGCCGCATAAAACTGACATGATTAATCAGTTACGTCCTGCACAACAGCTACAACAGCAACCCATTTAACTGCTCTTTATCCACAATGACCTGGATGAGCCAGTACCAGAAAAAAACATTCATTCACTTACAGCCTGCCTTTATGGTTATTACACAACATCTGTAACTGACTTTCTCCCTTTCCTATGGTCCACAGCAAAAGGTACAAAATATGCAAGCTAAGGTGTATACAGAAATATACAACTACAGAGTGTAGCATGGTAGTGTTTACACTGTTGTAAGAGCAACCAGCTAAGCCTATTGAAAACATAGGGTGTCAGAACTCCAAAGTTCAAAGCGATCGCCACAATGGGCAAATGGGCAAAGTATTAATCGTGTATGGTTTTTAGTTGTCTTTTTTGTCATTCCAAGTTTTTGTCAAGACACAAAAGCAGCAGATAGACAATTCAAGTAATTCACATACTTCTCTCAACTATTTTACTAGGACAAAGCATAAAATACAGAATACGTTTTTGGAAAGTAATTAAAATACGAATTACTTTCACCTTTCGTTTGAGCAGTCCCAGCTGTCTATCGGAGGATGATGTCTGATCGGATACTTGGCTCAACTCCGTCTCCAGCCGTTTCCTGTCCATCTGCAGACCTGCAAGCTGCTTCGACTTCTTCTCCAACGCGTCGTCTTTCTCGCGCAGACGATCTCGTAACAGCTCCAACTGCACGAACCAACGCCACAGAGCTCGACCAATTACTTTAGAAATGTATCTCAATTACATTTTCCTTCAGTGCTTTGACGCTGTTGGTTGGGCGGCAGGAAGGGCATCCGGCCTGTAAAAGAGCAGTGAGGTGCTGGCACGGTTATCTATCTGGAGCGAGGTGCAGACTTGCATATGGCCCAGCTGATGCTACTGCCACTCTCTATCTCTTGCTCCAGTAAAATCCAGATTGGTTTTACCTGTCTGGTACCGGCTCACCGGGTAGTCCCGGACAAAGGGCCGTTGAACAGGTGTGTGTGTGTGTGTATTTCAATTACAAAATACAAATTACTTTACTGAAAAGTAATTCACATACTTCTCTCAACTACTTTGTCTATGGAGGACATAGCATAAAATACAAAATACGTTTTTGGAAAGTAATTAAAATACGAATTACTTTCACCGTCCAACAGCCAAGAACCGACTGGCCCCAAAAAAGTAAACTTGATTACAAAAATGAACTTGAAGCGAGCCAATGCTGCCAAACAGAATCTCAAAGTGTTAGTAACTCAATTCACATCTCTCTGCATTTGCTTTCAACAGCAACAATGCCTTGGAGTCCTTATTTGAAAGTCTGTTTCATTTTGCCAAATGTATAATGACTCTCAAACGATGTGTAAAAACCTGTCCGGCCCCAACTGCATTTCAAATACAAATTACATTAAAAATGTAACTGAAATACAAAGTACAAGATACATACTGAAAACCAGCAAAAATATAAATACAAATTACATATAATGCACTTTAAATAAATATTTCAATAACTTGTAACTCAACTACTTCAGAACAATGCCGATTCACAACTGTGGTGCATAAGTAAGACAGCTGTATGATCACTGACCTCAATTCACTTCAGGCCAAACAATGATTCAAAACACTAGCTGCATGTCCACTGAGCAGCTCAACAGTACAATCAGCATGAGTCAGAGAGCTAACATGCAGGCTCAATGCCCAATCACTCAGAACGACAGTACTGGTGGACCAAGAAAAGATGAGGCCAATGAGAGATTATCCATATGATTCCTGAGGGAAGGTTTGCCTTCAGTGCTTTGATGCTGTTGGTTGAGAGGCAAAAAGAGCATCCAACTTGTAAAAAACTGAGTGGTGGGTCGCTGGCGTGGTTATCTGTCTGGAGCGAGGTGCAGACTTGCATATGGCCCAGCTGATGCCATTACCACTCACTGTCTCCTGCTTCAGTACAATCCAGACTGGTTTTACCTTTCTGGTACTGCACTGGTAGTCTCGGAAAAAGGGCCGTTAAACGGGTGTATTCGTGTGCGTGTTCATGAGGGAAGGGGCCACGCTGTCCCTCAATACCTGATTCCCAGAGCTAGTACTCAAAAGCACCTTGAACATTAAGCCCAGCAAACCAGACCCAAATGTTAGTGACAGCCATGTCGGGTTGTCACCATATCGAGTGCCAAAGTCAGGAAGTGCCAAAAGTGATTCTGGACACTTCCAGTCATCAGAGCAGCACGCAGATGATTGCATTTGACTGGCTAAGTATGATTTCCTATTAGTGTTCTATAGTGACCTTAGATCTAGGTGGAACTGCTGTCAATTTATAAGCTGCTAAACTCAGCAAAACCATAATCCTAAACAAGAAGAACAGGAATGTCGCCGGATAGAGCAGCTTTTGTTTGACGTGGCTGAAATAGGAAGAGGTTCATACGTCTGTCTGCAGCATGGCTGCCTGTTCCTCCTTGGCCGCGATTTGTTGTCGCAGAACCGTGACATGTCGAGTATCATCCTCGTGATGTCGATCTAATGTGTCCAGCTTCGCCTTCAGTGCTTCTATCTCTGAGTCGCGCTGTCCCAGCATCAGCCGCATTTCTTCCACCTACACAAACGACGACTGGTCTTGACAAGTCTGACGAACAGAAAATGAGAGTTACTGCCTGGAAGGACAACATCAAGACGTGGACAGGACTCTCCATGGAAGAGTCAATCAGCATGACAGAGGTCAGGGATAAATGGAGAAAGTATGTCAATCCTCAGATCGAGGACGGCTGAAGAACAGAACAGAACAGAACTGCTAAAAATGCCATTGACAAAAAGGTCAGTATGATTCAGGAGTGGAGGGAAGGTTGGATAACCCTTGGGTGCCTCATTTTGGGCAACAATCTAGTCATATAAAGCCTGTTTTGGTGGATAAACCTTATTTTACCATTTGCAAGTCTAATACCTCAAGTATACATTGCAATTAAGTAGTCATATAAGGTTTATTTTGACAGATTACAGCTTGCTTGATGCAGAAATTGGTAAGTACATTCAAGCTGCCATGGTGACATTACTGCAATATGTACTATGTTACTGCCGTTAAACGGTAATAACAGAGCCACAATCAACGATGAAGCACAGTGAATAATAAACAATCTAACAACAACAAACCTTATCTTTGAGTTGCGTCTCACATTTCTTCAACGAATCAATCTGATCTTTGCTGACACTCAGATTAATCGACCGCAATCGTATTAGCTCGTCTTTCGAATCGCGTAAATCCTTCTCCAGTGAAGCCACTCTGGAATCCTGCCACAGCAGACCATGCCGACATTGTAGATAAAACAAAAACTAGAGGGAAAGTACTCTCTTGAGAGTACAGATCCCCGCAATGATGGGACTAATTAAACAAAAAACGATCAAAACAACTCTATAAAGTGCCTCAAACTGCAAGTGACTCAGAATTTAAGCATTAAACTAATTTTAACACTGTTCTAAATAAATGTTTAGTACATAAATTAACAATCATCTTTTTGGTTTTATTCTTTACCCTTCTGTGCCCAGAAATATCAGATAGGCAACAGGAAGGGTGTCTAGTTTGCAAGAACCTGCTTCAATTCTCTTTGGGAACTGATCCCACCTGGAAAAACTATTAAAAAATCATTAAGACAGAAATTGAATGAAGTACTCGTAGCAGCCTAATTTTACCACATCCTCTTCTAACCAATACCACAATCACTTACAAAGCCATCAAATCGGGGGTGACAAACTTTCAAACTACACTAAACCACGCAAGATTTTGCATTATATACCATCTCGGACTCCTTCTGCTCCAGTAGCTGCTCCAGCTGTCGAATGTGCCTCGCCTCATCTGAAGACTCGTCCACCTGCGGTCCACGACCTGGAAACACAACAGCCTATCTGATCCATTCAATGTCACAAACAGCCGACTGGTTAAGTACTCAATAACGGCCTACTAAAAATATAAAGTTTCACCATGCCACATCACATCATTACTGGCAAGTAGATGGTGTGTCAACCCTAGCTTCAATCCCAACCCCAGCCGTATCCTTCCAAGATTTCATCAACTTTCCTTTGATCCATGGCCTCCGTGTTCCCCAAATTTCATGAAAATCCACCTATACCTTCCCAAGATATACCACTGAACCATTCTCACTCTGACAGACAAACAAACAAACAAATAAATAGCAGTCAAAACAGTAGCTGCCACCACCATAGCCAGTAGTTGCTAATGTAACGTAATGTACCCAAGTCAACTATTCAGTGTCATCAGTGACACACATGCACACACACCCATTTAATGACCCATTTTCCGGGACTACCTGGGTGAGCCGGTACCAGAAAGGAGAAAACAATCTGGAGTTTACTGAAGCAAGAGTGGCAGTGGCATCAGCTGAGCCATATGCAAGTCTGCACCTCGCTCCTGACAGATAACCACGCCAGCACCCCACCACTCAGTTTTTACAGGCTAGATGCCCTTCCTGCCACCCAACCAACAGCATCAAAGCACTAAGGCAACATCAGTGAAACAGTCACTACAAAAGCATTTTAACGATGTAATGGAGGCACAGTCTCTGAAAACAGTGCCAAACCAAACCAACCTTTGGCCTGAAGCATGTCCATCAGTTTGCGTATGCTCTCGTCCCTTGTAGAGAGCGTCTGTTTCTGAGTCTCAATGCGCAGTTCCATCTCCTCAATGGTACGTTTCAGCAGTTTGAGTTCCTTGGCGACGTGGCGGTCTCGATCCTTCCGGGTCACTTCCTGGTCAATCTCAGTGGCTCCGGAGGCTGCCGTGCCAGAACTGGTCGAAAGGCTCAGATCGCGAAGCGTGTGGTTCTCTTGCTCGAGGTGCTTTATCGTATCCATGTGTTGCTGCAATGGAACAATCATAAATTAACGTAAAAATGTCAAACACATACCACACACACATTTAACGGCCCTTTTTCCGGGACTACCTGGGTGAGCCAGTAACAGAAAGGTAAAACCCAATCTGGATCATTTTACTGTTCAAAGCAAGAGACAGTGAGTGGCACTGGGCTATATGCCAGTCTGCACCTTGCCAGCACCCAACCACTCAGTTTTTTATAGGACGGACGCCCTTCCTGCTACCTAACCAACAGTGTCAAAGCACTGAAGATCAAATGTATAAAATGCAAAAAAATGTATAAAAATATTTTAAGTTGTAAATGAGCAATCTGCTAATGTTAGCCAAAAAACAAACTAATTTTCAAGCCAACTGGTTTGGACAAATTTTACACATAAGCACGCAGGTAGAAAAAGCTGCAAACTACAACCACGAATGTAGCTTGACATTCTGAATGACAATATGTCGTCTTTATATTTACCACTACATTACTCTTCCACTCCAGTCCATCTGTACCTGAACAGTTATCCGTCGGATTTACGTTTACTGGCATTATTAATGTCAGTGACAGAACGTAAATCCGACGGGTAACTGTTCCGTTAATGTCACATCAATGTATTCAAAACAAGTCTGAGCGCCATCGAGCAGCAATCCATCGATATCTCCTGTCTATCTTTTACCGTTTTCGAGATATAGCCGGATATTTGTCGAAAGTCGCCGATTTTGACCACCCCACCTGCATTTGGCGCCCCCGTAGGGGGTGACCCCGGTCGAATTTCGCGGAGATCCTTGGCATCAGAAAACTAGACTCCCTGGGGTATCGTGTGGTGTTGTTTGTGTGATCCTACGTTTTGCCGTTTTAGTAGAACACCGGCTTGTGACAGATAGACACGGACCCAGGCCCATGGCTAGTACCGCGGATGCATAGCATCGCGCGGTAAAAATGTAAAATTAAAAAATAAGTCCAGCTCCCAGTGCTTACTTGTTATTTTTTCCGCATCTATTACGACTGAAAAGTGACACTAACGTTTCATGAGTGGAGGTCATTTATTGTGAATAATATTGATTAGAGTCGTAAATTATAAAGCAAATTTGATTCAGTTTAGTTTCATTTTGTGGGGGGAAAGATCCACTCTTTTTACAAACCCCCCCCCCCGTTTCATTTCCTGCCTACGGGCCTGACTATGAGGCAAGTGCCAAAACGGCACAACGTCGTACTTTTCGATGGTTTTTTTACCTCGCAGCGCTATGCTAGCGCGGTATATGCTATAGGCCTGTGTCCGTCCGTCACAACTCGTAGTTCTACTAAAACTGCAAGATGTAGGATCATGCTAACATACGAAGTATCATATGGCCTATCGATTGGTGCCACTTCCAATGACCTTGAACGACCCTGAAGGTCATTCGCCTGTTGCAGGGCTTTTCATGTGCAATTCGACGGGAATCACACGGTTTCAACTGCCACGGCGAGTCGCGCGGTCCCTCCGGGATAGCTGAGCTTGTCGTGACCTGTACTGGACGCTGCATAGAACGGCGCCATACAAATCTCAGACAGGGAGTACTGAACTGATCTGACGGATGGAGCATGCTTTAACGTCCAAGTCGACACAAAATAGGTCATTTTGGAGACGTTCTTTCCAGCCAATCTCTTGGCTCGGTACTGAAAGAACTAAACCCAACAAAACTAACAACACAAAAATCAAAGTGATCTAAACTAACATAGAAAGACACAAAAATACAAACTAAACGTTGAAAAATACACAAAGACTAAACTAACCCTAACTAAGCATAAATTTCGGAACTGCTCATATTTGTGTGCATACCATTGTGCACAACTGTCGCACACAACAGAGCACGGAACAGTTCTGACAATATTCCCCTTCTACCTCCAGACAACCACCGTAGATGACGGAGCTTACGACGACGGCATAGCTTCTTCAGTACGTCTATAGAATCACGTGATTTGTTGCAGTGGACGGTAGGCATGTAGCAGTGACGCCGCAGACTTCTTCCTGACAGCATAGGTTGCAGCAGTGTTGTTAACAAGAACTTGACCTTCATAGCCAAGGCCAAGGACTTGACGTCAGAACAAGTTGAAGGACCGCTTTAGATTAGGGGTGTGAAAGAACACAAAAACTAAGAATAAGTAACTCAACAGTGACACACGTTCACGCAATAAACAGTGACAAAGCTATCAAAGCTATAAAGCAGGCAATCGCATGTCATGGTTTCTGTGGATCTGAGGTGCCCTGGAAAATTAAGTTAACTGGTTGGCCAACTTGCCGAGGCCAAGGACTTTTGCTCAAGGCCAAGGCCAACAACACTGGGTTGCAGTATATTTGTGCGGAGTTAGGTAACACGGCTGTCTATTGGAGGACAGTGGCTTGGATTGGACTGAAGTCTACACATGCAGGTCAGCAGCAGCAGTAGTGCGCGTGGCGTGATTGAACTAGAAACTCTCATAAGACACGCGTGACCGACAGACGGACCCTGCGGACTTGGACCACCGACCATCAGTCTCGCAGGAGGCTTTGCGCACGCAAACATAATTACACAGCGTGTCTCGGTGCACGGAAGCATTTTCTGCTATCACAAGCCGCTACGGTGCTTCATGACGCTTTCCTCCATCCTACTCTTCCACATTCACCGCTCCCTTCCCGTCCCCATTCGTGGCTACCATCTACAAACCCTCCTTACTTTGCCTTGGCTTCCTTACACTTCCTTTCTCCCCCTCCCTTTTCCC
>Ga0126325_10000307_pt1 | contig 13163 bp, 10 predicted proteins | sample InaspJWI14metaG_FD_94487 | JGI IMG/M metagenome (GOLD analysis project Ga0126325, IMG submission 94487) | Marine gutless worms symbiont microbial communities from Oahu, Hawaii - Inanidrilus sp. 1 OAHU.JWI-14 metaG | ecosystem: Host-associated > Annelida > Digestive system > Unclassified...
CAGTGTTACCTGCCACCCGGCAGAGGTGACATTCCCGCCCTTACCCCAGCTGAAGCTGGTACTCGATTAAGCGACCCCGGAGGGATGCAAGGCTGAGTTGACCTAGTTGGCTTGTTACATACCTAGATGGTATACCCGCCCAAAGATGGTCACCCATCCAGGTACTAACCGGGCCCGACGTGCGTAAACTTCGTGCATGCGACGAACGCCGCTAACCACTACACCACACCGCCAACCGGCAGAGGTGAGATTCCCGCATGTCAGCACAGAACAAGCGTCCTATGGCCATCAAGCGCTTAGTGACTTTTTTGAATTTATAGGTGCTATATAAATAAGTCTATCCATCTATCTATCTATCTATCTATCATTACTGACTGCAACATATTCACACAGGTTGTCGTCATCCACCTTGAGTCGAATGCCTTTCTTGCTGGTCAACCGCGGATGTTCTTTCATCGACTTGATGTGCTTCATGCGGTACTTGGCTCCTTCCTCCTGACAACACCATCATCATCACACGAATGCGTACCTCGCGTAAATGCATACGAACGTGGGCGGATCCAGCCCATCATGCTAGGCTCTTATTTCGGGTCACGGGCGAGCGGGTCAGCGGAGAGGGCGGAAGGGCCGAAGCCAAAGACTCAAGTGGTCGACAGCCAGGATCCAGGATGGGGTGCTTGGGGATGGGGAAGCTAGCCTCCTGCCCACCAGTTAGGGAGACTGTGGGAGCGCTGTAAGCTCCCCAGACAGGGTCTGGGGCGGAGCCCCGTCCACTAATAGGTTTCTTGTATTCTAGAGGCGCCAAATTCGGGGTGTGGGCACCCTTGCCTCCCCTCAAATCTGCGTATGCATAAGAACAAGCACCACTGCCACGGGCATTCTCAGCGGGTTCGATGACTGCTGACAGATTTGGTTTTACACCATGAGCCGGTGCAACATTCTGTTAGAAGACAAATGGTCATCCACCACTTTCACTACAGAATCGACAAAAAACATTTTGATACAACAACCGATAGCACAATTAACAGTAACAAAAAACAAAAATAATCGAGACACAAGGCAAAGCGTGTCGGTAGCCCGCCTGGCTATCCCCCTAGCCGCCTGTTTGTTAACGTCAATTGGTCAGTTAAGTAGTTTGCCTGCATCCAGCGCAGCACTTGCACTTCTCGTCATACACTGCCATCTGCCGAACCCCATTCTGTGGATAAAGAAAGGTAGTAAAGGTAGCCCATACTCGATTGCCGAGCGTGGAGTTCCGGAGCTGATCCCGGTTCTTGGCAGTCAGCCTGCAGGTGACGTGAGTCATAAACCCGGCGGTAGGCTGCCATTACTTTCCGCCAAACCTGCAGTTACCGCCGCAACCCTTAAGAGGGCTGCTACCAATTTTGCTGCTTGGTGAACAGAGGCACGATGGGTGTGAACAGGTTGCCAAAGACTGTTACCCGACAGCGTCGCGACTGCGATTTGAACCCGGGCCGTTCTGCACCAGAGTCCAGCATGCTACCCACTCGGCTACTGAACCACCCAATTCGGTGGATAAAAGCCAATAAAACCAACAGAAACTGGTTCTGTTGGCAACGTCCCTTGAACGATCTGAAAACTAACCTCAGATCGTTCATTTATAGCGATGGTTCTACCAAACACGAAAATTAGGCCAAGATCGGTGTAGTAGATGTTGAGATAACAGAAATTGTCAAAAATAAACACACACACACACACACCCGTTTAACGGCCCTTTGCCCGGGACTACACGGGTGAGCAGTTACCAGAAAGGTAAACCAATCTGGATTTTACTGAAGCAAGAGACAGTGAGTGGCAATGGCATCAGCTGGGCCATATGCAAGTCTGCACCTCGCTCCAGACAGATAACCATGCCAGCACTCCACTGCTTAGTTTTTTACAGGCCGGATGCCCTTCCTGCCACCCAACCAACAGCGTCAAAGCACTGCAGGCTGTACTGTCAAGAATAAATACCCAGTATAAAAAATAAATACGAAACAGAGGCAGAACATAAGCCAGTTTTGGCTGCTTGCGGCAGCATGGCGGCAGTATTAATCTGAATGAAAAACGGCACTACAACATTGCAATGCTAATGGCACTTATAAAGTGAACACTAGTATATGCCGCTATCTGTTCTGTTCTGTTTTTTAGCCGTCCTCGATCCGAGGGTTGGCCACACCGTGGATGTACTTTCTCTATTTATCCCTGTCCTCTGTCATTCTGACTGACTCTTCCACGGAGAGTCCTGTCCACGTCTTGATGTTGTCCATCCAGGCCGTGCGCGGCCTTCCTCGCCTGCGTTCACCTGGCATTGATCCTTGCAGCAATCTAGGTGTGAAATATTTTACTGGAAAATAAACACAGAAGAACGCATCGCAATGACCAGCTCCTCGTTGGCGGCTTCGCTGATCTTATCCAGCTGCAGCTGAAGTCTGTTTAGGGCGTTGCTGTAGTCCTCAATGTCGTGACCAACCTTCACACACCAACGATGCGATAAGTTACAGTTACGATACGAAATGCGTGTGTATGAAAGCTGGCATAGGTCAGCTTAATCTAACGCACGGAACCAACAACTAAAAAATGGGGAAAATAAATTAAAAATAAAACGAATATGCTCAGAAGTGTCCGTAAACAGTCCGGGAAGTCCCGTGAAGCCATTCCTGAAAAAGAAGAAAAGAAAGGCTACGGTGGGAAGGATTTGCAGAAAACGAAGGTTTAAGCCTGGAGTGAAAGAGTGAGGGGTGATGGATAATGAGAGTGGCGAGTCAACAGAAAAGGAAGTGCCAGCGATCGCAACAGGTGAGCAAGAATCTTGGAGGTTGAAGATGAGGTTGACGATATAAATGTCATTATTTGCTGCCAACAAAACATGTCTCATTTTAAGCAGCAAAAATGAGACGACAAGCGACGGGCATATAAAAATGTAAAAAATAAAGGTTGCCCATACTCGATTACCAAGCGTGGGGTTCCGGAGCTGATCCCGGTTCTTGGCAGTTAGCCTGCAGGTGACGTGAGTCATAAACCCGGCGGTAGGCTGCCATTACTTTCTGCCAGGCCTGCAGTTACCCCCGCAACCCTTAAGAGTGGTGCTACCAATTTTGCTGCTTGGTGAACAGAGGCACGATTGGTGTCAGCAGTTTGCCTAAGACTGTTACCCGACAGCGTCGCGACTGCGACTTGAATCCAAGACCTTCTGCACCTGAGTCCAGCACGCTAACCACTCGGCTACCAAGCCACCCATAAAATATCGAAGAGAAGTGCATTTTCTTCCAAAATGACGTTGGATCCAAAGCTCGCTTTTGCAGAAAAACCAAGCCATCTACAATTCAACATAAGTATCTCAAAGTGATCTATAAAATCAGACTATCTTTTGCTAACTGCTGTGGTCATTTTATGAGAGCAAACGTCACACGTGACGTCACATGTGATGTCATGGTCATTCATCATATTTGATGCAGATACTTAACACACCCAGGTGAAACAAACAATTAATTATTTTACTGCACGCTGCGTACGTGAGGTATATGCCTATGCATAGTACAGCATATGCACTGGCCTGGTGTATGTCAGTCCGTCATCTGTCTGTCTGTCTGTCTGTCACATGCTGGCTGAGTACCTGACATGTGTTATAAATAAGTACCAGCATGTGACACATAGACGGACAGACAGCAAGCCCTTAACATGGTCACATATAAGAAACTGTGCAACTAAAAATAATCGACTAAGTAAGCAACTAACACTTACAATTTTCAGTGCATCGGCAATTTCTTTGTCTGACATGGACAGAATAGCCACGTTCTCGACTTTCTCTTTCATGTCATCATCTTGACCATACTGCAACTGCAAATATGAAACGAAATTAATTTAAAATCATAAAAGCGGTACAAATGTGACGATGTCGTCTGACTGCTAAGTACAGTCGATAAAGAGACACACACAAAATGTCAGCTGATGAGAAATTAGCGCCTGCAACGCAAGCAGTGCTGAATTGCGGGCTACTGTCGCAGACGTTGTGATGTATGTAGCGTGGTTCCTCGGTTTGTTGTTCTAGTCTCACAAACGCAAATTTTCTGGACTTGTCGTACAAGTTGTTCCTACACTGTTATGCAGCAGTTGGCAAAAATTCAACTGGCACGACGCGTCGCGCGGTCCGTCTGCGATAGCAGAGCTTCTTGTAAAAATGCTAAGAATTTTAAAAACAAAGTTTGCTATCGTGGAAAATTACAAATGCAAAGGTATTAATACAATTAGTTACAGCAGAAAACAGCATTGCAATGTCAGCAGAGCAAACACGGGCAGACATGGACGTCACAAAATGTCTATTCCGCATTTCAAACATAAAATACAAAATCTGATACTTCCAAAGTCAGAGTTCAAAACTGCGTTCGTGAAAATGCGCAGAAATGAATTTCTATGAATGTTGACAAATTTAAAATTTTGCCTCCAGTGCTTTTGCCTTCAGTGCTTTGACGCTGTTGGATGGGCAGCAGGAAGGGCATCCGGCCTGTAAAAAACTGAGTGGTGGGGTGCTGGCGTGGTTATCTGTCTGGAGCGAGGTGCAGATTTGCATACGGCCCAACTGATGCCACTGCCACTCACTGTCCCTTGCTTCAGTAAAATCCCGATTGATTTTACCTTTCTGGTACCGGCTCACCCGGGTAGACCCGGTAAAAGGGCCGTTAAACAGGTGTGTGTGTTGACGAATTTAACAACTGGTAAACTCGTGAATTTTTACGAATGCGGTACGTCACGAATTGTCGACCTGTGGTTCTGAGAGATGTGTGTATGAGAGAAGAGCAAGTCTGGTGCTGGTACCTGTTTCTGGTATCGTTTGGCGTCCTTCAGCTTGGTCCTGGTGTACACAATCAGCCCGCTGAGGAACTCCCGCACACCCGACGGACTGAATCTCTCTCCCCTCGACACCCAGACTGGGCCGAGGACAGGCGTCGTGCCATGCTGAAGGCACTCGTCTAGCACCGGAGCTGCATACAGTTAATTACACCGTCGTACGAACAAGCTGGGTGGCTCGGTAGCCGAGTGGTTAGCCTGCTGAACTCAGGTGCAGAAGAGCTCGGGTTCAAATCGCAGTCGCGATGCTGTCGGGTAACAGTCTTAGGCAAACTGTTCACACTCATCGTGCCTCTGTTCATCAAGCAGCGAAATTGGTGGCAGCCTTCTTAAGAGTTGTGGGGGTAACTGCAGGCCTGGCGGAAAGTAATGGCAGCCAACCACCTGGTTCATGACTCACATCACCTGCAGGCTGACTGCCAAGAACCGAGATCAGGTCCGGAACTCTGCCATTGGCAATCGAGTATGGGCTACCTTTACCTTTTTACAAACAAGCTGCTACAGTACTGGTAGCCAGGGTACACATCGCCGCTGCCCCCTAGTGAATAAGGTTGATAACACAGACTGGGCCGAGGACCGGCGTCAAGCATTCGTCCAGCACCAGAGCTACAGGCATTGCACCAATCAACATCATCCTGTGTTGACAGCAACGGAGTGACTTGCTATTTAGATATTACTTGAAATACTTAAAAATATGCACTACTTAAAAGAGTATTTCAACGCCTTCAGTGCTTCAACACTGTTGGTTGAGCATCTAGCCTGTGAAAATTGAGTGATGACGTGTTGCTGTGATTATCTGTATTGAGCGAGGTGCAGACTGTTTGCATATGGTCCAGCTGATGCCACCTGCCATCCCAAAACCCCGTCATGTCTTGCCTCATTTAAGTCCAGACTGGTTTTACTTATCTGGTACCGGCTTATCCAGGCTGTCCAGGAAAAGAGGTCGTTAAAAGGGTATAGTAGTAGTACTTCAAACAGTATTTCAGTAGCGTATAACAGTACTTAAATAGTATTTGAACCAGACGGGTGATAAAAAAACTTCCACCTGTAAAAGCTGCACCAAGTATCCCGGAATAGTTCTCTTTCGGAAAAAGTGAACAAAGAAAACGAGGGAGACATACCCCTGTGGCTGATTCTGGTTAACCAGGAAAATGACCAAAAATGGCACATTCTGTGTCCCACATAGAGTCATTAAGACTAACTATCACAGGTCTGTGTTCATCCTCATCACCTCGGCTTTCAACGTGACACTGCCCGCGTTTGCTGCTGAGTGCCCTGCTATGGCGCCGTTGCTGTTGAGTGGGCCTGCGACACATGGGACAGACAGACGGACGGACAGATGCTCGACGTTTCGTTGACCCTGCTCCGCGTGCTATGCGCGCAGAGTAGGAAGTAAAGAGGGAACTGTTAGACACCGTCAAAGCAAGGAAGCTAGCATACTATGGTCACACCATGAGGAAACAATGGGAGTTGCCTGGAGAAAGAGATAATGCAAGGAACAATGCCAGGTGCACGCAGGCGAGGAAGGCCACGCACGGCCTGGATGGACAACATAAAGACGTGGACAGGACTGTCCGTGGAAGAGTCAGTCAGAATGACGGAGATAAATGGAGAAAGTACGTCCACGGTGTGGCCAGCCCTTGGATCGAGGACGGCTAAAGAACAGAACAGAACAGAACAGAACAGTGTCAATAACAAACTATCTGAACGAGACAACTGGCTATACATACCGTGGTCAAGGTGCTGGAGTTCGCTGCCTTCCCAGTCGTACAACGCACGAGCACAACTGCCCAGCTCCAGCTTAGTGGTGCACGTCGTCATGAACTAGACGAACACATCGCAATATCACTTGCCGTGACATTAACGTTAACACACATCAACGAACGTGGCCATTGTAAGGCGGTATCTGGCCAATAAAACTGCTCCATACATCTTGGCAAAAATCTGGCAAGTACTGCATGACCAACTCAATAGCTAAATAATGAACCTACTGACTTGTGCAGTACTAAAGCAAAACTGTGGACGACAAAGTTAGGAAATGCATAGGAATTATGAGATTCACTGAAAGCATAAAAACTAGAGGGAAAGTACTCTCTTGAGAGTACAGATCCCCACGAAAGCGAAATTCGCGCCCACCTGCGTCCGTAATTCTCTGTTGAGTGAGTTGAGAACGTATTACTTATTTATTATGCATCAAGTGATTTGTTTGTTTGTTTACATTGGAAATGTTTGTTTACATTGGACAAAATCCCCGGTTTACAGCGTTTTTGGACAGTAACCTCCACACCCGGCTAGCGATCATAACCGAAAACGAACTTGGGCTTGCTTTTCCCCCTAGGAACCTTCCCGAAAAATTTCGTCCACATCCGTCCACGTTTTATTTAGTTATCGTGGTAACAAACAAACAGACAGAGAGACAAACCAACGCCGGTGATTCCATAACCCCTCGCTTTCGCGGGGATAAAAATTTGCCAACGGCTGAAGGTATCAGTTGAATATGACATTAAGTGTCTGTCTCATCAGAGTTTCTTCTTAGTGTTTTCACGTTGTTAGTTGGTAAAGATGACAGAAAGGCGGGGAAACTCCGAGCTTTGAAAAATCAGGAAAAATCACCCACTGGACTCATCATTTCTTCATCTGCCATTGAACTCCTGAGGAAAAGAGCATTGCTCATAATATGCCAGTGTTCTGACACCAGTAGCTTAAGGACTTACAACGGACAGCTAAAACCTCAATTAAAGAGTTTCTGTTTTTTGACAGCTGTGTTACAAACTACTTAGTTTTCTGTGGCAGTAACTGTGTTGTCATTAATATTAAATTACATTCTAATCAGTCCACTGGGTGGCTCGGTAGCCGAGTGGTTAGCGTGCTGCACTCAGGCGCAGAAGGGCCCGGGCTCAAATCACAGTCTTAGGCAAACTGTTTACACCCATTGTGCCTCTGTTCACAAAGCAGCAAAATTAGTAGCAGCCCTCTTAAGGGTTGCGGGGGTAACTGCAGGCCTGGCAGAAAATATCGGCAGCCTACCGCCGGGTTTATGACTCACGTCACCTGCAGGCTGACTGCCAAGAACCGGGATCAGCTACGGAACCCTACGCTCGGTAATCGAGTATGGGCTACCTTTTTTAATCAGTCCACTATCCACAGATAGGTTGCGCTAATAGAATGCAGTCATTACGTACATCACCATCAAAATCACAAGATGGCAAAAAATGAACATTTCAAACGCAGAAGTTGAAACACGTGATTTACAATTTCCACCAAAACGCGGGTTGTTTCAGCACCTCGTCCATCTTGTTGCAGTCGGCAACGATCTCAACCGAGCCAGTTCCGCTGCCGTTTGTGAAGACGAGGATTCGACTTAACGACTGCTGAATCAGGCTCCTGACAAATCAACAGTTATCAACAGTTCCGCATCACTGTCACTGGCTGATGTACACACAGCACCATCACAGTGACTGAATTAACACCATCAGTGGAATAGCAGTGACTGAACGATACGATACGAGATGCTGTTTTAACGTGCGCTCGAAAGCCGACATGAGTCAGCTTAATCTACCGCACGGAACCGACAACTAAAAAGTGTAAAACAGAAAAAATAATAAATAAAAACGGATATGCTCAGAAGTAACAGCAAACAGTCTGGTGAATCCGTGTAGTCATTAACAGTGCTTAGCATCCCACTCAACACATAATACGTCACGCTGGAGTAACAAATCCAGTCTGATGGCTATGACAACACACACGTTTAACGGCCCTTTGTCCGGGAATACCCGGGTGAGCCGGTACCAGAAAGGTAAAAACCAATCTGGATTTTACAGAAGCAAGAGACAGTGAGTGGCAGTGGTATCAGCTGGGCCATATGCAAGTCTGCATCTCGCTCCAGACAGATAACCATGCCAGCACCCCACCGCTCAGTTTTTTACAGGCTGGATGCCCTTCCTGCCGCCCAACCAACAGCGTCAAAGCACTAAAGGCACAATGATGGCTATGAAAAATCAATAAATTTTACATACTTACTGACTTGGAGACAAGTCTTTCTGGGCTCTCTACTGTAGTATGGTACAAAAGCAACAACAATATACGCGGAAACCTGCGTTAAGTGGCAGTAAGATTTTTCTTACAAAATTCAAACCAAGTGACAAAGCTATTCATTTGTGTTGTAATAAAGCAAAACTGTGAAGAAAATATTTGACAACGTAAGGTGCGAAGTCTAACGAGGACACAATGAAATCTGCCGAATGTTGAAGGTGGCAACATTAGCTACAGTTACAGTTAAGCAGAAAATGTCCATAGATTGCAAAAGAAAATAATTTTGTGACGTTATTACGAAAATTTACCTGGACCTCAAAATACATACACTGGCTCAAGGCCGGATCCAGCCCATCATGTTGGGAGGGGCCATGCCTAGTATTAGGGTTAGGGGCGAGGCTTTAAGGGCCAACAGCAGGGGCAGCCAGCCCCTCAGCATCAGCTAGAGGGTCTGGGGGAATGCTGTTACTGTTAGCTGCATTGGTCCTGGCTGCTATAAGGTTTTCTTGCATTCTAGAGATGCCATGCCAGACAACTTCACCTAAAAGTTGTTTGCGGCGAAGTCTCGAGGGCCATGGCCCCCTTGGCCCCTTTAACTCCGCCTGTGCACGGGCTATAGAGTAAATGCATAAATATGGAAAACAATCTGGCACAACAATTACAAAAAAAGTACGAACTCAGTTTTTTTACAGGCTGGATGCCCTTCCTGCCGCCCAACCAACAGTGTCAAAGCACTGAAGGCATCTGGCAATCTGGCATAACAATTACAAAAAAGTACGAACTTGAATCTCTTGGACATTTTCGTTCGTCTCGGTTTCTTCCTGGCGTCTTGCGGCCACACGATGCCGTTCACCGTCCACTGCGACTTCTGCATTATTGTCACCGTCTCTGCACAACAGTTTAACAACAGCAGTGAAACACGAGTTTGCTTTTCTTTGTATTCTGCCGAACTCACACCCTAATTTTTTATTTATTTTCCAAGTGCAGCAGTCGCTGTAGACTCCAGCCACAAGACTGCGTCATCATCTGCTTCGTGAAGTAGATTCAGTCCACCTTCAAATTTTGTTAATGGTCATGTGTCGACAATGTGGTTCATGGTCTGTCACTGGCCACAATTACAGGAAGGTGATTGGGCAAGACCCGTTTGTGCAAGCCAGTATGACATGGGCAGGCCTTGACCTGTCTGGAAACAGTTCATGAGGCAGCCTACTAGAGCTTCGTGCAGCAGATTCAGTCCACCGTCAAATTTTGTTAATGGGCACGTGTCGACAATGTGGTTCATGGTCTGTCACTGGCCACAATTAAAGGAAGGTGATTGGGCAAGACCCGTTTGTGCAAGGTAGTATGACATGGACAGGCCTTGACCTGTCTGGAAACAGTTCATGAGGCAGCCTACTAGAGCCTCGTGCAGCAGATTCAGTCCAACTTCAAATTTTGTTAATGGGTACGTGTCGACAATGTGGTTCATGGTCTGTCACTGGCCACAATTACAGGAAGGTGATTGTGCAAGACCCGTTTGTGCAAGGTAGTATGATATGGGCGGGCCTTGACCTGTCTGGAAACAGTTCATGACGCAGCCTACTAAAGCGCATAGACAGACAACTGTACATACGCAGCATGTCTTTGACGGGGTTCCTGAACGGCTCTCCAGTGGACACGTAGACCTCGGCGTCTCTGTCGAGGTCTTCGTCGCTCGTGACTTCTCTTCCGGTGTTGAGGAACAGTCGCCGAGCGGCCTTCGACAGACGCAGCTTCTCAGTGCATGCCGACAACAGCTGCACACACGCATACCGAACCATCCACATTTTACTAGTGATTCCGCCCACCAATGGTGACAGAGAGAGACAGAGAAAAAAAATTATTCACCACAAAGCAAATAATCGATGTGACAATCAAAATAAACTTATGTGGCAGGCTGCCAGGGAAAAAAATTCCCATCCAGCTGGCCACCCATGCTAATACAAATGTATATTATTCTATATATAACACAACGAAATCAAACTTGGTGCCTTCAGTGCTTTGACACTGTGGGTTGGGCATCAGGAAGAGCATTCAGACTGTAAAATTGAGTGATGAGGTGATGGTGTGGTTATCTGTCTGGAGCGAGGTGCAGATTGTTTGCATATGGTCCAGCTGATGCTACTGCCACCCCCAAACCCCATCATCTCTTGCCTCATTTAAATCCAGACTTGTTTTACCTTTCTGGTACCGGCTTACCCAGCATTTTGCTATTGTACATTCACTGGAACTGCCAGTGGAATTTCCGGATTTTGTTGCACTACAGTGAGCAGTTTCACGTCGACTGATCTGCTGTGACTGCGAGCCAATCATGTAGGCAGAATCAGCACTCAAACAGTTGTCTTCATAAACTGCATGCTGCTATTCTAAACCTACATCACACATATTGGGAACATGCAAACTGATCAAATGTGTGAACGGACTTTAACTAACGAGAACAGGTAAGGAAAACTAGTAAACAAAAGGTGCAAAATACTGGGTCCGACAAACATGGGCCACCAACTCAAATTCCTGCTGGAGCTTAGACCACAAGGACAACTGTGTATCAATGCCACTGCTGCCCGATAATACCTTCCTTATTGCTTTGATGGCGTCGGTTGGAAAGTTGGATGACACTAACGGCATCTTGCCTGCAGATAAAGTTTTGTTTTGACATGATGAAATAACTATTTCCCAGGTGACTTACTGAGGCACTTGACATAACCTGGAATGATTTCAGGGAAGGCATCAGCTAAACAGCTAAAAAGTTTGCACAGTAAAACTTAGCAATAACGAATAATAATGAGATAACACGTTACCAGTTGGAGGTTTGGAGCGGCGACCCTTGCCGACTGTTCACGGCTGCCGTTCTTGAAAGCCGTAACAACGAGAATGTTCGGCTGATGCTTGTACACCGAACGAACCTTCTTTGTGTACGACACTGCAACAATGTAACTACACTACTACTACACACGTTTAACGGCGCGTTGTCCGGGACTACCCGGGTAAGCCGGTACCAGAAAGGTAAAACCAATCTGGATTTTACTAAAGCAAGAGACAGTGAGTGGCAGTGGCATCAGCTGGGCTGTATGCAAGTCTGCACCTCGCTCCAGACAGATAACCTCGCCAGCACCCCACCACTCAGTTTTTTACAGGCCGGATGCCCTTCCTGCCGCCCAACCAACAGCGTCAAAGCACTGAAGGCACAAGTGTACATGAAAATAAAACAATGTGTAGGCCTAGCAATATAAAAGTTAATAAACATCATAATACAACATTCTAATGATACAATTACAGTTAGTTAATCGAAAAATACGGTCGGAAAGTTGTCAGTAGGCCTGTGCAGAGGATGAACAGGATCGACAGATTCGCATTCGTTTATCAGTACAAAAGTTGAAAAAACGCAGCTTTACACAGCAGTTAAAATAAAATGAGACGCCGGCAGGACTGAAGAGAAAGTTAAATATCAATCGACATATCCTATCCACTGGGCCCACAACAGCAAACCCACAGCACCCGCTGCAGAGGGCACACGGGCACCGTGCTACTACGTGGACCCTGCTCCAGATACTACATACAGGCAGTGGCAATAAATGAAAAGCTGTTTATGCTGTTGGGCGGCAGGAAGGGTATCCGGCCTGTAAAATACTGAGTGGTGGGGTGCTGGCATGGTTACATTGGTTATCTGTATGCAGCGAGGTGCAGACTTGCATATGGCCCATGGCCCGGCTGATGCTCTTGCATTAGTAAAATCCAGATTGGTTTTACCTTTCTGGTACCTGGGTAGTCCCGGAAAAAGGGCCGTTAAACGAGTGTAGTCGTTATGCTGTTGTAATTACATGAATTACTTACACGAGTACGTTGCTAGTAGTGCGTATCACGTTGTGATATGGTGGGCAGCGTTTTGGACTTAGCTAAGACATTTGGCCAGCATCAGCGGCTCATTTTGGGCTATGCCACAACCACAACATCGAGGCACACACTAGCCACTCGACTACCAACGGCCCTCCGATCACCAGAACTGTAGCTCTTGTCATTCAAGCGCCAGCTCAAGACCCACTCGTCTGTTCCAGCACTAGACTGTGTGCGTGTGGGCGCCACACCGTTTTGCTATTGGTCGACGCATGGATCGGATGACTCGCTAGCAGGCTATCAGGCCACGCCCGCGACGACTGAGGAGCTGACTGCGGACTGCTGCGACAGACAGTAGTAGTCGTCATGGTAGCTGCGTAGAGTAAGGACGTGCTGCTCGTGCAACGAGGACGTCTCGTTGCGATGTCGAACTA
>Ga0126325_10000309_pt1 | contig 13131 bp, 6 predicted proteins | sample InaspJWI14metaG_FD_94487 | JGI IMG/M metagenome (GOLD analysis project Ga0126325, IMG submission 94487) | Marine gutless worms symbiont microbial communities from Oahu, Hawaii - Inanidrilus sp. 1 OAHU.JWI-14 metaG | ecosystem: Host-associated > Annelida > Digestive system > Unclassified | place...
CGGTCCAAGCACATAGATACATAGATACACTGCACCATAGATCAGTCTATAAAAATTATGCCGATCTATCTCTAGTTATTTCTGCACTGAATCGACTAGATCGCCGATCTATCCCTAGAATTACCGTTCATAAAATACTACAGCCAACCTTCATAACCCGGAAGCAGTTATCATCCATTACAGATGGCCTCTGTATTATCGCAAACGTAACCCTGTAGCTACAGATGCTAACTCTAATTCTGACCCAACTCTCTTTAACCCACGTAGCCACCTAACTGGAAGAAATCCCCCTGCCCAAGGAATTGTATATAATGTGGTTTTCATACACTTTGGACCAGAACTCTTGAAGATCAATACATGTTGGCACCAGATATTTGGTGCTGAATACTGCTGAAGTATCTGGCGATCCGTTAATTTGAGCATCTGCAGATCAGTGCTAAAAGTTGCCAGTGAAGGTCTGAGAGCATAAGAAGCATGAATATGTAAACATGAGTTTGTGTTAGCTGTGTTCTACTCATGCATTCTATTCAACAGTCATAGATTCATAGATGGGCTGCATGCCAGCAGAGCATGCTGGATAAATAGATGAAAATAACTTGAAGCAAGCATCAACACAGAAAGGTGGATACTTTTAACAGTTCTTCATCGATGCCTGTCTGGCAGCTTGGCAGCTTTTGGTACTTATCTGTGGAACCTCAGATTGATGCATCCCGTGTTGGGGTGTCTGTTGGACACTTCAGCAATAGTGCCTAACTGTTTCATATGCTTCGTCATCATCAAGTCTGTTATATTGTTGTCCCCGTGAAAGCTTTCGCGAGGGATTATGTAATCACCGGCGTACGTTTGTCTGTCTGTTTGTTACCACAATAACTAAATAAAACGTGAACGGATCTGGACGAAATTTTTTGGGAAGGTTCCTAGGGGGAAAAGCAAGCCCAAGTTCGTTTTCAGTTACGATCGCTAGGCGGGTGTGGAGGTTACTGTCCAAAAACGCCGTAAACCGGGGATTTTTTCCAATGTAAACAAACTTCAGGCAACCGTCCTTGACCTCAAATAGTTTTGCGATAATAAATAAGTAATAGGACAGCTTGAGGGCAATGGTTAGTTGACGAGGGGCGCGAATTTCGCTTTCGTGGTGATCTGTACTCTCAAGAGAGTACTTTCCCTCTAGTTTATTATGCATCTCCATGCATGTTAGAATACTACCAGAAGGTATGACTGTGCAGCTGCAGTGCTGTACTGTGAGCCACACACAAGCCTCTTGTTCTAAGCTTTTAACGTATTTTGCATTGTACTGTCATATTCTGTCATGGGTGGCTCGGTAGCCGAGTGGTTAGCGTGCTGGACTCAGGCGCAGAAGGGCCCAGGTTCAAATTGCAGTCGCGACGCTGTCGGGTAACAGTCTTAGGCAAACTGTTCACACCCATTGTGCCTCTGTTCAGTGTTCACCAAGCAGCAAAATTGGTAGCAGCCCTCTTAAGGGTTGTGGGGGTAACTGCAGGCCTGGCGTAAAGTAATGACAGCCTACCACTGGGTTTATGACTCACGTCACCTGCAGGCTGACTGCCAGGAACCGGGATCGGCTCCAGAACCCTACGCTCGGTAATCGAGTATGGGCTACCTTTTTACCGTCATATTCACCAGGTGATGCCAGTGTGCAAAGCTCTTAGCGCAGTGTCCCCTGTGACAACGTTTATTAACGACATGAGCATAGCCGTTTGCTAATGCCTGTCATAACTAGTGTTAGACCGATATCGGATATTGGTGAGTGAATACTCGCGGCATTGCAGTATCGATATATCAGTTTTCATGTCTCCGCCGATACCAATACTTACACCGTAGCGATATCAATCGACAGTAATCGGACTCAGCAGGCGAGTGAAACACGTGGCTGCATTGACAGAAGTGAGGCCGGCATTCCTATTCACGTTCCGCCATACAGGTGTGACATGCATAACAGCGGTGAGGCAGAGCAGACATCAAATGGCACCCCGCTGCCGAGCATGCTGCACGGTGGTCCAGCTGCCGAACTGATAAGGTGGCAGCCGTCCACATGTTACTTTTGACAGGTCAGTCAATATCGGGCTCGTACATCAGTGAGGCCAGTGTCTGCATGTGCCATGCGCGCTCCATGCACTTGTCACGTTTACCAATTGGCATTGACTTCGCAGTGTTTAGCTAGAACATTTGGGTGGCATTAAATAAAGTTGTTAAGACTTAAGACCGCCTGTTATTTTTTAGTGATTAAAGGAGCCTATCTGTGGTCATCCCTATAGACATACACGTAACAGAATGACATCACTGTGACATCATTCAATGCGTCGTGGATGCTTGGCGTAAAAGCAGAGTCTTTTTTTGCATAATGCAGTAAACAAATAACGAGATTAAACCATAAAAATTTTCAAAATACTGTTATTACTATTTAGTAATAAATAGCAAATAATATTTACTACTACACTGAGCTACTAGAAAGCGTCTCGCCGCAATATCTAAATGCTACCAGCTTATCTGCCGTGATGTGGCGTTGTACTGCATGATGTGGGACAGCAGCGTGACAATTAACGGGAATTTAATGACTACTTCCACACATGGCCGTCATCGTCACTCACACGGCCGTGCTCAGTCATGCTTGCCTGTTGGTCTCGTGTGGTTGTCGTCGTTTGGCACTTATTACACCTAGAATGAACGTGTTTGACTGCCGACGACAGGTCAAAGGCATCTGCCGCCGCTGCAACCGGTTCGCCGCCACTGTCATCAGATGCGGCGGCATCGGACACTTTTCATCTTTGAGTCATGCTGTGTCATGTCCGCTCATGAAGCATATCGATATCGGTTAAGGGCAAAAATTCAGCATATCGGTATTGGCTGAAAATGACGTACTCGGTCTAACACTAGTGATAACAGCTGGGTAGAAAACCGCCAATTATGGTGGGAAAACCTAGGTTTCGGTGATTTACGGACTCCGAAGAAACCTAGGTTTTGGCGTCGGTTTCAGATACTGTAATAACACTAAATTTTTAGCAATGCTAGTAGTGTTGTTGACTTCTCAGTGATTTTTAAAATGAATATTATTATATAATTTTTTAAAAAAAATTTGCCTGATGTCTGTTTAGGCTATTTGGTTATGGAAGATGCTGAAGTAAATTCGGTGACACAGTAACCGTTCTGATTAATTTTGATGTCAATGTATGGATAATGACTGAAGCAACTAATCATATGGAGGCCACTCTGGTTTCTGTGGTAGATTCTGCAGCAACTGAATTGCTACAGTACACCAGTTCTGGAGCTGCAGATGCTTCACTTACATTATCGGATGTGGCAGAGAACAACAGTATTTTGAGTCAGTTTCTGGCAGACACTGGTAACACTGAGACAGATATGGACTGCATAGATAAAATGATTGAAGAGATTGATCCAGACAAGTTCATTGACACTGATTTCTCTGCTGCTTTGTCGGTTGCTGATGATGAAGATGGATCCAAGCAAGTAGAAACTGGCTGTCCAGAGGAACAGTGCAAAGCCACATTGTTGTCATCCTTTAGTGGATCACTGATGGATACTGGTGATGCAGCAGATGGCCAACAGTTTGAATCATTAGTAGATTTAGATGCTGAAGATATAATAGCAGTTGTCAGTAATGATATCACGGATGTTACAGAGGTGGTGTCAGATGATGTTGTTGCATACAAGTGTGCAGAGGATAACAGCGAGCCAGTTGAGTTGTCTCCGGTCCAGGCTTTTCCCAGTAACTCTCAAGATGTAGCCATTATCACTGCCTCTGTCTCAGAGAGTTCTAACGAGCAGCAGTTACAGCAAGATTTGACAGATGTCATCGATGCTGACAGATCTCCTTTGTCAGTTATGGATGGAATGAATACATCTCTCATGGGCACTGGTTTTAATAGTGCTGAGTCAGTTGATCATGGCATGAAGGGAACTTCGTTGGAAGAAGATCGTAACATTTTCCAAACATATGGCGTTCAAGCTAACATAAAACAGGATGATCTTTTAGAATCATCATTTGTCACTGACCCTCGAGGTGACACTGCTCAGAAATCAGACAGTTCCATTCCTGAGCTGGTTAAACATACACATGCTATCTGCAGTTTTTCGTCATTGGTTCACCACTCCACTGAAGTAGAAAGTGTAGACATGCATTTGCCCGAAAATGATCATTTGCTGAAGCCTGGTTATGATAGTGATGCTTCAGTAACTTCTAACACAAAAGAAATTTTGTTAGAGGAAGATCGTGTGTCTGAGGAAAATCATAACATTTTCCCAACAAATGATGTTACAGAATCACTGTCTCTCACAGACTCTCAGGTGGACACAGGTCAGAAATCAGTCAGTCCCAGTCGCACTCCTGAACTGGTTGAGCACTTTGATGATGTTCACAGTGTCTCAGTTTCTCTAGATCACCATGATTCTGAAGTGGAAAATGTAGGTATACATTCGTTGCCTGAAGACAACAATTTATTGAAACCTTATAGTGACTCCAAACCTTCAGTAGCTTGCAACATGAAAGAAACTTTGTCACAGGAGGATCATGTGTCTAAAGAAAATCGTAACAGTCTTACAACAAACGATATCCCAGTTAACATGCAGCAGGAATGTGGTCTTTTAGAATCATCACTTGGAGTTGACACTGCCAAATCAGTTGGTCCCAGTCACTCTTGTGAGCTGATTGACCATACGGTTGATATCGAGACTTCCCGTTCATTTAATCACTGTAGTTCTGAGGCAGAAAATACAGGCATACATTTTTTGCCAAAACGTGATTCATTGAAGCCCCATAAAGAAAGTGAGGTTTCTTTGGTTTGCAGCATGGAAGAAACGTCATCAATGGTAGATCCTAACATTCTTTCAGTGAATGAATTGCAATCTGTCACAGTTGATACTACCAAATCAGACAGACCCAGTCATGCTTCTCAGCTGGTGGAATGTGTGCAGTGTGAAAGTACAGTTGAATCAGTTCAACTCTTGTCGTCTGTTGGTGAGTGTTTGAATGCTGTCATTACAACGATAGACACAGTTGATCCATGTGAGTCTGCAGCACACAGTGGAACTGTAGTGCTGGATCTAAGTTGCGATGAAATACTTGATACTCCTACTCCATTGGAGAGAAGTACCACTGAAACAGATGCCGTTATCAGAGAAGATGAGAACAACGATGCAGAGTCGTCAGATGTCTCTGAAGTTAACGTAACCGCTAGCAATTCTGGTGATTTGTGCAAAGAGGATGTAGTTTTGTCACCAGGAAGTGAAGTGATATCAGAACCGGTTAGTAGTTCATCGTCTGTGACACTGGTTTTTAATACTGGTTTACCAGCTTCTACTGCTATAAACCATGATACAAACACTGTTGATGTTGGCTCAGGCAAAGATACTGATGAGTCAACTGTTATCATTCTGAAAGATGCTTCGCCGTCAACACAGCCCTCTACCACGTCTGTTCCTCACAGCTCGTCAGCTGTTCTGTCAAACATTATACATTGTATTACATCAGGTACAGCTAACTCAGTAAGCAGTTATGTTGAAGATATGCCTACACTCCAATTTCCTGATTTCATGATGCGGCCAGCAGTGGAGCCAAAGTCTACCTGTACCACTACCACTTACCGACCAGCTGCTGCACTGGCGATGAGTATTGGCAAGAACTTGGTGACAGAGAGCATCTTGCATGAGGTGGTTTCACAAGAACACAAATGGAAGGATGGTTCCTGTGAGGAAAAGGTACCAATTTGTAATATATATATATATATATATATAAACAAGTTGCTGCAGTACTGATAGTAAAAGATTTGGAAAGCTCACAATCACTGCGTTGCTGCTGCCACCTGCCAAATAACTGGTAGGCCCTGCAAAAAAATGCCCTTCCCTTAGGTGGATCTGGGCAGCCAACTAATACATGATTCCTCGGGCCAGCCCGAGTGCATACTCAAAATGGCACTATGATGGGTTTAGCCAGAAGATAGACACGCTGACCACAGAACATCAATAGCAGTAGGCTGCATCTTTGTAATGCTGCCTCACAATAAGGTGTCAAGTTTTTAATTTTTTAAGTTCTGTGACAAGGTTTTTTGGCCACTGTGACAGGTTTTGTTGCCATCCGCTGCATGCAGATGGCTTCTAGATTTGCTAGTAATATCGTAGTAACAGCTAGAGCATTCCAATTCGGCCAAAAAAAGTTTCGATTCGATTCTCCCTACCGAATCAATTTATTCGATTCGATTCGCCAATCTGATAAATTTGCTGCTTGTACACTGGTATTCAAATAGTAATAATGGTGAGTTTGGTGAAGGGCCAGGCGGCATCTCTTTATGCTGTGGTTTATTCTGTGCCATATCAGTATCAATTAGACAATTTCCAACAAGTTAGAAACGTCTGAAGTATTAAACGCTGCAAACAATGACGTCAGCTTATTTTTTGGCTGAGACTATACAATAAATAAACAAGAAAAACTGTATGACAACTAGTGAATCGAAAGGCCGATTTTTTTTACAAAACGAATCGATTCACATAACAAATCGTATCGCAAATTGGAATGCTCTAGTAACAGCACCTAATTCCTATGTTGCTGCTGTGCTACAGTATGTTGCTTTCAAACAACATCTGGGATTCGCGAAATCCATTAGCTAACATTTGCAATTTTACGAATTATCTTATTATCTGAGGTATTGATGTGACATGCCTGACTGCTGTCTGAGGTAGCAGGATAGAATACTACCATGCTAGTTGGTGTTCATTGTTAGCTACAGCCTCTGTATGCCTCAGATTGCTTGTGGCATTTTTTGCACTTAATCAGTTTGTTTTGATTGGTTGTTTGATCAGTCAACTTGATTTATACATTTTTACCGCGTGACGCTATGCATCCGCGGTACTAGCCATGGCCCTGTGTCCGTCTGTCCGTCCGTCCAAGTCGGTGTTGTACTAAAACGGCTAAACATAGGATCACACAAACAACACCACACAATAGCCCAGGGACTCTATTTTTTCTGAAGCCAAAGATCTCTGCGAAATTTGACCGGGGTCACCCCCTATGGGGGCACCAAATGCAGGTTGGTCAAAATCGGCGACTTTCGACAAATAACCAGCTATATCTCGAAAATGGTACAAGATACACACACACACACCCGTTTAACGGCCCTTTTCCGGGACTACCCAGGTGAGCCGGTACCAGAAAGGTAATATCAATCTGGATTTTACTGAAGTAAGAGACAGTGAGTGGCAATGGCCTCAGCTGGGCCATATGCAAGTCTGCACCTCACTCCAGACAGATAACCACGCCAGCATCCCACCACTCAATTTTTTACAGGCCGGATGCCCTTTCTGCCGCCCAACCAACAGCGTCAAAGCACTAAAGGCTCAAACGGTACAAGATAGATGCATCATTTCTATTAAAGTCGAATAGGAAGTCGTATGCTCTCTATCGAATGGTGACATTGCCGATGACCTTGAGTGCCCCCAAACCACCGCGTTTTCTGCATTTTGCACCGCCATTCATAGCTTTGTAACAGGTGAACCTGGAGACTTCAAATTTGGTACATTGACTTACCATAGCAAGTCTTTCCCTGCCGATAAAAAATCTTCCTTGAAAGGGGCTTGGTCAGGGTCAGGTGACCCGTTTTAGAATTTTACACCCCATGTAAAATCTCCGCAACGGCTAATGCTAGAGACTTCAAATTTCGTACATGGGTCAGCTATGCAAAGTCTTAGTCTTGTGATGAGTGAGTGTTCCCTAAGTGGGCATGGTCAGGGTCACGTGAGCAATTTCTACATAGTGGACTTAGAAAATTGCGCCACAGCTTGTCGTCGGTAGACAGGTGATATACACAACTCGACCGTCGTCGGTTTGTTTATGACACCTATAAGACAATGAAAGCGACTCGCACACGTCACGGTTGAGTGCACATGTTTACTACACATCAGCCCACCTTAACCCTCCAACTTCATAACTTCGACTTGTTTAGGACTTGTTGTACTGCACTGTTGCGTTGCAGTTGGCAAGATTTCAACTGACACGATGCATCGCGTGGTCCCTCGGCGATAGCGGAGCTTCTTGTTATTAATGATTTGAATATTCATAGTATTTGGTAATATCAGCCATTTAAGGATAGTGCAGTATGTCTGAATACATATCTGGAATAATGTACCTGCATTGTCTAATATTGTAGGTGAAGGTGAAACGTATAAAATTAGCCTATGAACATTTGGTGCAGAAAAATGAGGTTTATCGACAAAGAGCTGTTCGTAAGTGCCGATGTGGATATTTGGCAATGTCGCTGTGCGACTTGGAGCGACACCAGCAGTGTGGTTATACGAAAGCCACTGGTTCTGTTGCTTTCTCATACAATCGATATATTTGGTGCTGCATCTGCAACAATCGGTATAATGTCAGCCAATTTTCCAGGCATATGTTAAAGGAGCACAATCTTACAACACGGATTCCTTTGCCTGTTGTTAATCAGTGTCCATTTTGTTCCTATAGTGGGCATGATAATGTGAAGACTGTGGACCACATATTGAAGTGTCAGAAATTGTTTAGACCAAGTTACAATCTTTACCATCCAAGGAGTGCATATGATCTCCCATTGCATTATATTGGTAGCCAGCCATGGCATAATTCATCTCTCCCGCAAAAAGCATTGCCTACTGGCAGCTGCTTGCCTACAGGTCATCACAGTGTTGTTCCACCACCTCCTGTCCCGATTTCATTTTTCACAGGTGCTATGGCACATGGAGTTGCTGTTACAGCTTCTGCAGTTACAAATCTGCAGTCATATCCTGGCTCTCTGGGAAGTCACACATCAGACATTGCTAATGGAATCTTGGCTGCCAGTCACATTTCAGCCTCTGCTCGCTTGCCAGCTGTGCCTGTAGGAATATATGGCAGTGGATTAGGACTTCAGAGTTTAATGTCAGTTCCGTCGCCATCACTGTTTGCTTTCCGCATGTCAAAGCCAAACATATTTGGGAACCGTAGTGCAGTGAATTTTGCGCAACTGAATTACTACCGATCTGTGCAGCCTGGTAATATGCCAATGCAGCCAGCATTTGTCAACAGCACTGGTTTGGTGAGAAATAATATGCCATATACCACAGGATGTGGTTTCGTGACACCATTGTCGTCACTGCAGAATTTTACTTCTGCTCCTAGTCAAACCATTTCATATCCTAGAAAAGTGCCAGAAAAATTGTGGGCAAAAACTACCAGCAAATCTGGCAGTCGTTGCGCTTTGCCGAAGAAGCATATCGTGAGTATCAGTTCTGCGCGATCACCGGTTGTTGTACTGCGTCGACTGACTGTTTCAGTATGTGAAGTGTGTGGATCAGTGTTTGAGAAGCCAGAACTACTGTGCAGCCATTTGCAGAATGCTCACAGCATTGTTGTAACTGAGAAGGACTTGGCTGAAGGTAGCCCACGTAAATCTCTGCCCTGTCTCTGCTGCCGTCTGAAATTCTTCAGCAAACAAGGTCTTGATCGTCACTTGCATATAGTCCATGGAATAGTGTCAGGCTTGTACACATGTCCGCGTTGCTCAGAAAAAGGCATTTGTGACTTGTTTGAGCACTTCCGCGTGAAACACAACATTTCAGTTCTAATGATGATTCTGTGGCGAGTGTGCTACATATGCAAGTTGAACTTTGCAACAGTTGCAGATGTAGAGAGGCATGTTCAGTCAGTTCATAGAGATGTTTTTCCATCTCGTTTGCATTTCCGTGATGCAGTACAGGCGGCTAAAGCTAACAGAAATCGTACCGCTAGCCAGACGCAAAGGAATCTGCCAGAGAGTGGGGGAAATAACAGCGTAGTTCGTTCAGATCTTCAACAGCCTGCGGTAAATATGAAGAGCAACCACAGTTCTGTGATAGAAATTGCAGAAGATACTTCTAATCTGGACTCTGGTGATTCTGTGAACATTCAGGTTGTGGCTGAGAAACGTAAACGACAGACTGATGTTGTGATTGATTTGACATCTAGTGAAACTGATTCTACGTTGCATAGTTCTGGAAATGAGCCGGCAACGAAAAAAGTGCGAAGAAATAGCAATGTCTCGGAAGGGGATTTATACTGCCACACACCAGATGTGCCCATGGCATTGTCACCCCAAAATACATCACATGAACAGCATTCAGTTCGTGCATTACCTAGAGGTGTGGTCCTCGGTACTGTTTCACTTTTAGCCAAGAATTATCCAGTACTTTTGAAATCACTGACAGAGGAAAGAAAGAGTGATAGTAATTCTGTCGATATGCCAGAAGTCGCATCAGATGTACCTGTTCGTTTTATTCCTTTATGTTCTGTGCGTGATGAAGATTCTTCTGGTGAATCAGATGTTTCAGTTCGTATCCAGCCACTGGATTATCGTGGCATCGAAGACTTATCTGTTGAGAAAGATAAAGTTCAGCCTGAGAACAGTATGGATACAGCTGTTGCCAAGGAAAGCACAAAGAGTTCTCGCATCAGTACTGGCAAACACACTGGTATATCAGATGTCTCTGTTCGTATAGAGCCATTAAATTCTTTTCAAGTCGAAAAATCATCAGTTTGTAAACTGAGATCTACACAGAAGGCAGATTCAGCTGTTATGCCATCATCAAAGAAAAGCAGTACCAGCCAGCCAACTGGTGTATCAGATGTTTCGATTCGTACAGAACCATTAATTACTCTTCACACTGATGAATTATTAGTTAAGAAAGATAAAAGCAGATCTGTGCATAATGCTCGTGCATCTATTGTTCCACTGTTTAATAAAAGCATGCAGTGTTCAGATATCGGTACAAACTATCCAGTTGGTATATCAGATATTTCCGTTCGTATCAAGCCATTAAATTCTCTTTGCATTGAAGGATCTTCAGCTGAGAAAGATAAAGGCCCATTTATGCATGACAAGGGTTTACCCATTGTGCCACCATCAAAAACTACCAGCAAGCCAACAAGCATATCAGATGTCTCTGTTCGTATCAAACCAGTACATTCCCCTGTCTGTGAAGTACCTTTAATTAAAGAAGATAAAGGCCAATATAGGTATGTGCATTTATTCTGTTGGCAGCAGCGTGCTAACTTTTTGCTGACTACTTTTGTGGTCCAGGAAGAGCAATTGGTCATTTTTGTATGTCTGTACACTCCACTCCTGCAGTGATGGGGGTGAAATTTGGCACCAAATTTCACCCACGTTGGTGCAGAGTGTCACCCCTGTAGGGCGAAAAACGTCAAAATCGCCCCTTACTGATCTCTAAATACTGTTGTTTGCTGCTGGTAACGAGGCAGAAAGGTGTTGAGAACCACTGAATTATTAGATGATTTTGCAGTATCAGTAAATATAAGATAAGCCAAAATGCTGCACATCTTTCATTATACCATACTGATGTGACTAAAGATAAGGATATAGTGAAGTGTATGTCATTAAGAGAAAAATTATTACTTTGCTGTTTTTTACCTGTGAGATGCTATGCTAGCATATTACTTGGCCCTGTGTTTGTCTGTGTCTGTCACAAGTCAGAGTTCTGCAAAAACGGCTAAAGGAATTGAGCTAGTTTTTGGAATGGTAGCTTCCTTTAACCTATCCTATACTGTATTGTAACTTTTGTAAGAAAATTTGGATATCTCCAAAAGTAAGGCTACTTCCCTCTGGAACTTTGTCCCAAACTCTGGACTTTGAGAATTTTCTGAGTGTTTATCACTGTGTACAGCACGATGCAATTGAGGCAGCCAACTGTGTGGTTCATCTGCGACAGCTGATACTTGTAATTGTATGTAGGTGTAAAGTATCTTAATTAACTTGTGTTTTCTGTACCTCAAAACATTATTACCAACAGTTATCTTGATAAATGTATTTTTATGATAATTGTTTAAAATATTCCACACTTTTGGTTACCTTTTACTTTTATTAGCAGAAATTTTTCTATCACGTCTGTATTGCCACTCTACCTGAGAAAAATAACACAAGAAGAATGTCAAATGTGCCTGACTTGACGTCTGATTCATTCCTCATCACTGCAGTGAAAATGACGAAAGTTGGCTCATATTTTGCAGAGACATAGCAAAAAATAGCATTAACTGATACTTTCACATGGAATGTTTTTGGGCGTAATAGATGGAGCTAACTTGTAGGGAATATTTTACAGCTGCATTGGCTGTATCATGATCTTTATTTTGAAGAACTCCTGAGATTTAAGAATATGAAGGTATTTCGTGTAACTTGAACAGCTGCATAGATGTAGTGAATTGATGACCAGTTTTTTGCCTGCTCTGGCCTGTATCATAGTCAGTTATGAACTGGCCTGTCATTTGGCGCTGTGTGAATATTATATAGCTTGTTTGCCACCTTTAACGTTGTGGTTGTATGGCAGAATTAACATGTGTAAAATTGTTATCACTAATCATTATTTTTTAGTTGTGCAGTTTTTGCTGCAACTTTGCAATATTAATGGATCATTGGTGATGTGCAGCTGTTCATTGTGCTCAAAGAATCTGGGCTGTTGGACGTCATTCCGCGATCATTTCAAGTCGCTGCATGGCGTTGATATGCAGCAGTGTACACAGTGTTCTGAACCTGTCCCTAGTGGCGTCCTGATGGTTCAGCACATGACGCAGAAGCATCTTGTCCGCTGCTCCGTCGTTCTGCGTCGAATGCTTCTGACTGATGTCTGCTGATTTCGTCTGATATCTGCCGATATGTGATTGTGAGATTGAAATTGATCAGTGAATAAGTTTTGTTTGTTTGTTTTTCGTTAGTATATTGTGTGCCTATATTTGCTTAAGGCTGCATTTATGTCACTGACCTAATGTGTATTGCTGAAAAAGTCTAGTTCTGGAGTCTGTCTGTTAGTCACAACTGTGCCCCCAGCGAAAATGGATTAACCAATCACGATGTCATTTGGAGGCAAGACATAATATGTACGTCCAAATGACATCATGATTGTTTAATCCATTTTTGCTGGGTGCACAGTTGTGACTAACAGGCAGACTGCAGAACATCAAGACTTTACACTGCATCTTATGCTATATGTATGATGAGGCCTAAACCAGCAGTTTTCAAACTTTTTTGACCACGGACCCCTATTCTCCTCAGGCATAGTTGGCGGACCCCCACACTTTAGGGTTGCCACCTTTGCACTTTCGCAATC
>Ga0126325_10000311_pt1 | contig 13084 bp, 13 predicted proteins | sample InaspJWI14metaG_FD_94487 | JGI IMG/M metagenome (GOLD analysis project Ga0126325, IMG submission 94487) | Marine gutless worms symbiont microbial communities from Oahu, Hawaii - Inanidrilus sp. 1 OAHU.JWI-14 metaG | ecosystem: Host-associated > Annelida > Digestive system > Unclassified...
GTCTGGTGGGGGCACAGGAAGTCTGGGGAACGGAAGTCCCCCAGCGGGGTCCAGGGGCAGAGCCCCTGGTGGGTGGTTCCCGAAAGCTCATAGCAGTTATTAAGGATATTTGGCTGCCAAACCATGCACAACTTTGTGTATTGAGCTCAACGGCGCAGCCAGGAATTTTCTTGTGAAACCAATTTCGCCCCCCCCCTGGCTGCGCAACTGGGCCTATGTCAACATCTAACGGACAGATCTTCACGAAACTGGCAGGACTGGTAGAACTTTGGCCGTAGAATGAACGATCTGGTTATATTTCGATCCCTCAAGGGACGTTGCAACCAATTTTGTGGGCAAAATCCACCTCCAATGCACACCTTGTAGTTCGTATGACATTCGCTAGGGCGGCGCCGCTGGCATACGCCAAGAAGAGCAATTGTTATGCATGGGGCAGGCAAACAAATTACCGGATTTGATGGACGCATGCGAATGAATTAACTGACCAATTAACAATAAATAACACGCGTCAAGGATAAGCGGTTAGGCTACCGACAGGCTTTGCCTTGCATCTATTGAGCGTTTTACTTTACAGAGAAGAGTCACTATAAAGCGCAATGCGCAGCGTGTGAGATAAGATCACAAAGCTATAATGTTGTGCGTCGTTTCGCCAGTATTGTTGTATGTAACAGCAGGTAGGGCCTTCTTGAGGCTTGAGGAGTCGTACTTGCGGGCGAGGACATATTTTGGTGTGCCGGCAGTCGATAAACAGATAACGAGGTAAATATGTCGTACTGACAGACGGAGACAGCGCGGTCGGCGGCGTGGAGTGTTCGAGTGTTGTTAGTTGCAGTCCATGCCAGTCCATATCACGCCGACTGCAGCGGCGGCCGCGCACTCAAGCACTCGGCCTTAGCAACCGACCGCTTTATCATCATACTACTACGCGGCCTGCAGCAGCAGCAGCAGCCGCAGCCGCAGTCGCCAGTCGGTCTGAGAGTTCGGCCGAGTAGTGGAGAAGTTCAGCTGGCCTGCCGTGCACGGCCTTGCACCGAGCCTGTGTGCACCTGCACCGCACTACGTCCGCGTAAAACCTTCGTCGTCGAGTGAACGCCTTGCGTCCGGTCTGCCTGTTTGACCAGCCAGCGATGAGCTAGTAGGCTGCTGTAACTTAGCAGTGTCGAGGTACGAACTGATTTTCTACAGTTTCCTGGCACCGTATCTGGCTGTCTATTAGTACCAGGGACCTAGGTTTAGGAATAAGTCGGGCTTAGGATTAGCTTAGGGTTTAGGGATAGGGTTCGGGTGAAGGCTTAGGTTTAGGGTCAGGGTATAGGGTCCCTGGTACTAATAAATAGCCACGTATCTCCCCGTATAGCCCCGCAACCGCTTATCCTTCTTGTCGCGTGTTATTTATAGGGGTCAGTTAATATCTAGACTGCTCGGTGAAACATCTCCTGATAGTTTCAAAACTTAATGTTGTCGGCAACATAGAGTAGTCGTCAGTTTTGTCACAGGCATTTTTGGCACTATAATCTGCAACTTATCAAGCGCCATTTTCATAAATGTGAATTGGTTGCTATAAAAATTTAGCAGAAATAAACTGTGTTGCAACTTGCAAGAGATACCTTTTGACTAGTGATAGGTTTCCATGCAAGGGCGATCTCTGTAAAAAATTGTGGTGTTGTAGACTACACAAACAGCTGAACAGATCTAGCTGGTTTTGCCACAGACTTTCGACCTATCCTATACTGTGTCATAAAGAAATTCGGGTATTTTCTTCCGGAAATTTGTCAAACTCTGGACTTGGATTTTTTATCACGGCTTCTCGATTGTTGGAACGTATGTTGTCATCTCATCTCGACAAAGGTAGACGCTTATTGTGCTAAACCAGTGACTGTCGTCGGTCGAAGTAAGTTGACAATACTTGCCAAGGTCGACGTTCGACCAATGACTGACGGCGTTGGCCAGTTTGTCACACTGAGCATTCACCTCTGTCTACAGCACATGCGCGTCAGGCAGCGCGTCGCGCGGGTCCATCTGCGATAGCCCATCTACTCGTCGTTAATGAGTGTTTGTGTATAGGTGTTAAATATTCTATACTCCTATGTATAGGCTGTGAGTGACGGTCCGATGGAGGTGGACGTGGATTCGGCGGAGGAGAGTGATGACGGCGACGTGGTGTGGCGGCACATGGACGCCGACAGTAGTGTCTCGGTGACGTCAGTGTCGGCTGACCTGCGCCACGCTATCGACCTGCTGCGCTCCGTGCCGTCCTCGGCCGCCGGCGCCGACCCGCGCCCGTCTCGCGGCATCTCTCTGCCTCCGCACCAGCGCCACACCGACCAGCGGCACCACCACCACCACCAGCACCAGCGGCACAACTATCACGTGCGACAGTGCTCGTCACTCACTGACCAGCCACTACACCACGCCACAGGTCAAGTAAAGCAAACTACACTGTGAGTCAAAAAAACAACGTCAGCAAACATTAACCGATTTTCAAACTTTTTTCACTGACAGACTCGGTAGTAAATTTGCAACAAACTCATGTTTTAATATTCCACTATGCCTTAAACATGTCGATACACTAGCATGTGAAACATGAATGTCAGAAATATGGCGTCAGTCTGAAATATATATTGTAATTAATGATAAATCACAAGGTAGCATTCTAGATGCGATTAGCTACTTTGCTACACATTTATCACTCAATCTGCTGGTGAAAGAATTTTTTTTCAATTGGTGAACATTTGGCGAAGTTACAGGCAAAATGGTTCATTGTTTGATGCGCCCCATTCGCCTTGCACTTATGTCATCAAAGATGCTGATCTCGCCAGATAAGTTGAATAACTTGTGTATTACGGACAGAAACTGTTACTACTCACTGTTATGTTAATAGACAGATTCGTGTGAGTTTATTATCAACAAATATCAACTGCTGTAGACCAGTTTTGATTTACTGACTGAAAGACTGACGCCATCTTGTAGGCTTTTGATCGCATGTCAGAATAACATTTCTTTTCATATCGTATAGACTTCTTTAGTTGAATGCGATAGTAATCACATAATAACACGAATTACCCGGTAGTATCCAGACCGCTGGATTAGCGTTCGGCGGCACCGGCCTGTGTTCTTATCGTTTGATGGCATTTGTGCAGAGCATCTAACTGTAGAATCTTATACCGTCTTTGTCTACCAACAGTCATACTTACTGTTATTTGGTATTCCATCACCCACTGACTCTTTCGTTCCAGGCTTAAAACCTTCCTTCTCTGCAAATCCTTCCCACTGCAGCCCTTTCTTTCTTCTACTTAAATATTTACTACGTGGATACCCCGGACTGTTTACTGTTATTTCTGAGCATATCTGTTTTCTAGTTTTAGTTTTTTTTCTGTTTTTACACTTTTTAGTTGTCGGTTCCATGCGGTAGATTAAGCTGACTCATGTTGGCTTTCGAGCGCACGTTAAAATAGCATCTCGTATCGTATAGTATCGTCTCGTATCATCAGTGACTGACCGACTGCTGATCATGTACGGCATTTTGCTGCGACAGTTTTTTTTGTTACGGCAGTTGTGTACAGTGGGTCATGAGATTTTTATATGGCTTATTTGAATATCTTTTTGTTATTGAATTAAACAAAGCTAATTTTACCAGACAAATACTTTAAAACAGTTTTTGAGCGGCTAAGTTTTGCATGGCATATTGTTTCAATTACTTATTGAGCATGGCGATTTTTTGAACAAGGAAGTGTAGCGACACGTTTAGGGTGTGTTGGGGTATTTAAATGTGACCTTGTTACAAATTTCCCACTGAGTCTAAAGGTGAAAGATTTTAGAAAATCTGTAAAGGCTAGCAGTTCTGTAAATTTCGCTCAGATCGGTCGGGCACTTTGTGAAATAACTGAACTCGAGCCACTAGTAAAAACCGGATGGTTTCGGCAGTTACGGTCATCCAAGGTCGTTAAAAATGGTACCATTCGAAAGAACACAAACGACTTCCTATTCGAATTTGAAAGCTACTATATGCCTATCTCATTCCGTTTCGGAGATGCGTGACGAAAAATAAGGTGTGGATTTAGTCAACAGAAAATTGGTTGCCATAACAACGTCCCTGGATGATCGAAAAGAAATAACTTCAGACCATCCATCTACGGACAAAGTTCTACCATCCCTGCAAATTTCGTAAAGATCGGACTAGTGGATGTTGAGATAATTGGTGTGAAAGAAATCACTAAACAATTATTTTAAAAACACGAGCGAAACATATAGCCCACCTACGACAAAACAGATTAAGCACGGTCGTTCGTGTGACATTGAAATATGATGAACCCGAGGTTGAAAATGTCGCTAAGTGCTGATGAGTAATGGGCGAATAGTACTTAACAAGTTGCTGCAGTACGGTAGGCCTGCAGTTTATTTCAGCATATCCGTTATTACTTTGCCCCGGTATGGGGAGCGAAGCATTGTGATGTCTGTGCGAGCACGTCTGCGGAACTACGCCTCAAATCTTTACGAAATATTTTCTGCATGTTACCTATCGCCGTGGCTTGGTCTTCATCTGGTGGCTTTGCGATATGTTATGTACTTCCGGTTTTATGGGTGACGTCATGTTTGCGTGTAATAGCTTAAGCGAAGCGAAAAGGCGACTTAACAGGAAGCAGCTCGGATTTGACACCGGGCCTATTAGATAGGGTGACAGTGACGTAATTTTGTTTAATATCTACGCCAGTCGATTTTTGCCGCCTTCTTGTAGGTAAGAACTCTGAGAAATGTTTGTCACTGTGCTAGCGCTTCAATACGCTGTGTTGGTAAGTCAGTGATCATATGGACTTTTTCTTAAACTGACTGATTCAATTTTATTTGAATAACATGATAAATCCTCGCCATTTAACACAACGCATTATGTCGTGTTATACGCACAAAATGGCGATCGTGTCGTGCATGGCCATAGACTCTGTGACGTCACTTCACCCTCTGTATACTTAAACTGACTCACCGGGGACAGCACCGGACCAGGGGCGAAGTCTCATCAATCAGTCTATCAATCAATCAGTAAATTTTCAAAGTGGCCTAAGTGGTGCAACCACTGCAAGGACCACTATTTGGACGATGTCAGTAGATGATGTCACGATATGACTGCTTGAATAAGAAACGTTTTAACAGTCGACTGAAGGTGGACAGTGAGCTTGCCGCAACGACATCAGTTGGCAGTGTATTCCAGATGTGTGGAGCCGCAACCGCAAAGGCTCGGCTGCCGACTGTTGACAGTTTGACGGGCGGTACCATGAGGCGGTTAGCATTGGTAGAACGGAGACACGGGTCAGCGGACAGATGTAACGTGGTGTAACGTGATGTCTACGATTGCTTTGTTTCAACGTTGGGATGTGATGTTTTCTAAAGTGTCGGCGATGAATGTGTCGGATTTTCTGTAGACGTTGTGTCTCTAGAAGCACCAGCAGCGAACAGCGGCGCGTCAACGTTCGTTCTGCCGTGGAAGATCAGTCGAGTGAAGAAGCACCGACTGGACCGCATGACGCCGCCGCCGCCGCCGTCGTCCAGTCAGACACGTCATCACCACGAGGCGAGCGGTGACGGCGCAGACGGCGCGGCGACGGCGCCACTGACGACGGAGCGACGACGAGCGAGCGCGAGCAGCGAGAGTCTGGACAGCGTCGTCGAGCGCATCCTCGAGAACGCGGCCGCCGACTGCGAGCGACGACGATCGTCGAGACGGCGCGGAGAGAAGGCGACGAGGCGCGGAGACAACTGGGGTGCAGAGAGACACGACGATCAGCCAAGCAACGACCGAGCGACGGCGAGGTCGTCGACCGAACAGCCGCCGCTGCTGAACGGCGTCACGTCAGCTGCTGTGAACGGTGGACAGGAGCGGAGGCAGCGGCGGCGGCGCCGGCGCGAGAAGACGCTGGAAGAGTTGTTCGAGGAAGCCGTGGAGTCAGTGCAGCAGCGCGACGACGACGTCGACGTCGACGACTTGATGGCGAGGCACGGACGCGTGCGGAGCGCCGAGAACTGGGAGCGACAGATCTACGACAGCGAGCTGCACGCCGAGTGTCGCCACTACCGGCTGCGTGCGTACAGCAATCGCGACGTGTCGCGCGTCCTTCGCGGCTTCGTGTTCGTCACGAGCCGCGACAAGACGCCGTCGGACGTCGACACTGACGAGCTAGCACCGGGCGACGGCGCTTGTCGACGCCGGCTCGTCGTCAGCGCCGCGGCCGCCACGCCGCCGCTGCCCGGCCACGACGCCGACGGTCTGGACCTCGGCCTCGACGCCGAACTGGCGGCGAATGCGCAGGCACGAGCCGGTGGTCGTCGGTCGTCGACGGCGACGTGGGACAGCGTGAGCGTGGACAGTCTGTTGATGTACGACGATCAACGTGCGTCGCTGCAGGCCGCCGCCACGGCACTGTACAGCGGCAACACCGAGCAGCAGCAGCAGCAGCAGCAGCGAGATGACGAGCTGGTGGACAAACTGCGACGTCTGCACGACCAGTGTGACGACAGCGACGCCGTCTGGGTGCCGATGTCGACTCTCGGCGACAGCAGTCAGCCGGAAACAGACGGGGCGGTGACGTCACTGAACGACGGCGCCGCGGTGATTCTGTCCGACTGCGTGACGTCACAGCATGTCGTCATCAGTGTCAAGCTGCCGCGGCGACTGCGCCACGCTCGTCGCCGTGCCGCCGGCGAACAGCGGCAGCCATTCAGACAGCTGCGACTGCGCCGCGAGATCCGCTTCGTCGACGACGCCCGAGCACCGAGCTGTCATTGCGCTGCAGTGCGCGACGCTCCGATGACGTCATCGCGCCGCTGCGTGGGTGACGTCAGCGTGACGTCACGGCGTGGCGACGCGGACGACGATACGAGTGGTAAGGTGAGGGCGGCCGATGACGGCAGCGTGCTGTTGACGGCCGAGCGCCTGCTGAACGCCGCCGCTGACGACCTGTCGACGTCGATCGCTGACGCCGAGGTGGAGTTCGACCGCGGCGACTCGTCGCGCTGCGTGGAGACGGTGCCGCCCGTCTGTGACTCGTCCGCTCAGCGGGTCGACGTGAGACGCAGCGAAGCGACGCGCGTCGTGCGACTCGCCAAGACGTCGTCGTCGCGTCTGCACTACGTCACGCCGAGCCTCGTGCAGACGGTCGACAGCATCCGGCGCGCGCTGCTGCGACGACGCGGTGGAACTGGCGACGGCGTTGCGGTCACGTGCGACGCCGTCGAGACTGTCGAGCGACGTGGCGACTTGGCGACGCCGCTCACACGTCGCAGCATCGTCGTCGACTGTCTGCCGCCGCCGCAGTCGGCCGCCGCAGTCTAACGATTTGGTCGCTAGACGGCTGCGCGCTCACTGAGCCCGCACTCGCTGCCATCGAGCGGCGTGTAGCGAGCACAACTTTGAACTAAAACATTCAAAAGCTTATTAGTACTTTTCAGAAGTAAAAACGTGACACGAGTAAAACGTTCTTCTTCGTATTACTATTTACTGGTTATACACGTAAACAACGGTTACATTATACAGCGCGGTATTATTGCTGTGAGTGGGTGTACGTCACGCGGCCCGCCGCCATCGACGTCCACACGTCTACAGACCAAATCGTCACGTAATCTCGACTACTACCTGCATACGAGCTCCGTTTACATTAGGAGCGTGTCATGGACATGTCCAGTTGTAAGGGGCATAGCGCGCGTGGTCAGTGTTGGAGCTGAGCCAGCTCAGCATGTGTACTGCGTGACCTCAGGCGGCGACTTATAGGCTAGTCCGATGTTGGAACTGTTGGAACCGATCCAACTTGGCCTCGGGGTCATCGCATTCCAGTATCGCGTGAGGGTCACGTGACGGGCAAGTCTGGACATGCGAGCACGTGCAGTGTTGGATCTGATGACGTGATCAGCTGGCGCAGGCGACGGCGCGTTATTGAGGTCAGCGGTTCCGGCGCGTGGGCCCAGCCAGTGGGAGCGGACACGCATGGGCACGTCCTGCGGAGCGCTATAAGAACCCGTGCGCGGCGGCGGTCGAGGAGGACAGATGAGAGAGGACATATGGATAGAGAATGAGTGTGGTGGTTAGAGGCAAACAGCTGATAGGACAGCTGTAGTTTGAATATGTGTGATAGAGTTGGTCCGTGATCAAGGGAACACTAAGACTCATAGAGCTCGTACATTGTTTTTAATCGTATAATAATTGTGTTATTAAAATTTATCATCTCTTTATACATATGAAGTCAGTCTTCAATGAACTTGAGAATTGAAGCCACTCAGCCTTGACAGCTTCTCTGGCGCAGTCGATAGGATCAATCCTTCAATTTTACAAGTTTATGTTTATGAAGATCAGACTGATTTATTCTTCAATGTGGATATGATGATATTCGTCTTGAGTCTTGGATGACTGATGATTGAGTCTTTGATGGTTGATGGTTATTGCTGATGAGATCACAATATCATTTACTGGTTTGGATCACTAGTGGATCAACAAGTTAATACTGCAGAGCTATATCTGGATATACAGGGTTTATGTTGCTCGTATCCTAGTTCTGGCAGTGTGGTTCCTTAGAGAGATTATGTCTGGCAAATAGTTAGCTGGCATATGTTTGGCCTGGGTTGGCTAAATGTTGACTAGTGGTTGCTATAGAATTCATTCATTCATTCATTTATTTGCATCAGACAACTAAGGTCCATAGACTAAGCCTACACAAAAATAAAAGAACGCATGCACACAGACAGACAGTGACAGGTATACATCTAACAACTAGCCTACAAGGTAAACGGTAGAACACATCTCACGACAGCATTTGTCACGGGCTGACATTCTGTTTGCAAAACCTACTTTAGAGTTATGAATCACAGTGTTAAAACTAGGAAGTCCAAGCTCAAATAACATATTTGTGACACTGCTATACTTTGAGTACCCAAAAAGACACTTAATACATTTAGAGTAGCATGAAGCTAATCGCTTAAATGCACCAATAGTAAAATCAGTCCATAAGGCAGCATCATAAAAACACACACAGAAGGTACGAAAAAGTCTAACTTTCACAGCCAGTGAGCATCGTTTGCAGCGTCTACACAGTATATTGGTTCTTGTAAACAACATTTTGATTTCTCTGTTAATATCGATATCATCAGAAAACGAATTCTCAATTATATGACGCAAATATTTAAACTTATTAACAAACAGCAATGAATTATCACACAATGTAAATGCAGGAAAGACTCAGCCACAATTTTACGTCTATCAGAGGGATTAAAAACCATACAGACGGTTTTTCTAGTGTTAAACGTCATGTTTATATTGATGCCGGCAATTTCCACTGCTTTTAGTAGTCGTTGCAGTGCCCTCCATGATGGGGCAAGTAAAACTAGGTCATCAGCATATGCCAACAAATTAACGTTGATGTCAGCAAAGTTACAGCCGATATTCAAGCTGGTCATTACCAATAGTAAAATTCAAAAGCATTAAATCACGAATATAAATATGAAGATTAAGTTTATTACAGAGTCAAAATATTCAGCAGGACAAATATTCAATGCAAATACCTAGAAATCAAAATGTGGATACCAATACAGTTCTAACTTACCATGGAGTGAACACTCAGTCGCCCTGTCGCATCACACGTCTTCTAACAAATGACCGTTTTCGTGGACAAAGATTACTTTGTCAACGACGTGTGGTGACAATGAACTTCTGTTACAATTTAGCACCACACCAGCGGCTGAAAAAAATGCGTTCTGAGGGCGCGCTTGTTGCAGGCTGCAGGAATTGCTAGCACTGCGCGAGCCAAATGAGACGTGCGCTTATAGGTCTCAGTCTGCGATCGCCACCACTCCAGTGGATCAACTGCAGGTACAGCTAACAAGATGTATCGTAACAAGACAGATGGCAGCGCAGAATTATCTGCACGTCTGTATTTTTTAACAATTTCCGGCGTGTCGTGTAATATCACCGTTGGCACGTTCCACGCCGCGCCGGGCCCGAAAAGCGGCGGCGGCGGCGGCGCGCCGGCGCGCCGAACTGTCAGAGTTGGCGGCGGCGGCGCGGCGCGGCCGGCTTAGGGCTCTAATTAGTACTCTCTTTACTGCAAACGTACTAGAGAATCTGCCAGTGAAAGAGTTTCGAAAATCGGTTGAGATTTGACAGAGTTATGGCCATGATAGTTGCGTTTTTGCCTTTTGGGACATGGTGTACATGTCGGCCTTTTGTGCGTCACCGTGTTTGGCGATGGATGCAATTGCAAGCGAAAAATTCAGCGTATCAGCAACGTTTGATCTAATGATATTAGACCAAGTAGTAGGCCTAAATCTCAGCTAATGTAGGGCTGTTATCGACGTCCGTTGTATTTCGTAGAACACGGCACGAGCATGCAGAACTAACTGGTCCGCGAAGCAGAGAATCAACAACGCGGCTGTCTAAGGTTCAGTTGCACCGAACTCGGTTATCTTTAGCCGCCAGTTACTTAACACTCAATGTACGGACCGTCGTTGTCATGACAACGGCAGATCACGCGACACGTCAGCCAACAGGAGTGCTGGAAATGAGTTAATTAACCGACGGTTAAAGTTTAATGAGCGTGGTCAACTGGACCTTAGTCTGTCTCGGGGCAAGACAAGCTGTAGCAGCCACCAGTCAGCGGCAGCGGAACGGTGCATGACAAACCGGGACAGACGGCGTGAAAACTGCTCGACTGTGGTCATCGTTAGGCAAGCTAGTGGCCTATCACAGATGCGCCAGTAGAGTAGACCTAAGTTGTTACAGAACTGGTAGCGACAGCTCGCAGCGTTACGCCCCTGCTTCGTACTTCTGGTTGCATCCGGCGGGTGCGAAGACAGGACGCGTCGTCTCAATCGTCCAAAGGGTGTCAGCTATGTCCTCCTGTGAAGTGCCCCTTTGTGTTGGGCATCCAACCCCCATTCATTGGGCGTATACTCCAGTCTGCATCCCATACGACGTTTCGATCGGTTCTGCCGTTTGCTTACAGATGTACCCATTACATCAGACTTACAGACAAGCACACGCACACACACACACACACACACAGAGAGAGAGAGAGAGAGACAGAGAGAGGACGGGAACGTTACGTTCTGCAATAGCCCGCATCTATGCACTGCGTGCAGGAGACGCGGACTAAGAATACGACACAATTCTAGAAACTGGTGGACGCGTGGTGGTGTTTACAACGAACGACGGCAATCGCTGTTGCGGGCAGCTATAGGCGCGTGTTCCGTTGCGAGCATCGATCGCTGGATGTCGCTGCCATACGCAGCAGCCATTCGAATATATTAGCATTACTCCCATTAACCGCCGCCGCCGCCGCTGCAGCAGCCGCATCAGCAGCAGTAGCTGCGACGCAGGGGAGCGAGCAAGATGACGGCTGCAGTGTGCGACGTTCGCTAGACAAGATCATACAGTGGAATTGAAGCGGTGACGGCGGCGTGAGGCCGAATGAGGCCGTAATGGCCAGTGCCGAGTGGACCTTCAATGCACTGGTCGGCGCTGTTGTCCGGGCGCTGGTGGCGACGATGCTGGTCTTATCTCGCAACGTCTTCGGTAGGTGGCGTGGCTGGCTTATAACTAATATTGACGTTCTGATCGATGACTTGGGACATGATTGACGTGTGCCTGACGTGTTCTGGAGGTTACAGCACAACCAGCAGGTTTTGTTGCTGTCTGTAGGGCTTCGAGCAACGAATTGTCGCCAGATTCGATGGCTAAGCGGACCCAGCTTCCAACTCGATTCACTGTTACGTATTGTGAGTCAAAATTGTCCCATCGTTCTTTGCGTCCCACTTCACACATGAGTATCTCTATGAGACAAGAACCTCATTGAATTGGAAGTCCACGACATTGGAAGGCGCCTGCTTTTATTTTCAGTTGCATGCGCTGCTGCTAACTTTGACCGCAAGTTACATGTTCGTGGATTAAATAAGGGTCAGATACGAGATACAAACGGGCTTGCGTTTGGTTTACCCGTTTTGGCACAGTCCACGGGTCTACGAAACATACAGATAGACGAACGCATAGGCGACGGAATATTGGACATGTGCAGCAATGGGCCGCATCCGTTCGATACAAAGAGCTTGCGTGTGTGGGTGCGGTAATGAAAGGTCAAGTGACGATAACGCAGCCGGTGCACAAGGTGTGGACGGTGAACGAAGGCGGTAAGCTCATCATCGTCTGCACGTCTCCACTCGGCGGCTCGGTCGACTGGCTGCACAACAACGTCCCGATAGCGACGTCGCTCGGCCGCAACCGGTTCACGGTGCGCACTGTCGCCGTCGGCAACCTGCTGCGCCACTACCTCACCGTCAGGGACGTGAGGCAGCAGGACGCCGGGCGCTACACGTGCCGACAAACCTACTCCGACCACCGTCATATCAACGTCAGCAGGCTCCACGGTCCGTTTAGCTTACACACCACACTATATACGCCTATATTACATGACAGTGTGCATTTCGTTCATCCAATTCACGTCCGTTTCCATCACCAGTTTCTCACTGTTTCCGTTTTCATCGACTCGCAGCACCTCTCCGCGTTACTTCCTTACTGACTGACAGTCCCAGGCCATACCCCACGCAGCACTACTTACAAGCTGTCGCAAGCTATTCACAACATGCGTAGATCGGTCGGTCGGTCGGTCGGTGAGTGAGTGAGCTGTATGTGTGGTGTGGTGACTGGAGTAGCGCTGCAGCTGGTGGAGCCGGCTAAGTCGGCGCTGACACTGCGAGCCGGCGACAACGTCACGTTCGTCTGTGTCGGCGACAACGCCGCCGTCATCGCCTGGTACCAGTCCAACAGACACTACTCACCACTGACCAGCGAGTGACCAGTGACCAGTCCAACAGACTGGTGACGCTGGCCAGCCGCGACGTGTCGCTGAAGTTTGACCGCGACTACGACGCCAACCGTCAGACAGCGCTGTTGACGCGCGCCGGCGTGCACGGCGACGCTACAGGCGACTACCAGTGCCGCGACCAGAACCACCACATCGGCACACAGAACCACCGCGCACTACCACCCCACAGAACCACCACATCGGCACACAGAACCACCGCGCACTACCACCCCACACAACCACCACATCGGCAC
>Ga0126325_10000312_pt1 | contig 13073 bp, 11 predicted proteins | sample InaspJWI14metaG_FD_94487 | JGI IMG/M metagenome (GOLD analysis project Ga0126325, IMG submission 94487) | Marine gutless worms symbiont microbial communities from Oahu, Hawaii - Inanidrilus sp. 1 OAHU.JWI-14 metaG | ecosystem: Host-associated > Annelida > Digestive system > Unclassified...
TGACCTAGAAAGTATACCACACGCGTCGACCCCCACGTTGATAATTCCCACCAAGTTTGAAGTTGATATGACCATCCACTGCCGAGTTACAGCGTTTTTGTCTGCTGATACGTCACGTGACCTTTTGACCTTGAGCAGTTGTCCTACATGGCAGGTCACGTGACCAACCTGCCACCAAGTTTGAAGACCCTACGACTATTCATTCATGAGTTACGAGTTATAACGGTTCCCATTGATTACCATAGAAAATGCGTACGCGGCCACTCCGCATGCGCCGAATCACGTGACCAGTGAGTAGGGGGTCAAAAATAATTACGATTTTGGAATCCCCGATTTGCCTGTTCACTATTCACTATGCAACTTTCATGGGGCTCCGACGACGATTAAGGGTCGTTTACTCTCGAGCCGTCCAATGTTAATGCCGTTTTCGGACGAAAAAAAATTATGTCCCGTCGAAATGGGGCCCCAAAATGGCGGTTTGGGGAAAAATGGGGGTCTAAACCTTATATATTGGTTTCGAGACCCCCAAAAGGCACTTCCTTGAGCGGAACCGCGTCGTTTGACGTATTTTGCTTCAAAATCGGCGCGCGCGTCTCGGCTGTAGCCTTTCTCAAGAACCCAAAAATAGCCGAGTCACTGTGCCGAGGGCCGCGAAATCACGCATGCGCAGAACGGAAACCACTAAACCGATTTGGATAAAATTTGGCATGGTGGTAGGTATCCCCGACATAGTTACCTACACAGATTTTGGTGACCTTCGGTTAAGGGTTTTTTTTGGGGGGGGGGGCAAATTTCCCCCTCTCCCATAGACTTTCATCGTCGCTCTTACAACACTTTCGCACTACCGTGCGAGCGTGTGATCAAGTAAGTAAATGAGTCGCAGAGTCGCAGAACGTCACAGATAGGGAATCGATGATTTTGCTTCATAGGCCTGTCTGACACAAGTCAATACTGTGATTTACTTCAGTAGTCTAAAGATGTTCGTTGCTTTGGAACTGCCAGTCTATTTGCCACGGCACGGGGCAGCTTATTCATCAAAGTTATCAAAATTCAAAAATAAAATTTAAACACACCGTCTCCAAAAGTTTATTAGGAATTTCAGAAAGGTAATTTCCGAAAGGGGATGCCTTCTAAAATTCAGACGTCCTACTGCTTATCTCTGTTTGCTGAATATAAATGTGTATCTAAAAGTGTCTCACAGTGTTAATAATTATTTTCACAAATTTTCGAGGAGTATAGCACCACGACACCTTTTCATGAGCCATGCATTCTGCATTATGCATTTCACCAAATAATGGTTGCCTCAGTAAACGCACACGCTTACAAACTTACCTTATGACAACCATAAACGCGGATAAACAAAATTTCTCAGAGGCGAGGCCAGGAGTTTAGAGTGGGGGATTATGGGAGTAGGGTCTGGGGAGGAGCATAAGCCCCTTCTCAGTGTGGGTGTCTGGGCCCTGGGGCTATGTTCCAGGAAATTTTTTTCAAAAATTTAACTATAGATTTCGATGTATTTTGACAGGCTATGAACTGTATATGTATATTTTTGCGTTTCAGACTACTGAATGCAATCGGGAGGGGGGTAGTTAAAAATTTCTCATCGGATTTGCGCTGATCTCGGGTGGCACTGGAGGCAAGTAGGGGAGAGGGTTCGAACCCCCACCCCAACCCTCCTGTGGTCTCTGAAACTACTGTGTGATGAACCAAGATGATGTGAAATTGCTAACTCGACACTGAACTGCTCTTGGCATTTAATTTTTTTGTCACTTGTTCCTAGCAACAAGCATTATATCATTAAAAATCGTTATTCAGAGACTCAGTTGCAAAATCAAGAGTTTTACTGTGTACAATTTTCCCCTCCTAGCTGCCAAGTCCCCCTATTTGATTTTCCCCGAAATTGTTTGCTGTATTAACTTCAGCAACGTAGCCAACATTTGTAATACAGAAGCACATATTAAATGCATAAACGGCAGTCTATTCGCCCGTTCATGGCGACCTAACAAATCGAAAACAGAAGAAGCACTGATTCGTTTTTCCATTATTGCTTTCATCTGCTCGTCGTCGACTCAGGCAGTGCGTGGGTGTATCAGCGAGCGACCGAGCGACCGCTGCAGCGGTATTGACACGGCAGCGGCGTACCCCTCCCGCAAACCCATGCAATAAACGTTTTTGAACGTTTTCAGAACTTTTGCAATGATAATTAGTTTACATGTATATATGTACAGTAATAAAGTCATATAGTTAGGCTACATATAGTCATCTGCTAGTTTATTTCGTATATACATGTACGAGTAGGTAAGTTAGGTTAGTTACGTACGTACCTACATAACTTTACCTAATCCATACCTACCTACATGTACATAATACGTACATCGCATACACCGGAACTCGTCACGGCTCCTCCAAACACAAATCCTGGGTACGCCCATGAGACATGGGCTGATGGGCTGCAGACACCAGTGACTGGCGACTGTTGACGTCCAGTAATCACAACCATGCGGCCACCGTCACAGCCCGCCCAGGCTCTAGGTGGCTGGCACTGCGGCCATCAGTGCGATCGTCAGTTGTCAGAACACGTGACGTCCGGCCGCACCCCCCCCTAGCTGCCTGCTAGCGGGGGTGCGGCACGTCGGCCGCTGTCACTTACCCCGTCCCCGGGGCGGGCACGCCCGGTCACGGAAAGACGGGTACGGGCTTACGGTGAAAGAAGGGTTTGGCGTCGCGTCGTCGGTGGCAGGCAGGCAGCACAGCTGGTAATTACACGTCGATTGCGGGAGACACTGTGTAGCGGCGGCGTTCAGTTAGTGTCAGTATTAATTTGATGTGCGGCGATGATTCGAGTTACTGGTGCACGGACAGCGCAGAACTCGATCTACACGCCGCATCTCACCCGCTGATCGGGCGTGGAATCGCCGCTGTAGCTCAATACCTTCACACGGCACGCAGTCGGCGATGACCACCGCCAAGTGTCCGGTTGCAACTGTCATTACTCTATACTCACTAGTCACTACTCAGGCGGTGAAACTGAACTGATGCGGAGATGACCGCGTGATACTGCGGCAACCAGCTGACGTGCGTGATGCCAGTAATACGCGAGACACGTCGCCGTGCCGTTCACCGCAGCACCATACTGCAGTCTTCTTTCATTCCACCAACGAACCGCTGTCTACAGCATGACGCTATGTTAAGCCTAACCGCCGTACATCACGTCATATTGCAAAGTTCGAGTCGCCTGCAAGGCTTTTCTAACTTTGGAAACTGGAAAGAGCGAAGATATTATAGAGGCTTGAAGTCTGGTGTAAATGATCTAAGAGTACTAGCATACAACATGATGGATTGTTCCCAATAAGGCGTGTTCCGGTTCACGCGAACCCTTTTTGATTTTCATAAATAAGTGACTGTAAAAATGCAAGTCTAAGCTTAATGCAGCAAATCATACGTAGCCTGCCGAAATGGGAATGACACCAATACAAACATCTGAAATGATTAAAACATAAAATACGTGTTTACACACGAGTCGGAAAAGTATACATGGCCTGTAATTTTTACAGCGCTACGCTAATCTAGCGCAGTATATGCCATGGCCACCTGTCCGTCCGTGTCTGTGTCACAATTCAGAGTTCTGTTGAAACGTCAGAACGAATCCAGCTAGTTTTTGGCAGGAGAGCTTCTTTCAACGTATCTTATACTGTGTTATAAGGAACGGGTATCTCCAAAAATAAGGGTACTTTCCTCTATAACTTTGTCCCAAACTGTGGACTTAGATAATTTCGCCACGGGAAGTCGATCCCGTTGTCCACAAAACTGGTCGACGGTCGAGCTTTGATCACACCTACGACGGTCGACGCGTCGTTGCTGGATGCGCACAGTTTATTACACGTCGGTCGACTGTACCTAACCCTCTAACTCCATACACACATAGGTACGTAGGCCTATATATACATATTTATATAGCGCCAAAAATCGTGAGAACGAATCTGAGGCGCTGGAACAGGATGACAAGACAGTAAAGGCAGGCTGGAAGAGATGGAATTTTAGATGGCGTTTATAGGTGGATAGGGTATCGATAGAACGAATGTGTGCAGGTAAAGAGTTCCAAGCAGAAGGTGCAGACACAGAAAAGGCCCGAGAGGAAAAGTTGCTAGTAATGTAGGGAACCGGCGTGTACAAAGGGTATTTATCCCCTAAAACTGTCACAGTAAATTCCCCTTTTTCCTCTCCTTTCGCGCATCGACTGCTATCCCGTTTCAAAACTGTAAATCGACTAAAAATGCTTAATGTCGCGCTTAGTTGCCCACAACATGACGGTACATAGCGTATAAATTTAGGGCGAAAAAATTCTGTCCTGTCGAAATGGGGCCCAAAAATGGCGGTTTTCGGGAAAAAATAGGGGTCCAAACCTTAGATATTGGTTTCGCAACCCCCAAAAGGCACTTCTTTGCGCGGAACCGCGTCGTTTGACGTATTTTACGTCAAAATCGGTGCACACGTCTCGGTGGTAGCCTTTCTCAAGAACCTCCCCCCCCCAAAAAATAGCCGAGTACTTTGTGCCGACGGGCGCGAAATCACGCATGCGCAGAACCGAAGCCCCTAAACCAGATCTGCCAGTCATTATTTATCAGCAACAATAATAATGTCAGTCCTTTATCAACGACGTTTGAATAAATTTCGCCCGCCAAAATTGCATTATGCCTAATAATGCCATTAACACAATAGAAACTAGGAAAATCCCATATTTTAGATCGCGACGACCACTTTAGCGACAATTTTCGTCAGCCGGAAACTATGACCTGTGACCTTGATCTTAGAATGTAACAAGATGAACCAGCATGCCAAATATAGGTCTTAGGTCATTTAGTTCAAACGTTAATGACCTTACACGTACACCTACATATACCGGAATAAATGCTGGACTAGCACTGGTCTGTAAAATGATTTATATTATTTATCGATCAATAAACAACCGGATGCTGTATTCTGCAACGATTACAGTGCATGTTTTCTGTCGCGACAACGCGAGCTTCCGGTCGAAACTGTCTGAACAGAAGCTTATTGAATGGCTCATCTAACAACGCTGCAGTGAGACGCGGGTCTAAGTGGTGCATTGACGTTGAGTTGTTGGCTGTAATTATACGTGTATTACAGCCGAGCGGAGACGTTATCGGTTCAGAAGACGTGCGAAAGACGCCAACAAAAAGCTGCGGAAATGCGCGTCTGACGACAACACACCTGCAGACTGCAAGCACTGTGCGCCGCAGTCGTCATCGGAAGTCGATTGTAGCAACATTTAACTTGATTGTAGCGCAAGTCTCATCAAATTCACGTCTGTTGTGTGACGGAAATAGTTTTTTCAAAGTCCGTTTACACTTTGTGGCCGGTTGTACGACCGGCTGGACGAAACGTTTTGAATATTCGTATAAGAAATAAATAAACAGAGTACAGTAGAGTTTTGTAGAATTTTGTTATCGATCTAATTTTTTCATCCATCAGGATCATATGCTACCGAGCGTAAAAATAGATAAACAACAATTCTTTTTTAACTTCGATCAAACGCGCTACATCGTCTACTGTCCACGCAGCCGCCTTGCTGCGCGTCAGCCTAATGACGTCGTAAGCGTCCTGGCTGGATCGCTCATGGGCTCATTTGCATAATTCACCCAACCGGTTGTACAACAGGCTGTAAAGTGTAAACACCGTGTCACAATCGCCAATTAAAGCACACACGTAAACATCCGCGCTGCATATACTACTTCCGGTTGCTGTGTCGGCGTTTTGTCTGGTTGTACCGGCGACTGCTCGCGGAGTTCTACAAAGAGTATACGATCAGTGCCACACAGCCCAGAGACACTAGTTTTTACCGCGCGATGCTATGCATCCGCGGTACTAGCCATGGCCCTGTGTCCGTCCGTCTGTCTGTCCGTCACAAGTCGGAGTTTTACTAAAACGGCTAAACGTAGGATCTCACAAACAACACCACACGATAGCCCAGGGACTCTAGTTTTCTGAAGCCAAAGATCTCCGCGAAATTCGACCGAGATCATCCCCTGCGTGGGCACCAAATGCAGGTGGGGTGGGTCAAAATCGGCGACTTTCGACAAAGAGCTGGCTATATCTCGAAAACGGTACAAGATAGACGCATGGTTTCTATAAAAGTCGAATAGGAAGTCGTATGCGCTCTATCAAATGGTGGCATTGCCCATGCATGACCTTGAGTGCCCCCTAACCACCCCAAGCCACTCCATTTTCTGCATTTTGCACCGCCATTCATAGCTTCAAAACGGGTGAACCTAGAGACTTCAAATTTTTTACATTGGTCGGCCATGCGAAGTCTTAGTCTGTCTTGTGATGAGTGAGTGTTCTCTAAGTGGGCGTGGTCAGGGTCACGTGAGCAATTTCTACATTGTGGACTTTACAAAATTTCGCCACAGAAAGTCTTCGGTATACAGGTGATATACACAACTCGACCGTCGTCGGTTTGTTTATGACACCTATAAGACAATGAAAGCCACTCGAACGCGTCACGGTTGAGTGCACATGTTTATTACACATTGCCCCACTGTAACCCTCCAACTTCGTAACTTCGATTTGTTCAAGACTTGTCGTACAAGTAGTTTCTGCACTGTTGCGTGGCAATTGGCAAGATATTAACTGACACGACGCATCGCGCTGTCCCTCGGCGATAGCTGAGCTTCTTGTTTGATAACAAAGATCTCCGCGAAATTCGACCGGGGTCACCCCACACGGAGGCGTCAAATGCAGGTGGGGTAGGTTAATATCGGCGACGGTCGACAAATAACGCGCTATCTCGAAAATGGTACAAGACAGATGCATAGCGTAGTTTCTATTGAAGTGGAATAGGAGGTCGTATGCGTTCTATCGAAAGTTGACATGGCCCATGACCTTAAGTGACCCTGACCCTTAATCACCACAAACCACAAACTACATTTTGCATCGCCGTTTATATCTTCGTATATAGCGGATAATATAGCAATTTCAAATTTGGTACACATGTTGACCGTATGAAGTTCCAGCCGGCCGATGATAAATATCCCTGAAATGGGCGTGATCAGGGTCATGTGACGCACATGAGTTTGCATCCCTGAAATGTCTATGGAACGGCTAGAGCTAGAGACTTCAAATTTTGTATACGAGTTGACCGTGTGAAGTATTAGCATTGTGACTAACTGGTAACTATCCTCCAAATAAGCGTGGTCGGGATCACGTGACTCATTTCCAAGTTTTGGGGCCCCGGTCATATCTTTGGATCAGAATCAGATGAAGCTAGACATTTCATATTTTGTATGCGAATCGATCGTGATGAGTATTGACATATTCATGTTAAAATTCCGCAGTACCGAGATGTCTTCAGGGTCACATGACCTCTTAAAATTTTGGGAAATAAGTGCTAATATCTCCGAAACGGTACAAGATAGAGATAAAGTTACAATGGAAGACTAATAGGAAATCACATGTGTTCTATCGAATGGCACCATTATAAATGACTTTAGTGACCTTGAAGGTCATATTCGCCTATTGCAACTGGCACAGCGTGCTCGCGCGATCCCAAATACAACTTTATTTCACCATCGTATATGGTAGCCTAACACAACATAAATGAATAAATTTAGCAAACAGAAATTAAACAAACGCAATAAATAAAAATACACTCAGACAAACGAACCAATCAGCACAACATTTAACATAAATAATTGTCTGTTTCGCCATATCTGTTAATAAAGCGATTTCGGCGATTAGCAACCAAATTTTCTACAGATTCAATCCCAAAGTGTTCACTTATTTCAATATGTAAGTCCTTTGACATAGCATCGAATATTCTATACACTATATTGTTCATTACCTTTGCGGTAGCTGAGTTTCTTCTCAGATGTAATTCGATGAACATTTGTGCAACAGTTCGCACGGTTTCGACCGACACAGCGCGTCTCGCGGTCCCTCGGCGACAGCTGAGCTTTTAGTTATTCCTGTTGTCCTTCCCTGTCACCCCTCTTTTCCATCTCACCCCGCAGATCTCTGCTATCTCGCCTTCCGTCATTAGGCCTATAAAAGTTTTGCACACACGCACGGGCCTCACCCAGGTCAAGAGTCGAAACTTAATGTACGCTGTGTCGCAATAAAAACGTTTACCCTTACTTTCTACAATAACTTCTTAGAATTTTAGCAGATCCCGTCAAATTGGACAGAAATGTAACTTATTAAAATTGCAACAAAATGTTATACAAAATGCCGGTCATACTACGGCCTATTTGTGTGATTACTGTACATTGCGGAACTATAGTTACTAGACCATGCAAAAATGTCGTTGATGCTAACAGTCAGCAACCATGCTATTTTTACATTTATGACAGGTCGTTGACTGATATACGTAAAGGCTTCTGTCTTGAATTTGCGGGTGCAATTTTGACATTTGCTGTTTTGAACAATGATTTTTTTACAATAACAGAAACTAAAGTCAGATGTATCTTCATACTACATAAAATAACTTGCGTGTTATGCTATAAAACCAAGATATGCACTGAATGGCGGTACAGAAAAAACGCGATAATCGGGGCGATGTATACTAGACGAGCTGGGCGTCGCTGCAGAAGAATTCTTTCGGCGGAAGTACTCAGCTATTCCCGCCGTCTCTCTCTCCGTAGGGCGGTCGTAATCATCGGCGCATTGAAGCACGGCACAGCGTTCAAGCGCCGGTGCCGGCTGGGCTAGTGACGCGGTGTTACACTTTACAGCAGGTTGTAAAACCGGTTGTACAACCGGTTGGGTGAACTATGCAAATGAGCCCAGCCACGCGGCGCCTGAGCGGTCCAGCCAGGACGTTTATGACGACATTAGGTTGACGCGCAGCAAGGCCGCTGTGTGGACAGTAGACGATGTGGCACGTTCGATCAAAGTTTTTTTTTAATTTTTATTTATTAGTTAGTTATTTTTACCCTCGGTAGCATATGATCCAGAGGGATGACAAAAAATTAGATCGATCACAAAAGACTACAAAATTATTCTACTGTATTTATTTATTTATTATATGAATATTCAAGACGTTTCGTTTGTCCGGTTGTACGGCCGGCTGCAAAGTGGAAACGGACGGTGACTGGCCGAGCTGATTGACTACAATGTCCGAGTGATACGAACTGAACGCTCGTCACCCGCTGATCGACTTGGTTCGCCAGCAATACTTTCACCACTACGCCACCTCCCCGCTCCCGCTACACGCGCTGGCATGCTAATCTTCTTTCTGGCGACCTGCACTGCTTCTTCAGACCAACGCCATAATGCGAAAATAGATCTCGCAATAATGTGATACTATGCTGCACTGTTACCGCATCATGCGGTTGACCTTGACCAAACATTATGACCTCAGTTTAACGTGATGCAACAAATGCTTTTTCTGCTATCCGGTTCTAACGGTTCTAGCGTGGAATGGGATCAGACGTTCAGACGGGGAAACCTCGCCCACAGAAAAGTCTTTGTTCATGTAACACCAACTTATTATCATTGGCTATTATTATGCCCCGGCCGTATGTAGGGACAGTGGGCACTAGTCAATGCAGCGAGCCATCTGTCAGTCTGTCTCTATGTTTTTCCCACACCCGTAGCTTAAAACGGTGAATTTTAGGGCTGGAAGTCGAACGCATTGGTCAGCGTGGCTGTACGGCCACCGGAAGCGGCCGGAACGGGGACGAAACCCTGGTTAGTTTACAATCAACACTAATGACGGTAGATTGTATGATGACAGATTCCTTTTAATGGTACTGGCCAAAATAAGCAAATCACCTGAGTGTGTATAACTCACAAGTGTTGCATCTCGTTGGGGACCATTGGGGGCCAGGCTTATGAGTGCGGGCCCCCTTAGAACACCCACGTTGTCCTGTCTGATTTCAGTGATTTGCACGTACGCAGCACACTGTGTGTATGAAATGTAATATGAACGCATGTTGTTGAGCTTTATATGAACCCGAAAACTGCATTTATCGGCCTTTGGAGTGTGATTTGTGAAAGTTAGTCTGATCTCCAGCCTTCTTTTCAACATCGAACAGTGACTGGCGACTACCGGGTAATTGACAGTAACAGCTTGTTAAATGCTATCAGAACTGTACGCGACCGCTCCGGAAGTATCGTGTAGCTCTGACTGGCACTGTGAGCAACTTCTGTCTAAACTGAACTTGATAATAGACTGTGTAAATGTCGAGCATAAAATATATCGGCAGTATGATAAAAACGTGTCAGCCCGCTATAGCCAAGGTCCGCTATAGCCAAACTCTATCATAGCGAAGGTTAGGGTTAGGGTTGGCTAGTTAGGGTTTGACTATAGCGGACTGCAATCGATAAAAACTCCTTGAGGCAATTTCTCAGCGACAGCGTGGTTATACGAATCGAATGGCCGACGTGAGTCACTGTGATGCGAGTGCTCACTGCTCAGTGCTCGTTACAGACCGGAAGTTAATTGCTAGTCGCGGCTGCGCGTACAGCGGTGTCGGGTTTCGTCTAGTGCCTACAGCCGGGGCTCTCAGATGGCGCCGGGCCGGCCGGCCGGCGTACTCAGCTCGGCGTTGTTTGTGGGCAACCCTGAAACACGACGAACAGTTGCACCCGTCTGTCGACACCAGCTCTGCAAACAGTTTCGCTCTTCCGCCCATACACTCGTCTAGCTGACAGAAGGAGCCTACAACTGGTAGAATGGGGCCTGCCTAGTTGAACGGGGTTACCGCGGGACTACGACTTGTCAGGGAGCGACCGTGGACCCCAGCATGCTAGAATGCCGGACAAAGATGTAATTATGAAGTCATAGATTGCGTGCGAGTACATGGCGTCGACATGTCAGCGGATGGGTAGCGTGGCGTGGCTGTGTTGGCTTATGAGTGTTCAGTGAATGCCCGTGCCTTGTCATGTCGGCGTGTCCTCGGCTTTCAGTTGTATGCACTGTCCGACGCACAGCCTATTTGTTGGCGATTATCAAGACATAAGCGTCGCACTTAACCGAACTGCACAATGGCGCGTGCGTGCGTTAGACACTTGCAGGCAGCGTGTCAACTGTCGAACGTCATTTCCTTCCGGTGTTTCCGACTGACCCGTGATTAGAGAATACAAACACTCAGTTCGCTCACTCTGTCGCTCAGCAGTGCTGCTGCTCATTCACCGGTACTACTACTAGAGCCACAGCTAGAGCTCAGTGACTCGTCGGCGGCACTTCGCGCAATCGCACTTGACGGGCTACCGTAGTAGTCGAACCGGGGAACTAAAATTTCTCGTTTTGTGGGAATAAAATGCAATAGAAATGATTCTGTCTTTTTAGATACTGGGGGCCTTAGTGAACAATCCCACCGACTTACCCATCTCGAGACCCTGGGGAAACTTTTTGGTGGGCTTTTCAACATAAGTACCAGCCAATCAAAGACCATTTCGACTAGTCGACAATTGGATGCATTATTTACCCCTTTTGTATGGTGTCAAACCATACTAAATCGACCCAAAGGAGTTCATTTATGGTATCCATTTCTTTGCGTGATGTCACTGTGACGTCATACGCTTCGTCCCGCGACAGTATAGTCTGCTAGCCGGTATTAGATATATATCTATAAAAAATCCACACAAAACGTGTTTTTCACGCATGCGCAGATCCGTAACGGCCAAATCGATTCCAACCAAATTTTGCACATCAACTCTCTGGGGGGACGTAGTAATATATTTGACGTGACATCGAAATTGGTTGAGGGGTTTCGGGGCGGGGGGTTCGAAATTGGCCTCTCCCACTTGAACATTGGCTTCTAACACAGCATATTGCGATAAAATGTAAAAAAACTTAACAGTTTAAACATGGTGATAGAAGCCAAATCTCACGTCTAGAACGGCAAAGCTCATTTTGAAGCTCTGCGTTTGCATATTTTTCAATATACTACTTAAAACAGTCATTTTGAACTCTGACACCGACGTTGTCAAAAATATACTATAACATGTCTGTATTATGTCTCTATCTCTGTGTCTGTATGTCTGTTGCAAACATAGGCCCCTATATCAAAACCAGATCTTTAAAATTCCCATAACTTTTTACAATGCCCATTGCCTTTGCTCGGTACTCCTCTGGCCGCATTGCAATATGTCATGTACTTCCGGTTTTGTGGATGACGTCATGTTTTCGCGTAATGACAAGGTCACAAAAACCCCTTCACCGTCCCACTCTATACGCTAGCGCGGTATATGCAGTCGTTGTGTGTCTGTCCGTCTGTTTGTCTGTCACAAGCCGATGTGTATCTAAACGACTAAACGGATCAAACTGGTTTAGGTATGGAAGCTTCCTTCCACTGTGCTGTAAGGAGGTTCGGGTATCTCCAAAAATAAGGGTATTTCCCTCTGCAACTCCGTCCCAAATTTTATACTTGACTCGAAAAATTTCTTCAGGGCAAGTCGATCGTGTAGTCAACAAAGTTCATGGATGGTCGAGCTTGTTGACCACACTTACGACGGTCGACGTGTGGCTAGACGCACACAGCTAACTACACTCCGTCGACCGCAATGCTCTAACTGCATTACTTTGATCTGGTGTGGGTTTGTTATGCAGCAGTTCATAAGCTTATGATTGATATAGCACGTCGTGCAGTCTGTCTGCAGTAGAACAGCTTCTTGGATACAGCTGGTACAGAGGAAATGTGGAGACGCCCGGGCCACTCGTTCTTTGGTTGTCAACTTGTCATCAAAGTCGATCGTTCCGCGTCATCTCAGTATTGCGCAAGTGCTTTCTCAGCTGTGTCTTCCGGATTTTCTTTAACCCTTTTCTGGGAAGATGACCTATTGCCCTACTTGGTTTGCCGTGGAACGAGCCACGGGCAGCATCATCAACAATTCTGGGAAGTTTGAAGATCGAGTTTTGATGGTTGCAGAGAGACAGACATACAGCGCCTCTGAAGTTACGACCTTACGGCGCTATACAAATCTGTTTATTATTATTTTTTTTGACCCTCGGTAGATATGTTCCCGAGGGAGTTTAAAAATTAAGATATACAAAATTGGGTACAGATCTATCAGTCCGTGCAGTCAGGGGTTGGCAAGCTGTCATGTAA
>Ga0126325_10000313_pt1 | contig 13071 bp, 9 predicted proteins | sample InaspJWI14metaG_FD_94487 | JGI IMG/M metagenome (GOLD analysis project Ga0126325, IMG submission 94487) | Marine gutless worms symbiont microbial communities from Oahu, Hawaii - Inanidrilus sp. 1 OAHU.JWI-14 metaG | ecosystem: Host-associated > Annelida > Digestive system > Unclassified | place...
TAAAACCAATCTGGATTTTACTGAAGCAAGAGACAGTGAGTGGCAGTGGTCTGCACCTAGCTGCAGACAGATAACCATGCCAGCACCCCACCGCTCAGTTTTTTTACAGGCAGGATGCCCTTCCTGTCGCCCAACCAATGGTGTCACAGCACTGAAGGCAACTAAATTTGCAATACACTCGTATTTAAACATCCCACCACACCTTAAATATGTCGCTACACTACCTTGTGAAATATGAATGTCAGAAAACTGGCAGCAGTGTGAAATATTTATTGTGATTAATGATAAATGTCAAGGTAGTATAGCCAAGAATTTAAGATGTGATGCGTTACTTCATTGCAAATTTATCATTCAGTTTGCTGGTGAAGAACTTTTAAAATCAGTGAATATTTGGCAAAGTAACAGGCAAAATGGTTGATTGTGTCACTCCCCATTTGCCTAAGACATTTGTCTTCAAAGATTCAGAACTTGCCGGATAAGTAAAATAACTTGTGTATAATGGAGAGAAACAGTTGCTAATTGTTGTTATATTAATAGATTAATAGACAGATTAATGTGAGTTTATTATCGACGAATATCAAACTGCTGTAGACCATTTTGACTTAATGACTAACAGGCTGATGCCATCAGTAACTGACTGACTGCTGATCATGTACGGCATTTTGCTGCAACATCTTTTTCTTTGTTACCACAGTTGTGTACATTGTGTACAATCAATAATGGGATTTTTTATGTGGCTGATGTGAACGTCTTTTTGTTACTGAATTAACTAATGAATATATTACGAGACAAATATTTAACAGAGTTTTTAAAGTGGCTAAGTCTTACATGGCAGTTTGCTTCAATTATTTCTTGAGCATGGCGATTTTTTGAACACAGATATTTCATCAGGTAGTATAGCATATACTAGTATAGTTAAGGTGTGTTGGGATATTTAAATACGAGTTTGTTGCCAATTTATATTTTTATGTTTGTATGGTCTAATTTGTATTTTTTTTGTAATTGTGTGAATCCAGCATGCATTGCTGCCATACCGAATAAACGATTTTGATTTTTTTTTGAATTTACGACTGAGTCTGCCAGTGAAGGAATTTTGAAAATCGGTTAACATTTGTGGAAGTTATGGGCAAGAGTTTAGTGTCTTGTTTTTTTTGACTCAAGATGTAGTTTCTCCATTACATAAGACCTGTAGTAAGCTGTGAGAATTTTGCTTCAAGCTCACCTATTATTGTTATGTTACTGTGGCCTGACATTGATGTGTAGTTATGACCTTATATAACTTTTTTGTTAATGAGCTTTTGTAATTGATATGTTTGTGTTCGATGAATTGTTGGCATTAGAACATCACGTTGCAACCACCAAATCCTGCTGTTCATATAGACTTCAGACCCATGCAGATCAAGCCTGATATTTTTCATCCGACATCCATTGCCTCCATTTCTTTCACTGGTAACAACAATGTGTTTAATTCATTGTCAGTAGTTATTTATTAACACGTCGTACTTTAGATGTGTTGATATTAGTTCAGATCAAGCTCTGCCGAATGTTTACAGCATCTGGCAGGTTAATAGTATCGGCTTGGCTTATTGTTGCTGCAAATTGTCCAGTAGTATTGGCTGTCTTGTGCGTTTTAACGTTTTGATGCCAAATTCACATTTTAGTTAAATGATTGGCTGATGTAACATTTGTGACTTTGGGTTTTTGCCTAATCAGTCGCAACTCTGAGGCATGTATAGTTGTTTGAACTTTGAACATAGATTATTTTTACATACATACACACACACACACGTTTAACGGCCCTTTTTCCGGGACTACCCGGGTGAGCCGGTACCAGAAAGGCAAAACCAATCTGGATTTTACTGAAGCAAGAGATAGTGAGTGGCAGTGGCATCATCTGGGCCATATGCAAGTCTACACCTAGCTCCAGACAGATAACCACGCCAGCACCCCACCACTCAGTTTTTTACAGGCCGGATGCCCTTCCTGCCGCCCAACCAACAGCATCAAAGCACCGAAGGCCATATTTTTACATACATGCCTGATGTAAATTTCTTTTGTATTGTGTATACTATACTGTGTTGTTTTGTACAGCATCCAAAGTCGTAACGATGAAACAGTGCAGTGGCAAAATTGTTGTCAAGTCAAAAAACTCTGGACACAAGTTGACAATACCATACCAGTCTTCAGTACTGCATGGGTTAGTTAGTCTAGAGCTCTTGGTTGTTGATAGCCTCATAGTTCCTAACCACGTTAGCAGAAAGGAACTGCAGTTTTTGTGGCAGTCCACCCATATCTGCTGTATCTTTTGAAGCAGCAGACCTTTGACCTTGGTTTTTGAGCCCTTGGCTGGTACTCATTTCCCATCCCACTGAGGATAAGAGGTTGAGTTAGCCTGAGGTACTTGTTATATCCTGCTTCATGGGTCACGTGTTTCAGTACAGACAGGTTTTGATGTAGCATCCAATAATGACCATAAAAACTATACTGCCAATATGCAGTGAGTTACATTTAGTAAGAATAAATACAAATATTTAGTCAGACCTCCTCACTGTACATGGAGTCACCCACGGAACGAGCGGCTTGACTATCCCTGAGATGATTCTACCCGTCCCATTGCAGAGCTCCAGAGGAGTGCTGACGGCCGTGGACACACTAGTTAAACGACTCAAAGAGCCCTCACCAGCTACGTGACTATGCTGACGATGAATGTGTGATGGAGGAGTGTTTGCTAATTTGGAGCCTTTTTTCTTATGTTGCAGGTCTTTGGTGTACAATGGCAGTCAGATGCTGTTCTACACAGGAGATATGACGAGCGGTTCCCCGAGCAACATAACACACACCATTTCCATCACAAATACGTTCAACGTCACCATCGTCGTACACAACATCGGCCTGGCACCAACGTCTCGCGATATGTTTACAGTTAGTGCCACTTCACTGCTGCAGTTGTTACTGGTTTCCAGCACTTCATAGCTTAATTGGGTTTAGGTTGATCATTAAATCTTGCCTCTGAGCCCATAGAGCCCCAAGGCTGGACTGTGCAACACTAAAGAAAAAATTTGGCCACTGGAACAAAACTCAGTGAACAAGAAATGTGTAGATATTATGAATCACTGTAATGCGATATACTTTAAACTGCTGGGCTTTTACTTAATATTATTAGGAACTCTGTGTTTTTAAGTTATTGGGCTTTTGAATCTGTCAATACTAATCTTGTAAGTTGCCTGTGCAGCATTGGATTTATGGGCTTGCTTGGCACCCTCAGCTCAAACCTGTGAATGAACCTGTAGGGCTATGTTTTTGGTGGGCCTTCATAGTGTGTCTGTCTAGATTACTATGTGGCAGTGATACCAGTAGTCACTGTGATAGTGATTATTTTAATGTAGCAAACCTTCAAATAACTGTGTGAAACGGTGTCTAGCTTATCAAGTTTTTATGAGGATGCTTGACATTGTCTTTTTATGCATCGTTGAGTCAGACTTAATAGTTATAGGTGCTTTGGATTGTCATTGCTGTGAACAGTAGTAGTTTAGATATGTATTTGTGTGTGTTAAATTAGGTTTACCTGGAAAATGATGTGTTTTGTGTGATTTTTAATAATGCAGATATCCAGTTTCAGTCACCCATGCATACTACATCCACAGCAAACCATATCATTGTTCAACATTATGTTTCATACGAACCTGACGATGCCTCATTTTAGCACCGATGTTTACCTACATACAAACACATCAGTATTCAAGATTCCACTTTATGTGTATCATGGTCATTTGAAAGTGAGTAGTTTTTACACGTTCATAGAACAGTTGGATTTGTCGCAGTATCGTTGAGCATGTGAAATTGTTAGTTTTGTATGATGATTGATGTGTAATTAATTTGTGCTTTGATGGTCTGTCTAGCTTTCACATTTTTTGCCTTTAATGGTACTGAGTGTCCTTTTTATGCCATTGTAAGTAATTTGTAGAGCTGCTGTCTGGTGCAGAGTGGTTGATGTTTACTTTTCCCAGTTTGCAGAAATTTACTACTAAGGTTTTGCTATTTATTGCTCTTTGAGAAAAATGAAATTTGATAACTCCACATTTTTTTGCTTTGTTTAACAGTGCACCGAAGAGCTGGCATTAAGTTAGCATGACGTCCCTTCTTTCAGGATTCAGTTTGTGAATAAAGAAAGTGTCAGCAAATGGTTGATTTTCTCTGGCTGGGGAGTTCAGTGCTTTAAGTTTACTTTGAGTGCTTAGAGATTGTTGATTGGGTAGCAGTAGAGGCATTCAGCCTGTAAAACTTGTGCCAGTTATTATCAGAAGTTCTCTTTTGAGACCAGTTGATCTGGCTTTACTGGGAGATATACATTAAAATGTTGTGTATGTGGATACATATTCTGTATTAAACAGTTCTAAGACACTGATTTGAAAATTGCACAATTTAGTGGTTGTGCATGGTGTTTTTTGTGTGTGCAGGTGGTACATCATCGTCCAGAGATCTCCAAAGGTCAGCTCGACTTTGGGACGCTAGCGATGGGTGAAAAACGAACAATGAATTTCACGCTTCGCAACGATAACCCAGTTGATGTGTGTTTCTGCATGTTTTGGTGTTTCTTATCTAATCTGTTTAATTGTGCTGCTGCTTACTGTTTCAGATAACAAATGTAAAGGCAGAGACATCTGTATGTTGGGGAATTGGTTGGTAGATTAGGAAAGGATATGACACCTTGGTTGGCAGCATCTAGCTTACCCATTTTCTCCTGCAATCTGGTTATTGCTTAATAATCATTAGCTTATATAATGTGAGGTAACGTGCTATCATAAGGCATTGCCTTCATCGGCTCTGTGCATTTGTTATTGTTCCAACATTCTTAGAGTTATTAGTGGTACTTTCAGTATCTTGCTTTCAGGTAATTCATGCAGCCAAATTTTATTCTAATAGTTTTTTTCTGTCTTACTAAATTTCACTGCGTGAAAAGTATAGGAATTCGTGCAAGTTCTTGTTTTGTTTTTTTTATCTGATTACGGTAATGATATGCTTTTGCTGTTAACAATGATATAAAAGAATGTGAATGAGAGTAAAATGTAGACATTGATGTGTCACTGCACTTTTGGAGTTCTTGTTCTGCATGACAGGTAGTTAAGTACAAATTGTAGTTATTCCATGTCTTTAGCAATCAGTCGTAAGCTAAGCTTACTGATGCAGTGACTGGACATGGTTATGAACTGATGTAATGTTACTGGATTTAGCAAGGTTTGCTGCTCTTGGAGGCGTCGTGCATGTGACGCAACTGGACCGCACAGTATACCTTGATGATGATGATATCTATTTGTGTGTTGGTTGTTAGATTGTCATCAGCAAGTTTGTTTGCAACATGGCTGGCACTAGTATACGGCTGTTAGGCATTGAGCAAGGCAATGGTACTGCTCTCAGTCAGTCGTACAATATCTCGTCCTTTGCGGATGATCTGGTTGGTCAACTTGCAAATGGTTTTCAAGCGAATAAGCTAATTTTTACATTTGATGCTTTAATATTATAGAATGCTGGAAAATGCAAAACCTTAGGTTAAAAGTTTTTGTCTTTTGAGTGACTCTTGTGATATTGTTTTATTATTTCAGAATTACACAGTTACACACGTGATGCTATGATAGGGCTGTAAATGCTAGGGCCCTGTGTTTGTTGGTCTGTCCGTCACAAGTAGGTGTTCTACCAAAACAGCAGTCTGTGTTGTGTCTCCACTGTCAGCTGTCAACATGGCGCTGCCCACACTTGCTGGTGACTGCTGCCACATGCAGCATGGCGTCTGCATCTATTGATCAATGTCTGCTGCTGTCAGACGCTGGCACTTAGCAGCAAACCCACCTGCCACTGTTGCTGCTGTCGATCGATTGGACAGGCAGACAGGTGGACGGACGGACGGATGCCCAACTGTTACATACAAGTTACTGTTATTGATGCTGCCAGTATTCCTATGCGGGCAGCGTCAGCCATCAATAACAGTACTTCTTTGTGCAACTTTATCCTGAACTCTGCACCTAGAAAAATTTCACCGTGGCACGTTATCTGTGTTGTCAATTTAGTTTGACCAGTGTGACCATTACTGTGCATCAGCTTTGTGAACAACATTGTGGACGCGATTCAGTGCAACTTGTCAGTTTGTCTGTGATATGTGCCTTTTGTGCTGTTTTGTAGCTAATACTGAAACCGTTCCACATAGCAGTATTTTGTGTCCAAGTGACGGCCCCTGAGCAAGAAGGTGCTTTCTCTGCTGAAGTAATATTTACTACGCAGTTTGAGGTACTTTTCTGTTTTCATTTCAGCAGTTATGTTCTGCATGTCAACTTATGCCATATTAGGTTTTGTCATATGTGGTTTTTCATACTGATGTGATGTGTTACTGATTCTAATATAATGTTTTCTGTGCACATTTGACAGAGGCTACAGTAAAGAGTCTGTGTGAATGTGATGATACATACTTGACCAGGCATAACTAGTTTTTGAACACAGGCCAGTAATTAGAGTGAATGGCAGCTTTTGACATCAATGGTGCCAGTTGTTATTAATACATTTAAACATTACCACTGTAATTAGTCCACAACTTTGCCATGACCGATTTTCTACATTTTTTAACTGTGAGACTCAGTAACGAGAACTCATTAATACTTCTCGTAGATTATCTACAGAATTTCTTGGATATGGTTTCGGATATAGGTGGAAAGCTTTTGATGACTTGTATGAGTGTATTATAAGGAAGTAATGTCTGGATTATTTATTGCGCTTTTTTTTGTAAAACTAGGATTTAAAAGATGCTTCGTATGTAAACAGCATGTGTGGTGAGTTTTATTTCAAATGTCTTGCAGCATCTCTATATCCCAGTTACTCTGCGGACGGCGGAAGGCAGCTTGAACGTTGTGCCTGACAAGCTGGTCCTCAAAAAATGCTTTCCGGTTCGTTACGTTCTCTGCTTGTCTTTGTTTTAATCATTGGGTTGAATAAGTCTGAACGTGTTTGCTTAGTGCTTTCTGCAGCAGATGAAACAGGCAGAGATTGAAATGAGTCTTTACATTCACTGCAGACAGTTCACGTTGTTCATGTGTATTATTCTTATGTAAGGATGCTGTATTGAATTTTTGTCTGTGATGTTATTTTCTGTGTACAGCTGGTTAGGATTAACTGAGACATAAATTCAGTTGTATTATATACTTAGGGATGTGACTGATCCAGCTGAAGTCTGCTTCCGTCAGATTCGGATTTTGTGTTTCCAATCCTTCGGATTCGGATGCAGATTTGCCATGCGATCACAGTTTGTTCTGTTGCATAGCTATTTATCGATGTCTGCATATACTAAACACCAAATCGGACGACATATACCGGTCCCGTTTAGCATTTAATATTATACAGACATCAAGAAATAGCTATTCACTGTACATTTGTTTACTTCTGTGTGGCAAACGACGGACGGCGATAAATGATGAATGAGAGCTTTATGGCAATGAACGCTAAGTCCGAATCCGATGCAAACGAGTGTGTAAATCAGTTCGATTTTGAATTTGCCTAAAATTGTCAGATTCTGACAACACTCGAATTCAGATTCGTACTCTGACACATTCCTGTATGTACTACAGACTGATCTGGACTGAACGCTTTTGTACATGATAGTTTTTTATCAGTAGCCAAGACTTGTTGTACCTGCACTGATCAACTGTGTTAGCAGCTACCGTTGAATATTTTTATGAATGTTGCAGGGTCGACTGTCAACATTTCCGCTTCATGTTCACAGCTCGTTTACACATCCTCTTGAAGTTCGCAGCGTTACCTTCAGTCCCAACAGTTCTGTTTTCCGATATGTTCCAATCAAAGAAGAGTCTGTTGTTTTAGGAGCCAGTCAGGAAACACTGGTGAGTTAATAGTAGTGGTGGTTTCACTAAACATTTTGTTGTGTTTTTTGTGAGTTTGGGGATTTTATGTTGTTTTTTTTATAGAATGTGCATTTTATGGATAGCCATGAACATATGCTGAATGATAAGAGACTGAGATTTTTAAAGCGACTATTTCATGAGAATGCAGATCCTTTTGTGCCTCCACCCATCCATACAAAGCACAAAAAGCAAAAAAATGTGGCATATTGGATTGCAAATATTGCTGCAGGCACTAAAACCTAACCGTGACAACATTGCAATATTCTGTGTGATCTGAAAATTTTTTTACTGTGAAATATATATAACTTCTTGTCGTCTGTGCCTCTGCAACTGCATCCTCAGACTTCATGGAGCTATATATAAAAATATGTATATAATTTCTTTTATTGTATCATATTTTATTATAGCAGTTTATGTAAAAATGTGATTCATGATTACTGATGTTTTGTCGGCAGATTGGCCACATACAGTTTGATCCGCGCCGTGAATGTCGAGATGACTGCTACGTTTCGTTACCAACACACATTCCAGGCAAGTCAGCACCGATGAACTTTGACCTGCCCGTAGTGACAGTTGCATTGTTTGTTGTGTTCTTAAATTAAATTGGAGAAGTAGCAAATTCATTACTTTGATTTGATGAACTGGTGCCTTCAGTGCTTTGACGCTGTTGGTTGGGCGGCAGGAAGGCATCCGGCCTGTAAAAAACTGAGTGGTGGGGTGCTGGTGTGGTTATCTGTCTGGAGTGAGGTGCAGACTTGCATATGGCCCAGCTGATGCCACTGCCACTCACTGTCTGTTGCTTTAGTAAAATCCAGATTGGTTTTACCTTTCTGGTACCAGCACACCTGGGTAGTCCCAGAAAAGGGCCGTTCAACGGGTGTGTGTGTGTGTGATTTGATGAACTGTTACCTTGGCCTCATAATAGTTAGATTTCTGATAAGCAGTGGTGGCTTTAGGTGATGCTTCTAGCCATATTTGCACCAATGTTTGTGAAAACAGCCATACAGGGTATGAGACAAGTTGCCAAGTACATTAATTTTATCAGGTTAAAGGTTACAAGGCTATGCAGGCAGTAAAACTTTGCACCAACAAAAATCGTTCAGTTTTTAACTGGAGGTGCCTGCTGATGCTGGTTGACCTGTCTATTGGCCATAAAACGGATGGTTGGTTGGTTATAAGTATGATCGAACATTTAAGAATTCACTGTTGAGTCTCGTGGTTGACAGAAGGCAGAAAATCAGTCATAGCAAAATTGTGGGCAAATTACACTGGTAATTTTAAAGACTCATGATAGCCAGTGTGCCTCAGTTTATGCATCACTTTGTAGATGCTGCTTTTATGCTGCTGTTTGTTTGTGACATTTTTGTTACAGTAAGTAAGTAAGTCCATTTATAAAGTGATTTTAATCTAACGTTTTCAAATGTGCCTTTGACGATTAGTCCAGCACAAACAAAACCGTCTTCAGTTCGTGAACTAACTGTCCGTGACTAATGTCATCAGTGCCGAAATGTTACGGTTGATTGTTCCATACACTTGGCTGACACTGTTGTCTGTGGAGTGGCTTATAATTTTGCTGTGAAAACATTCTTGTTCTGTAGAGGAGATTGATTGATTGACTGACTGTGGTGACTGTTTACAGCTGGTCACACGTGGCTGCTTGGGTCAAAGCTTGACCACGAAGTGACCGACACCGATCAGTATTTATTTACACGCTTCACACAGAAGTGGGATGAGATTGGCACCAGTCAGCAGTCCATGTATGTGTTGAATCGCTTACATGATTGTTATTTGCATAAGACTGCTTTGATGTTGTTGGTTTGTTTTTGCACAATTTAAAGTCACGTAGATGTATTTTTGTTTACCAGCAGGATGCTTGATATCTATAGCATAATTGTTAGGCCTCATCACTGTGCAAAGCATGAGATGTGGTCTCTGATTGCTAGTTCGTGGTCTGTGTGTGTCTGTTAGTCACGACCATGAACCCTTCAAAAATGGCCAAACCGTTGTTTTATAGGTGCAGCAGCGATGCAGTTTTCCACTGTCGTTGCTGCAGTAACTTTTTTCTTAATGACACTCCGTTTCTGTTACCAGTTGTTGGCTGTGTGACTGTTGGCAGAATTAATGTAACGGTGCAACTTGACACCAACAAAGTTCGTGGCTTTCTGTTTCCTGCTGAAGCTCAGCTGACGTGGCCGTCACTTACACGATCATCATCGATTAGGTTTCCTTTCACCCAGATTGGCAACGTCTCGGTACATTCGTGTTTTTTGTTAAGGTGTTTTATGTGGATGTAGAATGCAGTTATTTAATAATGTTACTATTATAATACATACCAGGATGGGTGTGAGCGGGTGAATGTTTCTTCTGGTACCGGCCTACCCGGGTTGTCCCGGACAAACGGCCGTTAAATGGTTGTTGTTGTTGTTGGTATAATACATGCATTTCTATTCCACCATTGCATATATCAGAAGGAGTGAACAATTGAATTCTATGTTAGAAGTGCTGTATAACAAAAGATATGCAATCTTGATAATCACATGCTACACTATTTCATATGATTGACATAACAGGCACATACTGAATGAATAATAAATCCAGCCACTGAGCTTATCATGATTGTCCTTTATCTGGTTTCTCTCTTATTATTGGTCTATTCAGGGATCAGTGACCCTTGCATCAGGAGTACAGTGCTGCATGAAATATAATGAGGCGAGGTCACTGATTTGGGACATTGCTTTGAGTTTCCTTCATTGTCTTGACACCGTAGGCTAGACGACAGGAAGGACATCCAGCCGATAACAACATGTGCCACTTACCTTCAAATGTTCTTTTCCAGAACAGATAGAAAAAGTATTCAAAGTAAACCGATGGGTAACCAGCTAACCCATGTCTGCAGGATGACCATTAAAATGGTGCTGATGGCGTGTGGGTAAGTGGATGGTGGTGGTTGATGTCTTGTATTAAGAAATCAAAGTTAATTAGAATTTTTTTGCTGTTCCATTAAATCATTGTTCTGTTAAAACTGTTTGTCTGGTTTTGTCGGTCTGTTGCAGTTATCTGAGTTTGCGCTAGAAAATCCTGCAGATGTTCCGACCGTCGTACAGCTGGTTCCGTTGTCCATCTATCCCAATGCCCAGTCCCTGCTCGATGTCATACCTTTGCTCATTCCACCTGACATAGTGGCCGATCTAGTTACCAGTGCTAATGACGACGATGGCGACCGCAGCGTTTTTACGTTTTCCGATCCAAAAAACGAGCTGGTTGCATCATGGCCCGATGCTACGTCCATCTCACATTTTCGCCGGGCAACAGAAACAGTGCTTGGCATGCGTCCCAATCCACGGACCATTGCGTTGCTGATGCCGGCCAAGTCCAAAGTTTCTGTTCCTGTCATTTTCGAGCCACACGATGAGCTACTCCATACATCTTTGATCATTGTTAGGTGAGCCGAAAAAAAGATGTAAAATGTATGTTGTTTTGACGCGTAGTTTGATTAATGGCCAAAAATACACAGCCTGTCTACCTTTGATTTATGTCTTGAGCATTCAATACATAACTAGTAGTTGCATTTTTAAGTGACAGGAATCAGGTATGGGAAAAAATGACAGATTTTATAGCTGTATGCCAGGGGCCCGTTTTACAAAATATATTACAATTTATAGTAAAATTAAGTTTTCTTGCACAAGAACAACTTATGATAGTGACTTACCTCGTGGTAAGATTAGTCTTAGCAATATCCTAAGCTGATTTTAAACAAAAACGGTAACAAAAAACAATCACACGCCAGTTTTTCAGTTTCGTCTGATTAATGACTATTGTAACACAGCTAGGTGTTGATTGTAACATTTTCCAGAGTTTTATCGTAAGTTTATTTTATAATAATCGTAAGATGTTTTGTAAATTAGACATCCGTCATAAGTAAATCGTAACTTTGGCATTATCGTAAGATTATCGTTAGGTTGTCGTAAGATATTCTGTAAATCGGGCCCGAGGATCTTTGATCATACGGAGTCTGTAGCCACTTTGTGCAGTGTTTTATTGATTTTGTTTCGTTAGTTACTGATGTCTGATGCAGCATTTGCTTGTTGAATGTACTTTGCAGGAACAATCTTACGATCATTGATGTGGTCACTATGCAAGGCCAAGGTGGCTACGGCGATCTCAGGTTTAGTAATCGCAAACCCGGTTCACAAAAGCCGCTCACGTTTGAGATGAGTGACAAACAGCTCAAGCAGTGTGACAGTGAGTTCCATCAAGTGATTGCTGCTGTTAATTCAACTCGATTTATTTCAGTATTGCGCTCAAGGTCCGTGACACAAGAACAACATCAACACGATAAAGGATTTAAAAATTAAATTGAGACAGTGCCATAGTGATTCCTTTTGAAATTAAATTGGGAACTGGCATTGGAAGTGAATGAAATGGATTAGTGCCTCTTCCCACAGGAATAATGATGAGGCCAGTTGGTGATCTTTCTGTGGTTGGGGTCGCTGAACAGAACAGGTGTATGGAAATGTTTACATAGGCCAACACTTGAAACTACTACACTACACTAAGAAGATAAAGGTAGCCAATACTTGATTACCGAGTGTAGGGTTCCAGAGTTGATCTCGATTCTTGGCAGTCAGCCTGCAGGTGACGTGAGTCACAAACCCGGCGGTAGGCTGCCATTACTTTCTGCCAGCTGGGCCTGCAGTTACCCCCACAACCCTTAAGAGGGCTGCTACCAATTTTGCTGCTTGGTGAACAGAGGCACGATGGGTGTGAACAGTTTGCCCAAGACGTTACCCGACAGCATTGCGGCTGCGATTTGAACACAGGCCCTACTGCGCTTCAGTTCAGCATGCTTACACTACACTACACCAATTTAACGGCCTCTTTACTAGGACAACCTGGGTAAGCCAGTACCAGAAAGGTAAAACCTGTTTGGATTTAAATGAGGCAATAGATTATTGGGGTTTTTGGGATGCAGTAGCATCGGCATGACCATATGCAAACAATCTGCACCTCGCTTCAGGCAGATAACCACACCAACACTACACACTACACTACACACATTTAACGGCCCTTTGTCCAGGACTACCCGGGTGAGCCGGTACCAGAAAGGTAAAACCAATCTGGATTTTACTGAAGCAAGAGACAGTGAGTGGCAGTGGCATCAGCTGGGCCA
>Ga0126325_10000315_pt1 | contig 13027 bp, 7 predicted proteins | sample InaspJWI14metaG_FD_94487 | JGI IMG/M metagenome (GOLD analysis project Ga0126325, IMG submission 94487) | Marine gutless worms symbiont microbial communities from Oahu, Hawaii - Inanidrilus sp. 1 OAHU.JWI-14 metaG | ecosystem: Host-associated > Annelida > Digestive system > Unclassified | place...
CCACAAGCTGACTCGAGCCAAGCCATAACAGCTGTGTCTTCGCCGCGTTCAGCCGAAGTCTGCACGCACTCAGCCAGGCGTTGATGTCCGCGACACATGCAGCGAACTTGTTAACTGCCAAAGGAACATTTTCGACGGACGTGTTCAGGTACACCTGGCAGTCGTCGGCGTACATGTGTAGACGTAGACTTTACAGACGACCTTACGATTTTGCAAGTGAACTGTACCCAAGGTAAGCCTTGCGCACTTCGTGAGATGTTTCGCACTTTGGACGAGCGTCGTAAGTCGATCGCAACTTCGGCATTGTCGTGAGATAATCGCAAGACTGTCGTAAGATATTTTGTAAATCGGGCCGCCGGCCTACTCAGACCGAGACGAGGAAAATTATCAGCAGACACGAAGAAGCGGCTTCCTCGCTCGAGGCACACTTGACCGGCATCGTCAGCGTGCGCATTGTTCACGCGAGATTAGTGTTCAGTTCACACCGCCCGACAAGACGCGACGAAACTGTCGCGTCGCGTCGGGCGGTGTGAACTGGACATGAGGCATAAATCGTTTTGTCTAGGAAAAAATACTGAACTAGGTGAGACGCAGGGAGTGAAACACTTTTCTCCGTTTCCGTCGAGTTTTTCGCGTATTTTGTTGTGTGGACATTCTGTTGCCTGAAGGATCTGAGATTTTTTTGCTTGCGACTGGCAGAGTTGGCAGGCTGCAGAGCTCCGCTAATTGAACCGCGCGACGAAATCGTGGTGTAGACAGAGCTTGACGATCACCTGTGATAAACTATCGGTCGAGCGTCGGAGCTCAGAGGCACTGTCAACTCACGCGACAGACGACGGTCCAGTTTATCACGCTCTGAGCGTCCATCTTTCTCGAGTTAAGTTGATTACACGTTTCGACGATGGATACGATGTGGCGAAATTTTCTAAGTCCGGAGTTTTGGACAAAGTTTCAGAGGGAAGTTATTCCCCTTCTTTTTGTAGATGCCTAAATTTCCTTACAACGCAGTCTAAGATAGGTCGATAGAAGCCTATATGCCAAAACCCCCAGCTCAATCCGTCCATCCATTTCGATCGAACACCGACTTGTGAGAGACAGACAGACACACACAGACACAGGGTCATAGCTAGCTAGTACCCGCGTTAGCATAGCGTCGCGCGGGTAAAAATTGAAACTGCTGTTGAACGTGAATTTCGCAACGAGACGCCGGCAGCCTCTTGAGCCTGTCTGCTAAAGTTGTTTTCGAGGCCATTTTCGGTTGTTCGAGGAAAGCCGACAAGCTAATGCTGAATGTTCTACACAATACGCGGGAGAATTAGACAGATCGGTTGTGCATTATTTTCTTGCGTTACTGCATAATTTCAGTTTCCACCGTAGATGCGGACTGGCGCGATAAAAAAACTTATCTCCAGCAAGTCGGTGTATTACGTGCAACTAGCGAACGTCTATATAATGCCGACAACGTAGACAAAATATCAGTCACGGCAATGACTCAGACACTCACGATCATCCAGTTTTATGTTGCAGCGAGAGTATTCTTATTTGCTGCTCTAACCTGTTCGTTCTTGCCGCGACGTCTCCTTTTGTATAGGAATAAATGCAGTGTTTAACAGTGGGTTTATCAGCGTCTGTCACATGATCATTTTTGCCACGTTGTGTAATGCAGAAAGATTGACTTCAGTGCTTTGACGCTGTTGGTTGGGCGGCAGGAAGGGCATCCGGTCTGTAAAAACTGAGTGGTGGGGTGCTGGCGTGGTTATCTGTCTGGAGCGAGATGCAGACTTGCATAATGCCCAGTTGATGCCACTGCCACTCACTGTCTCTTGCTTCAGTAAAATCCAGATTGGTTTTACATTTCTGGTACCGGCTCACCCGGGTCGTCGCAGACAAAGGGCCGTTAAACGGGTGTGTGTGTGTGTGTGTGTGTGTGTAATGCAGAAAGACACATTCAACGGGCGTTCATAGCGCCTGATCTGGTAGCCGGTCGCGCTGATATCGTGCTCGTCAGACTAAGTCGTGCGTGTCGTTGATTATTCCGTTGTTGCGTTCGTCATCATCACACAACAGTTCGTGTTGTCGACATCTATGCATTTTGTAATTTCGTTCGGTGCTACTAAACGTTTTCATTATTTACCCCTTCCATGCATGGGCGCCCGTAGGAATTTTTCCAGGGAGGGGCGGGGGCTATGGGACATGGCGAGCGCGGGGTTTGGGGCAGAGCCCTGGTGAGGGGGTCAAGAGGCTGAAACCCTTCCCTTCCGAGACTGGAAGCAATGAAGCATTTGTACACCCAAAGAAAAGACCAAAACGTAGGCCTATTAAGCTATTATTAGTTTTCCATCACCCACTCTCTCTTTCATTCCAGACTTAAAGCCTTCCTTTTCTGCAAATCCTTCCCACTGCTACCTTTCTTTTTCTCTTTAAGGACTGACTGCATGATTCCCCAGACTTTTACTGTTACTTCTAGCATATCTGTTTTTACTTTCTAGTTTTTATGTTTTACAATTTTTAGTAGGCGTTTCCGTGCGGTAGATTAAGCTGACTCATGTCGGCTTTCGAGCGCACGTTAAAATAGCATCTCGTATCGTATCGTATCGTATCGTAAATACACGAGGACCGTCTAAATAGACGCAGCCGTCCCTCCGTCACCAGTTGGTCCACACTGCATGGTCATCTTGTGTGTGTAGACGCATGCATTTTTGATGCGCACCTGTAGCGTCTCTACCTGCATTGGGGCCCTGGGCATCCCCAGCCGAACGGGGCCCCTCGCTAGAAAGTATTTACAGGGTTTCCCTTACAGTTGATCTTTGAAAAGATACACTGTAATAAGATAATTAGTTTTAAAAATATATTTCACCACAGCCAGTTGGGGGCCCCTCAAAAAGAAAAAAAAATCCGGGGGCCCTGGGCACGTGCCCAATGTGCCCATTGGTTAAGACGGCCCTGCCATAATGGCTGAGATGGAAACATTGAGTCTATATGCACCTGCCCGTTGGTCTTCAGTCCATGTCCCGTGGGCGCCTGTGCTTCCGTGCCCTGCTTTATAAATAGGGAACGAAAGTGTGCCGAAAATTACAATAAATAACACAATAAATTCTTATAAAACTGCAAGTAGCATTTTGGTAATTTCAAACCGTACCAGTTTCCGAGTGCTGTTCGATAAAATTGCTTCCGTATATTTTATTTGAAAACTATATTTATGTTTTGGCATTGGAAACAGCCAGCACAGGGAACCAGCACTGTGCCAACTGTATCGGCACACTTTCGTTCCCTGTAGACTTTTATAGCAGCGTTTTTGTTTCGAGCTGAACACGTTACGTGCTTAGGTAATTCTGTACAGTTACGGTACACATGTGTTGACATTTTTTGCAGAATGTATTCTATTTTGAACGAATATTTTTTTCGTACCGTGTTATTTAGCAGTTTCGTTGGCGACGACGGTGGTCCGAATGCCTTGTGTTCTGCGCGTTTGTGTGATGCGGACAGCAACGCTGTCGACTGACGTCGTACAGTCGTGTTGTTCTGATATTTATTTTTCGAGTTGTCACGACTGTTGAACAAATAAGAACGAAAATAACGTATACAGAAAACGTGTCTTGCTCGCCGCTGCTCGATGCCTGGATAATTTTTATTTGGAATTCTTTCTGAGCACATTTATTTTCCCGCGAATATTCCAATTTGCCTCATCACTTGATCCTGTGCCTGCACGCGCTGCATGGCGGGGTTCCGCTTTTTGGTGTTTGTTGTTTTATAAAAACGGATTCGTTGGGCCAGTGAATTTATTGCAAAAGATGGTCGTCATTATTATTTACCCAGATGACTAAATAACTTATACATATCGTAACGTCACCGTACTACTGTCACCAGTGTTTAGAAACTTTGCTAAACCGGATCACTATGTCTCGTCTGTGCGATGTAGACACTGGTCGTCATGACAACGATGACGTATGTCTCTATACGGTTGCCAGGGCGACCCTGCAGCAGCAGCAGCAGCAGCAGCTGTGGACAGCCGTCCGGCTCAATACTTTATCGTTAATCCTCGCACGTCTGCCAAGTCCGCCCGCGTGCTACTCTGACTAGACCGTAATTCATTCTACGCATCACACCGAGCCTCAACAGCTCCTCAGTCCACGTAGATGTCTTCATGCAGACGGACTGGTCACTCCCACGGCGCTATCGAATAGTTGCACCAACAACACGGCAGTCATAGACCGCAGACTCCGCCCCCGGTGTTGCCATCTGGGAAGTTACTTTAAGCGCCCGAAAAGTAGTCCCGCGCGTACGTTGGCCAGCATCTGGTGTTACTGCGCACGTTTTACAGCCAAGCCCAAGGCTGCGTGTGCGCTGCGCTTCAGCTGGGCGGCGACGTCGAGCAACCTTGGCTTATGAGCAAATATGACGTCATCCATAAAACCGGAAGTGCGTAACATATCACTATACCGCCAGAGGAGGACCGAGCGACGGCCATAGGTAACACGCACAACAATTTTGGCGAAGATCGGACATGTAGTTCCGAAGATACGATCGCGACAGACAAACAAACATACACACACATACACAGACAGACAGACAGACACGCTCATCACAATACTCCGCTCCCCTGTCGAGGTCGGAGTAATCGTATGACTGTATTCCATTGCTCCGCGAAAACAGCGGATATAAACTATGTTAAAATGCAAGCGCTGCTACAAGGCCTAAATGTACTCGGTACACGGAGAAAATGTGCGGTCACATTATGGAGAATGAAATACATGACATGGCATAGCGTTCTGTCTTGCTCGGAAAACAACGCCAGCTTTTGCTCCGCGTGTAGCGCATGTGTCTTCGCGTAATCTTGCTATACGCGAAATACTCCCGACTGTTATTGTCATCTATGCTTGGTAGCCGAGTGGTTAGCGTGCTGGACTCAGGCGCAGAAGAGCCTGGGTTCAAATCGCAGCCGCGACGCTGTCGGGTAAACGTCTTAGGCAAACTGTTCACACCCATCGTGTCTCTGTTCACCAAGCAGCAAAACTGGCAGCAGCCGTCTTGAGGGTTGCAGGGGTAACTGCGGGCCTGGCGGAAAGTAATGGCAGCCTACCGCTGGGTTTATGACTCACGTCACCTGCAGGCTGACTGCCAAGGACCGGGATCAGCTCCGGAAACCTACGCTCGGCAGTCGAGTACGGGCTGCCTTTACCTTTACTTTCATTATTTTCACCTTCTTTTCTTTGTAAACTTTTCGTGATAATTTTGTCACAACAGTGAACGGTCGCGCCACCTGTTGGCAGCAGGCCGCGAACACTACAGCTGTCAGCAGAACGACTCCCCGGCCTCACTCAGTCACGTGCAATTTGTTTTTTTCTTCATTTCGGCCCGAGTCCAAGAAAAGACAACGTGCTGGTGCTTTCATGTGGTCGCTGGAGTGGGACGTTTGGCGATTAACGTTCAGCTGTGTTTCGATACGATACGATACGAGATGCTATTTTAACATGCGCTCGAAAGCCGACACGAGTCAGCTTAATCTACCGCACGGAACCGACAACTAAAAAGTGTAAAACAGAAAAACTAAAAAGTAAAAAAAAACGGATATGCTCAGAACTACCAGTAAACAGTCCCGGGAATCCATGTAGTCAGTCCTGAAGAAGAAAAGGAAGGTTACGGCGGGAAGGATTTGCAGAAGAGGAAAGTTTTTTTTTGGGGGGGGGGAGACAAGTATGGGCTCACGGAACCATGTATTGGATGATGGTGCACATTGGCGCCAACTGGCGAATACAATAAATCGATCTGTGCGGCGACAGCGATTCTGGCTGTTGCACTCACCACTGTAGCAACGCGTTCAGTCACTCGCGGTAGAAAACGGCGTCTGCATAGCCACCACCACATCGTCCCGCCGAGTGTCGCGCTATCCATTAATTCCCCGACTGTCTTATTGCCAGCCAGTCGGCGCCCGCAGTCCTGCCGTTCTTCTCTTCGCTCGTCTGTCCTCTGTGTCCCACTGTCCGTCTGTGTGCTGCTGTGTGTGTCTGTGCGTTGCTGGTTGCTAGTAGCAACGAGCGGGTCCGACGCTGGCCGCGAAGCCGACGACCGCCAGAATCCTACGTGACGTGATGTCTTTCCGTCGGCGGCGCTGTTCACTCCGCCTGACAGCCTCTTAGCAGCGCTCGACCAGCGTCCAACCTCTATATAGACGTGGTACTGTAGCGAACGAAAGCGTGCCGAAAATTATAGTAAATAACACGGTAAATATACAGGGTGGCCCAGAAAAGTCGTACATTTTCAACGCGCCATGTTTTTAGAACCGTTGAAGATAAGATGAAACGGATTTCTCCGAAATGTTCCTTGAGTTCTGGGAACAAAGACTGGGCCACCCTGTATTTTTTAAACTGCAATCAACATTTTCGTAATTTCAAACCATAACAGTTTCCGAGTGCTGTTTGATAAATTGTTTCCGTATATTTTATTTCAAAAATACATTTATATTTTGGCATTGGAAATAGCCAGCCCAGTGAAACAGCACCGTGCCAGTTGTATCGGCACACTATCGTTCCCCACGCGACAGCCTCTAGATTCCGCCTTCCCGCTGACCACATGCGCGTTATGAATGGCAAATGTTCACTTGTGTGTGCTGAACGTTCTTTCTATGCCCCGGTGAATGGTGTATCTGGAAAGCCCCTGAACTTAATTTTAGCTTCTGAGGAGGTCATTTTAGAGCTCGTTAGGACTAAATGTACCCCAATTTTATTATAAGCTTACGGGTTAGAGTGTTTTCAGTTGGGCAAGGCATACCTGCGCTCCTTAGACTTTACTTTTAACCGCCTTTGTATGAAACTTTTTAAAACTGGGAGTATTGATGTAGTAAAAGATTGTCAGAGCTACTTCGCTATTGACCTGCCGAGCTGTGAGTTCAAGAAAAGGCAGGATAAGTTTATAGTACGATACATTTTCACAGTGAATGGCTTTTGCCAATTTTGTAATAAGATGTAGTAAATAATTAAGTTTAGTGAAGAATGATGATGTGATGGACTTGATCGTTGTATTTTGTATCTTGTTTGTATTTGTGAAAAAGATTTATTTTATATAATATTATTGAACTGAATTGACAGCGGTATAGTCGGTAACCAAAAAACCGCGCCAGTGCCCTCGGAAGTGACTCAAAAATGTGTTAAGTACTTCGCAGGCTATAATTTTTCTTTGTTTATTTCGCTTACTTAAGTTTGTACGTTTTTTCTTTACTTTGTTTTGTGTGCTGCCATTCGTGGTGAAATAAAGATGACTACATTACTGTAATGTCGACATGTGGAGACGCTAATCATTGTCAAGGTAACTGAAATTTGAAAATCGTTTAGCATTTGGTAATTATTAGAACACTACGTGGCACGTTTTTACCGCGCGTCGCTATGCTAGTGCGGTACTAGCCGTGGCCCTATATATGCGTCTCTATTCACCGTTTAGGTAGAAGTAAACACGCAAGCAAGCAAACAACAAGAAAAATGAAAAAAAACATTGTTGTCTGTGTCAGTCTGTGTCTGTCACAAATCGGAGTTCTGTCGAAACGGATGGATGAACTGATCAAGCTGGGTTTTGGCACGGGAGCTTTCTTCCACCCGTCATATACTGTGCTTTAAGGAAATTCCGCTATCTTCAAAATAACGGTATAGTACTTTAATACGGAACTTTGCCCCAAACTCTGGACTTCAATTCGCCACGGTTAGTCATAATCGTGTTGTTAACAAAACTCGTCAACAGTCGAGCTTATTGACCACATCTACGACTCTCGTCGCACGCGGTAGGTAAAATGTCTGAAATGGACTATAATAGGGTACAAGCTCGGATCGTTGTCAGATTAAACGTGTGTCGGGCGTCTGGTAGCGGAGATGTCATCGTATCTTTGAAGCAACACAAAAAACAGCGATGCACATTCACCAGTCACCACTCAGCGTTTGTTTACTGAGACACGGGCGCCCTCTTGCGAATGAATAACAAGTCTCTGTTCTGCCTCTGTTGGTGTTTATTAACTGCAAAGTAATATGTTCAGAGGCGATTCGCCCAACTCTGCCAAATATAGCGTTAGCTGATCGATAGAAAGATCTCTTGGCATGATCAGTCGAGCATTTGAAATTTGTGGATTGCGTATTTCGCTCACGCGAGGAAGCACGGTACTTTTGGTTGGACGTACTGATAGGACTACAAGAGAAGTTATTGATTGGTCCGATTCTTAACAACAAGATCTTTTGACGTTAATTACCATATCTTTGCCGCGTCGCGTAGCAAAACGGCTTTATACACACTACGTAAGGTTCTTTTTCTTGTTCTTTGGTTTTACGTCTTATAACTCGTCAACGGTTCCACTTAGACATGATACACCGTGTTCTATAAAAAAGGAGACACCATGCTGTATTTGATAGATCATTTGAGTTTACATTAACTCCTATTTTCATGAAACTTTTTCGGACTGGTTCGTCAAAAGTGGTAAATGAATGTCAAGTTAGTTTTGGCTTTCTTCCTGCCAAAAGCCAGACACTTATTCATACTGCTAGCTTCTTGCAGAAGTTTACTGTGCCTGAAAATAGCCTATGCATGCTGTTTGCGAATGATGCGCGCCGGCAGTTAAATAATATTTGATACAATTTGGTGACAATATTCAAACCGCACGCCAGCTACGCAATGCTGTTTTGCTAAATTCTTTGATAAGTCATAGTTGTTGTTAATTAATTTTGTGTGCTACTTTATGCGTTACCGTGTCATCTATTTTCAATGTTTATGCTATCCTGCGCTTCCGCGGTGCATAGTTAGTAGGCCTATCCATTCGACACGTTGTGTTCTTTGACACGTTGTGTGTCTCTTTTTCCTTTGTTTAAAAAAATAATTTGTTGTTTTTGAAGCCGTAATTTATGCGAATAAAGATGTTACGCTCGAGGGAAGTCATGGGGTGCAAACACAGGCAAGAGCATCATGACTGGAGTTGTGCTGTTTTTCCATCACTATTGTCTTCAATTATGCCGAGCGTTGTGTAAAATGTAAATTTCTGGTTCCAACAAGGCTGTTTACTACACGCGCCATGTTTTATTCATGTCGAGACGTAATTCCACGCAGCGCAGCAGAGTTGAGTCTCTGACTTCAAGTTCAGTAGCATCAGCGCATCGTGCTGACTGAGTTGTAGCAACAACGATGACATGCTCCAATGGTCACGCTTCTGCAACCGTCTCACCGTCTGTGAAGCAGTCGGGAATAGCACGTTTATCGGACTGTGACGAATTGGACGGTCTAGCTCTCACGTTAGCAGCAAAAGTCGGGGCAAATTTTTTTTCAACTTTCGCCAACCAGTTTACGATTTGCCAGGTCATCGCCACGAGCTACATGTAGTCAAAAACGCAGCAGCAAAATTACATGCGTGGCCGGAGTTAGCACGTTATACAGTGGTTTGAGTGGAAAATCTGAGGTGAGGGAACTCCATTTTCAGCGTCGGCCCCAGCCATGAGGGCATGGCCCGTCAGATGCTGATTCGAGTGAATATTCGATGCCATATTTGCCTTTCGTTTTCTCAGTCTGTCCTTGTGTGCCGTTCCTGTGCATTTATACGAACTTGGAGGTACAGGAACGCTATTTGCCAATAGTCAGAGGTGCAGAAACGCTGTTCCCTTGAGTCCCAAGCCACTTCAACTTCAACCACCAACGCTACGTCAAGCATGTGAGCCGTGCTGCGATAAACTTTTGTTATTATGTTTCACTTAAAAATAAAGCATAGAGACCTACGTTTAAAAATACTTTTATCTAACAATGTTTAATTATTTAACAGGTTGGAAAACATATTCCGTTTTTTTTACTTTTTAGTTTTTCTGTTTTTACACTTTTTAGTTTTCGGTTCCGTGCGGTAGATTAAGCTGACTCATGTCGGCTTTCGAGCGCACGTTAAAACAGCATCTCGTATCGTATCGTATCGTATCGTATGGTAAATAAGTAAATAAAATCTTGATAAATCACCATTAGTTATATAAGTGATTCGGATGCGCTGGAGTTTTTAACTGTTGCATTTCAAACAAAAACTGAGAATTGCATAGTCTGTTGTGGGTCTGATTAACAAAAGTCACAATGCGAATAACCCACGAATGTCAGTTTGCAACAAGCTCACTTTCCGCGGAGACCGCGACGCACTTAGTACTATTTTAATATACATTTAGTAACAGTAATACGTGATAACCGATTGTTCGACTAAATCTGCAAATTTTATTCTAGGCATCTAGTAGGTGTTCGCTTTCGAATAAGTAAATTCCCGTACACTTTCGCGACTGATATGCAATGACAGTTTTTGGTTTTATGTTTCTAAATTAGTACAGTCTGTATTATATCTTTTTCAGCCGTGTAGTGGGCAGGGACGCGAGGGACGGCGTCCCCCACTTTTTTTCGACAGGGGACGCGTCCCAACTCCCCCCCCCCACTTTTTTGGACTGAAATTCGTGCAAAAGTTAGTCCACTGTTACAACTGGTTACTTACTGAAACGCAGTGTATTAAACTGATGATGATGATGATGATGAATATGTTTGCTGCTGGTCGGCTGCGGCATATACCCACACCTCAAAGTCCCGCATGTTTCACACAGTCCCGCGAAAGTTCTCCGGAAGACATTCGACACCGACGACTGGGGCTCTGGCGTCTATAATGAGATGCGCATTGCAATGAGTATTAGCAGCAGCAGCAGCAGCAGCAGCAGCGGCGGCGGCGGCGGCGGCGGCGGCGGCGGTGTCGCGGCAAGTGACTGAGATCTAAGTAATTCGAACTTCAAAGCCGACTCAAGTCGCACTGCATGACACGTGCCCTCCCGCGCACCGACCGCGTGGTGGCTGGCCCTGGCTTAATATCTTGTCAGAAGGCAGTTAGCGGCCACTGACGATTCGGTGACGGTTCGTGCTTCGCTTCTGATCTGCACAGCAGACTATCTGTACGCCGGCCGCGGGACGGGTGGCAGTGAATTGTAGTTAACCCCCCCCCCCGATAGGGAGTATTGCGATGTGTGTGTTTGTCTGTCCGCGATCATATCTTCGGAACTACACGTCCGATCTTCACCAAATTTTTTATACATGTTACCTATGGCCGTGACTCGGTCCTCCCCTGGCGGCGTAGTGATACGTTATGTAGTTCCGGTTTTGTGGATGACGTCATGTTTGCTCGTAAGCCAAGGTTGCTCGACGTCGCCGCCCAGCCGAAGCGCAGTGCACACGCAGCCTTGGGCTTGGCTATAAACCGTGCGCAGTAATACCAGTCGCAGGCCAGCGGACGCACTGGACTACTTTTCGGGCGCTTAAAATAACTTCCCCGCCGGGGGCGGAGTCTGCGGTCTATGACTGCCTTGTTGTATATGCAGTATACTTTAGCATTGGAAATGGCCAACCGAAGGAACCAACACTGTGCCAGTTGTATCGGCACACTTTCGTTCCCTGCTGCTCCCGGCACGTCCTCCACCGTCGCCAGTCAACCCGGCCGCTGGCCGCGGATCGTCGCGTTGACACATCAAAGGTAGCGTGCGAACCGTCCGCACAACGACAGAAGCTGCGGTTTTATATGACGGCCACTGACCAGCGAGTGACCAGTGCAAAGCGACGCGAGCAGTTATCGGCTGCGGAAGTTGGACCGCATCAGATGAACGGGCGTCATTGTCAACAGTGTCGTACATAGCCGCGCAATAAACCGGCCAGCGAGTGACAGCGTCGGGCTGTGAGTGAGGCTGGAGATTGGAGAAGTCATCGACGAAGAAGCGCTGCTGTAAATCTTTCACAACTGCACGACAGCCCCCAGGAGCTGAGGAGCAGTGTCTTCATCGGTCATCAGCTGAACGATCTCAGGTTGCTATCGAATTCTCATTCTATACGATACGATACGATACGATACGATACGAGATGCTATTTTAACGTGCGCTCGAAAGCCGACATGACTCAGCTTAATCTACCGCACGGAGACGACAGCTAAAAAGTGTAAAACAGAAAAAAAACTAAAAAGTAAAAAACGGATATGCTCAGAAGTAACAGTAGAAGTCTGGGGAATCATGTAGTCAGTATTGAAGAAGAAAAGGAAAGGCTGCAGTGGGAAGGATTTGCAGAAAAAGGAAGGTTTAAGGTTTAATGTTTTTGTACTCAATGATGGCTAGATTTGACGGTGCAGCATAAACGAAAAACAGCAATGAAGTTTGTGTGGGTTTACAAAATAATTTTTTAGAAACAATCTAAACATGATGTCATACATTAATTACATACCGTCATCTAGAGCCTATTTTCTCTATACTGAACAATAAGCTGTAGTGAAAGACTCGTCAACAGCGTGCGGCAAAAAGTATGCCCTAACGTTTTCTGGCAATATTTTTCCAACGACTAACAGTTTTGAAATAAAATTTTACACGCTTCTAGTGTGTTCATATTATTTCCGTTTGCTAAATTTTTCTTTTTTTTTCATTTATGTTGTGCTACCACATACGTTGGTGAAATAATGTTGTATATATCTATGCAAGTTTACCAAATGTTATTCAAAACGTGTCTCTGAAGTGATGAGCAGTTAAAAATTTCAATGTCAAAATAATTCCAAGATGACGCACAGCGGCCATCTTGAAAATCAACAAATCTCATGATGACGCAGAACGGGTCTCTCAAGCGCATTGGCCGTCCGCCATCTTGGATTTTTAAGATGACTTTTTTAATGGGCGGCGCACTTGAGACATGTTCTGCATCATCGTGCCGACTTTTGTGGAGATCGGTCGTGCTGTTGCAGAGATATTGCGATTATTTCGCGTTTTTCAAATGAAATGTAAAAATTCACCAGATTATCGCATTCAATATGGCATAACTTTGTCAACGTTAAAGATGATTGAAGAAAATTTTGTAATTTTGCAGCGCTATGAACATACTAGAGGCGTGTAATTTTTTTTTAATTTTTAGTCACACACACACCCGTTTAACGGCCCTTTGTCCGGGACTACCCAGGTAAGCCGGTACCAGAAAGGTAAAACCAATCTGGATTTTACTGAAGCAAGAGACAGTGAGTGGCAGTGGCATCAGCTGG